>MDTD01113615.1_pt1 | contig 12855 bp, 9 predicted proteins | sample 811221 | NCBI WGS metagenome assembly MDTD01 (sample SAMN05326646, study PRJNA326480) | marine metagenome | isolation source: seawater | place: Pacific Ocean: South West | collected 2011 | reverse complement strand
GAAAAATACACCCGTCGGCGCGCCGCCCTAGCAGCAACGGTCATCACCTACCGCTCACGCAGCGCCGTAAGAGACGTCGGTAAGGCTCTCGGAATGGACGCTGTCTTCGTAGAAGACTTAGCTAAATCACTCGCGTGGTGGAATCGAGAATGTGAGCTCACTGCCAAATTCAAGGAACAAGGCATTCAGGCGAGCAGTCAACAGGCTGATCTCTTCTTAAAAATGACACAGCAAATCCTCGGATTTCCTCGGCATTTATCTCAGCATGTCGGCGGCTTTGTCATTAGTCGTGGCCCTATTTCGAATTTAGTACCTATCGAAAATGCCAGCATGCCAAACCGAACTGTTATTCAGTGGGATAAAGAAGACATCGAAGCCTTGGGTTTACTGAAAGTAGATATCCTGGCACTTGGGATGCTCTCAGCTATTCGTAAGACACTGGCTCTGATTCAGCGAAATACGCCCGCCATTCGACGTATTCAGGACATCCCGAAAGACGATCAGGCCACATTCCGCATGCTGCAAACCGGAGACTCTTTGGGTGTGTTTCAGATTGAATCCAGAGCACAGATGTCGATGCTCCCGCGGTTAAAACCGAGCTGCTTTTATGACCTTGTCATCGAAATTGCCATTGTTCGTCCTGGACCTATCCAGGGCGATATGGTGCATCCCTACCTCAGGCGACGTGCCGGATTAGAACCCATTACTTATCCAGATCCAGCGATTCAATCCGTACTTGAAAGTACGCTTGGCGTGCCGATTTTTCAGGAGCAAGTCATTCGACTCGCCATGGTGGCTGCTGGATTTAGTGGCGGAGAAGCTGACTCACTTAGGAGGGCTATCACCAACTGGGGGAAGAACAGCAAATTGCTGACCTTCGAGAATAAGCTCAAAACAGGCATGTTAAATCGAGGGTATAGCGCAGAATTTGCGGACCAGCTCTTCAACCAAATTAAAGGCTTTGGTGGTTACGGGTTTCCAGAATCACACTCGGCTAGCTTCGCCTTGCTAGCGTATGTATCTGCGTGGTTTAAGCGCCATCATCCCGGCGCCTTCTATGTCGGCCTGCTCAACAGCCAACCCATGGGGTTTTATACGCCCTCACAGCTCATTCAAGACGCAGAACGGCACGGTATTAACGCGCTACCTGTCGACGTCAACGCGAGCGAATGGGACCACCAGTTGCTGTCAACGCCGCAGTCACAGCAGAACACCATTCGCTTGGGGTTGCGGTTGGTTAAAGGGCTTAGCAAACGCGGCGCAGAGCAACTGATAGATGCTCGACGCACAGGGCTTTTCCAGTCGGTCATAGATCTTAAAAGACGTGCGAAGCTGGATAGGGACGATTTGGAAGCACTATCTGCTGCTGATACTTTGTCATCACTCTCGGGACATCGTCACAAAACACATTGGGCTGTTATGGCTGTCAAAGAGGCCCAACCGTTACTGATGGATGAACACTCATCTGCCGATGAAGGTGCTTTCGCCATTGCTCCTCCCTCAATGACGGAAAATGTTTTATTTGATTATCAAAGTACCGGTCTAACCCTGCGCACGCACCCCCTGGCACTCTTACGGCAACAATCGCCGTTTGATCAATGCCGGAAACAGTCCGAGCTCATCACGATGGGTAATCGCCGCTTTGTGAGAACAGCGGGGCTTGTCACCTGCCGCCAGCGACCGGGAACTGCGTCAGGTGTTGTATTTCTTACGCTCGAAGACGAAACAGGAAACATCAATGTGGTGGTCTGGCCTGGCGTTCAAGAACAGTTCAGAGCCGCACTGATGACCGCGCAACTCCTATTGATCAAGGGCACCGTCGAGTCACGTGACGGCGTCACACATGTTATTGCCAGCGCCTTATACGACCACAGTCATGCACTGAGTCGTCTGGCCGTTAAGTCGAGGGACTTTCATTGAAGGGCTTTCATTGAAGGACTTTCATTAAAGCGCTTTAGTGAGGGAGCATTCATAAACCGGTGTTCGTTGAGAGCTGCATAAAAGCTGCAGAGGCAACCGAATTAACCGTCGGATGACACCCGTATCAAACGCGGAGCGCTCGGCGCGAGCTCGGACTGAAGCCTCAACGTCTCTTAAGGCGCTGCAGGGGTAATCGGTACCGTTACAGGTTGGCCCTCAACCCCCGCATAGACCACCAAAATCACCGCATCTTCATCGCCAATATTGGCGCCACCATGGGGCTGATTCACCAATTCGACAACAGCATCGCCCGCTCGCGCGATATGTGTTTTCCCACTGTCAGTTCTCACTTCAATGATCCCTTGTAGAACCACACCTGCGGTCATAAACGGATGCTCGTGAAGCGGTAGTGCCATACCTGCTGGAATTGTAATGCGCGCAACAGTGACTTCTGGCTGACCCTGCTCGTAGGACTCCAGCGTCGAACCGCCCCAGTCTTGCGTCGACTTCGCTAGGACAGTGGTTTCAATTTTCCGCTCAGCGGCTAGTGAACTATTAGGAAGCAATAGCATCAGTGCCAGGACACTAACGCCAAACATTTTTGAAAAAGTCACCGGAGTCGTTTGCATCATCATAAAGGGCCGCCTGTTCAACCTACCCGTGAGAATAAGCCAGTTAAGTGCGAGGCAACAGGTAGCCCTATTATTCCGAGTCGGCCGATACCACGGCCATGAGCTCACCCATGCCACCTTGAGTAATCAGGAACTCGATGGGCCGACAACAGACCTGACAATCTTCAATGTACTGCTCACCCAGGTCCTCTGGGTTCAACAAAACACAGATAGACTCCCAACAGTAAGGACAGTCAATGTATGACTCTTGAAGTGCCCTATCCATGACGCTTAGCTCGCGGCTTTCAGCGGCTCTACCTCAGCGTGACGCGATGTGAAAATCAAGGCGCCGTCAGAGATGGCACTACCACGAAACATCTTCTTGTCTTTCCGATAGTTTTGCGGATTAACCCACGGCATCTGAGTTCCCTGCCGAGGCAGCTTGGGCATCATGCGCTGCATGTAACCAGCGGAAAAATCATGTATCCAATAACGCTTCTCCATGGTTTTCGCCAACAACTCGGGGATTCGGGGCGTTGCCTGCTCAAACCCAAACTCTTCCATATGGTTAAGTACCCGACAAACCCACTCTGCGGTGAGGTCGGCTCGTAGGGTCCACGAAGCGTTGATGTAACCGAAGGTTTGAACCATGTTGGGAATGTTGGAACACATGACCCCTTTGTAAGTCCATTCATCCGCAAAATTCACAGGCTGACCATCGACCGTGAAATCAGCGCCACCCAAGTTCAGAAGTTCAATGCCTGTTGCGGAAACAATGATATCGGCGTCAACGTGTTCGCCTGAACCGGTAACCAATCCTGTCGCATCAATGTGCGAGATCGTGTCGGTCACTACCTCGGCTTTACCGGTACGCAGCGCGGTAAACAAGTCATCATCTGGCACCAAGCACAGACGCTGATCCCACGGGTTGTAGGTCGGCGTGAAGTGCTTCTTGACGTCCACGATGTCACCTACGGCCTTTTCAACATCTTCGAGTAAGGTTTGCGCCACGCGATCCGGATTGGTTCGCGTCTGGTTGTAAATAATCTGCTGCCACAGTGTGTTGCGGAGACGAACCAGGCCGTAAGCCCAACTCGACGGCATGATCGCGCGTAAGAAATTAGCAACGCGGTCCACCGAGGGTCTCGACACAACATAGGTCGGAGAGCGCTGCACCATGGTGACCTTTTCAGCACGCTGCGACATATTAGGAACCAAGGTCATTGCCGTAGCACCGCTGCCTATGACAACCACCTTCTTACCTGTGTAGTCGAGATCTTCGGGCCAGAATTGAGGGTGGACCCAGGTACCTTGGAAGTCATCACGGCCTTGAAATTCGGGTTGATGCCCTGCGTCGTAGTTGTAATAGCCGGCACACATCAAGAGGAAATTGCAACTGAAGTACTGAGTTTCTCCCTTGCCAGTCTCAACGGTCAGTAGCCACGAGGCCGACTCTGTCGACCACGAAGAGGCAATCAGTTTATGGCCAAAACGAATCTGGTCCCTGATACCGTATTCATCTGCGGTTTCATTCACGTAGTTCCAAATGGAAGGCCCATCAGCAATCGCTTTTTCAGCACGCCATGGTTTGAAGTTGTAACCCAGCGTGTGCATATCCGAATCGGAGCGAATCCCTGGATATTTGAATAAGTCCCAGGTACCACCAATAGCATCGCGTCGCTCGATGATCATGTAATTACGGTTGGGGCAGTTCTTTTGCAAATGAACTGCAGAGCCAATGCCCGAGAGGCCAGCTCCCACAATCATTACGTCCGTATGGATCGCTGTTTCTGGCGTATTGTTCATACCGTATGCCTTTTTATTCTTTGCAAGCTATGAGCTGAGGGCTTTCGCTACTCGCCGCCCAGTACTGACCGCCCTTTCTCAGCCGCAATCCGCAGACGCAATGCGTTCAGTTTAATGAAGCCTTCAGCATCTGCCTGATCGTATTTACCCGCATCATCCTCAAACGTTGCAATGGCATCATCAAATAACGAATCTGCCGAACGGCGCCCCGTCACTATAACGTTGCCTTTATACAACAAGACGCGAACATCGCCGTTGACTACCGTCTGCGAGTCGTCAACCGCCGCCTGCAGCATCAACCGCTCCGGCGCCCACCAGTACCCGTTATAAATCAATTTTGCGTAACGTGGCATCAACTCATCCTTTAAATGAGCCACCTCGCGATCGAGTGTTAGAGACTCAATAGCACGGTGCGCACGTAACAAAATGGTACCGCCGGGGGTCTCATAACATCCGCGAGACTTCATCCCTACGTAACGGTTTTCAACAATGTCCAAGCGACCCACACCATGCGCGCCACCCACGGTGTTTAAGTGCGCAAGCACCGTCGCAGGAGACATCGGTACACCATCAATCGCTACAACATCGCCTGCCTCAAACGAGAGCGTAAGTTCGACGCCCTTATCAGGTGCGGCTTCGGGAGAAACCGACCAACGCCACATCGATTCCTCCGGTGGACACCAGGGATCTTCGAGAACACCACCCTCGTAGGAAATGTGGAGCAAATTCGCATCCATGGAGTACGGAGACTTCTTCGAAGCAGAAGAAAAATCAACGGGAATCGAGCGTTCAGCACAATAGGCCATGAGGGACTCACGCGAGTTCAAGTCCCACTCCCGCCAAGGAGCAATCACTTGAATACCCGGCTTTAGTGCATAGGCGCCCAATTCAAATCGAATTTGATCATTACCCTTTCCCGTAGCGCCATGCGAAATCGCATCCGCACCCGTTTCATTGGCAATTTCCACCAGTCGCTTTGCTATCAGCGGACGCGCTATCGATGTGCCGAGTAGATACTCGCCCTCGTAAATCGTGTTAGCTCGAAACATGGGAAAAACGAAATCGCGGACAAATTCTTCCCGCAAGTCGTCAATGTAAATTTCTTTGACACCCAAGGCTTCAGCCTTAGCACGCGCTGGCTCGACCTCCTCACCTTGACCAATGTCCGCCGTAAACGTCACAACCTCGCAATCATAGGTATCTTGCAACCATCGAACGATCACCGAGGTATCTAGACCTCCTGAATAGGCCAGAACGACTTTATTAACGCTACTCATTGACGACTCCTGTAAATTCGGCGTGAAGTTTACGCGGGGCGACGCCCGATGGACAGTCGATCACTGCTAAACTAACGCCCACGCGTCACAAAAGGTCGAAAAATGTCCCGCATTACGATTACCAAACCCGATGACTGGCACATCCATTTGCGCGATGGCGACATGCTAGAGCGCACGGTTAACGACGTTGCAGCCTGGGCGAATCGCGCAGTCGTGATGCCCAACCTGTCGCCCCCGGTCAAAAATGTCGTTGACGCAACGGCCTACCACAGCAGAATCATGACAGCGTTAGAGGGTTTCCCGCAGTTTGAGCCACTGATGACCTTGTATCTAACAGACAGCACGACCCCCGCCGATATTGCAGCGGCCGCGCAGTCTCATCTCGTCTGTGGTGTAAAACTCTCCCCCGCCGGTGCGACAACAAACTCTGCCGCAGGTGTAACAGGTCTAGAGACCCTTAAACCAACGCTAGAAGCTATGCAGGCGCATAATTTACCCCTGCTCGTTCACGGGGAAGTGACTGATCCGGACGTCGATATCTTCGACAGAGAGGCAAAATTTATCGAGAGGACCTTGGCGCCTTTAACTGAGGAGTTCTCGGAATTACGCGTCATCCTCGAGCACATTACTACCGAGGATTCGGTCAACTTCGTCACGGAGTCGAGACAGGGAGTGGCGGCAACGATCACACCGCAACACTTACTGTTCGATCGAAACGACATGCTTGTCGGCGGTATTAGACCGCACCTTTTCTGCCTGCCCGTTCTCAAACGTCGTCAACACAAAGAAGCGCTAAGACGAGCGGCAATCTCAGGTAATCCAAAGTTCTTTATTGGTACAGACTCAGCGCCCCACACCGTCGAAACAAAGGAATCCTCCTGCGGATGTGCCGGTTGTTACAGCGCACACGCGGCGATTCCACTGTATGCCGAAGTCTTCGAAGAGGAGAACAGTCTCGACAAGTTAGAGGCCTTTACGAGTCACTTCGGTGCCGACTTTTACGGAAGGCCCCGGAATCAAGAGACCGTCGATCTCGTCAAAGTCGACAATCTGAGTCCTGAGAGTCTGCGGTTTGGGCCGAGCACCGTGGTCCCGTTGCGTGCCGGCGAACTCCTAAAATGGCGACTGGAAAAGACTCAATGAGCGACGCCTCTTCCGTTCTCTTCAAGCATCGATTCCGTGGTTTCCTCCCGGTTGTCGTGGATCTTGAAACGGGTGGTTTCAACGCAAGCACCGATGGCATTCTTGAGATCGCCGCGACTTTTTTCGAACTGGATGACACAGGACAACTGTCCGTCAGTCACACCATCGCGAGAAACGTCGACCCCTTCGAAGGCGCCAACCTTGAGCCCTCAGCGCTTGAGTTCACAGGGATAGATCCGGAAAACCCGCTGCGCGAAGCAGTGCCCGAGGAAATTGCGCTGGGAGACATCTTTGGTGAGGTTAGACGCGAGGTAAAAGACAAAGGATGTAACCGAGCGATTCTGGTCGGGCACAATGCGCATTTTGATGCGGGCTTCTTGAACGCCGCTACTGAACGGTGTCAAATCAAGCGAAATCCGTTTCACCCCTTTTCTTACTTCGATACATCGACACTCGCGGGCCTGGCCTACGGACACACGGTGCTCGCGCAGGCCTGTAAAAGAGCTGGCATAGAATTTAGTAATAGCGAAGCACACTCTGCCGACTACGATGCGCAAAAGACTGCAGAATTATTCGCGGGAATCGTTAATCGCTGGCAGGCGCTCGGTGGGTGGTCGTGGCCCGAGGCCGACAGCATTGACGAGGAATAAGTTAACCCGAAAGTTCGCTTAACAGCTCATCTAGTTCATCGACATAAATGTTGATGTCAGTGATACCCAGCAGTTCATATTTAACTGAGTTATCGATAGGCAGAAGCTGTGTCAGAACGTGGCAGATGTTCCATGCATTACCCGTATCAACCGTAAGACCGAGTCGTCGCACTTCAGGGTGACGCTGCAATCCAGCCAGCACATCGATCATGGACCGGCCCTCTTCCGGGATCTCAACGGCATCAGGAGAAGGCTCAATATCAACCCGCGCCATGTTAAGGCCTGAATCCTCTCGCCACACCTCTTCGATGTGAAAACGCTCGGCGCCTTCAATCGTGATCCCGAGCAAACCATTGGGAAGCTGGTCCCAGTCAACAATCGTCGCCATGGTCCCGTAGTCACCAAGGTCAAGATTTGTCACCGACGCCTCGGCAACCTCCGAGCCGCGCCTGATCCACACAACACCGAAGCCGGTTCCCTCACGCATGCACTTGGAAATCATATCCACATAACGCCGCTCAAAGATCTGCAGTGGTAAGCGACCCGAGGGGAAAAGGACAGTGCCAAGAGGAAATAAAGGAATATCGATCAATTCAGGCTCCTTTTGGATCGCTCAATACTTCGAGTTCAGTCAACAACTTTAGCGCTTCTTGTCTCGAGCTACCGCAAAAGGCGACTTCCGCCTGAAATTGGCTACAGCAGGCTGGGCGTCGCGGGTCGCCGAACAATCCGCAGAGCCAGTTGTCATCAAGATGCACACATCGCTCCCCCTGCCCCTTACCATTGGGCATGCCATGAAAGGGCGTGTGTATCGCGGGCACGATGCAGCACGCACCGCACCCAGCTCGACATTCCATTAGGCAGCCTCGGGTCCAAGCGGTTTAAACGTAAGCATTAACTTGGGAAGCAGTAGTAAGGCACCCATGACTGCTGCGAGCATTGCCATTACGGTCAGGACGCCAAAGTAAATACTCGGTGTGAAATTGGATAAGGTTAGCATCGAAAAGCCAACAACGACGGTCAGCGTTGTGTAATACATTGCCCGTCCGATACTTCCGTGGCTTCGGTACATGGCCTCGCGGTAGTTCTTATCGACTGCAAATTCCTTACGAAACCTGTGGATATAGTGGATGCAGTTATCAACACCCATTCCCACCACAATCGCGGCAATGGTGATGGTCATAATATCCAAGGGGATACCCGCGAGGCCCATGACGCCCAATACCAATCCGGCGGCAAGGATATTCGGTGCGAGTCCTAACAAGGCAAGCGAAACCGACCGGAAAAGCGCCAGGAACATGAGCCCGATAGCGACAAACACCGCACCCAGAGTGAGAATTTGAGACGCATAAAGGCTTTGTAGCACGTTGTTATAGAGGACCAGCAAACCCGTAAATTTCACTCGTGTCTCATCGAGACCGGTGTCGGCCAATATTTGTGCGTAGAGCGATTCTAAATACTCAGCTCTGCGGAGGGTTTTGCTGGTTTCCATCGCTCGCACGGTGATGCGTGCCTGCTGCTCAACCGGGTCGTAGTAAGGTGCGATCAGTACCTCGGCAACATCCTCAGGCAAACTCCTCTCAACAAGCGCGAGCTCAACACTTCCCAGCTTGTCGTCGTACAGGCGATCCATAACCGAGAAACCTGTCGACAGGGACAACACTTTCCCGGACTCTTCACGGGACTCAACAATGCCGTGAATCTGATCGATTAAGTCACGGCCCTCGAGGGAGAACCAGTAGCCAATCTCTGCCGAGTTCTCATCAGCAAACGACACATCCTCGCCAAAGGGGTCGTCTTCCCAAAAATCGTCGTCGCCCTCAAAATCCGACTCCGCGTCGAGGGCTTCCATGTCATTAAAGCCCTCATCGATAAATTCATCGTCCGCTCCCTCAATGGCAAACGCCATCGCCACCTCTGGCTCTTCCGCGGGCGGGTACAAAATAATATCGAGCGGTATGGTGCCACCGAGTCGAGAGTCCAAAAGCTCCATACCTTGATAGATCTCAGTGGTGTCTTTGAAGTAATCGATGAATCGATTTTCAACCTGTAGTCGCGACAAGCCAACGGCCACCAAAAACATCAATAAGCCCGTCACCACGATGACCGTGCCACCGTATCGCTCAACTGCGACGGCAAATCGTCGCGTCATACTCATCTCATCTGTCGCACCCGCTGCATTGAGGTCGGGTAGCAAGGCGATCAGGGCAGGCACCAAGGTGAAGCTGACAAAGAAGGCAACAACGATGCCTGCAGTCATCATCCAACCGAAATCGATCACCGGCTTGATACCTGCAACCACCAATGAAGTGAATGCCACCATGGTTGTGACTGCCGTGTAGAAGCAGGGTACGAACATAAGCTGTGCCGCACGCACTGCCCTGGCAGCTCGAGATAAATCAGGTTCTTTCACTTCGAGTTCCCGATAGCGCACGACCAAATGAATAGCGAGTGCCAACGCCACCACCAAAAGAACGGCCACGAAGTTGGAGGAAATAACCGTCATCCGCCAGTCAGTGAATCCTAGGATGCCCAGCATGATTAAGGCCGAGAGCGAGCAACTGATAATAGGCACAATCACCCATCGATAATCCCGGAAGATCAGTGCCAGCATGCCGACCATGACGCCGATAATGGCCAGCCCAAAGGTCACGAGGTCGTCCTGCACGAAATCGAGCATATCGGCTGCGATCATAGGCACACCACCGACGAAGATTTGGCTTTGCCCTCGGTAGGCGTCTGCCACAGCTCGGACGCTGGCCACGAGCTCCGCGCGCTCGGCATTCACGGTGCGCGTCGCCTGGTCATAAGCCGACTCCACACCCGCTAGCTCCTCTTCCACATCGGGTGATGCACCAGACGCGACCTGGCGTCGCAATTCATCCCGTAAATCACCCAATCGCTCAATTTCTTTGTTCGGTTCTAAGGTGACTTGGACAGCGGTGAGATCCCCTCCCTCGCTCACTAGCAAATTTCGATACAGCTGGCTTGTCGTAAATTCCGTCAGAGCGAGCGCACGATCCACATCGGGATTTCTTAGGGTCGAGATGGCGTCTAAATCTGAAAGATCGGTGAGTGAAATCGGAGGGCTTTCCAACAAAGGCACATCCAGAGCTGAGGTTACAGCTCTGACACCTTCCACAGCCTCCAGATCATCAACCAGACCCGCCAGACCCGCTAGTGATGCGTCACTCAACAGCGGCGTTGCAGGCTCCCAGGTTAAGATCAGAAACTCGTAGCTTTCGTAGCGATCGGTTGCCTCTCTGAAGAAAGCCAAATCCGGGTCGCCTTGAAGTAGCAGCGAATCCGATGAGGCATCCAAGCGAACCTTATCCAGTTGCGACATGGCAAGGCCGGCCAAGCCAATCATTAAGAGAACAACTAGACCAAAGTGGCGAGAGATCGCCCGCTCATAAATCGACAAACTGAAAACTCCGTGAAAGCTGTCCTACGATGACAGCGATTGTAGCAACTGCCGGTGAAGACCGGAGAAACTTCCATTACTCATGATCACAACATGATCACCACTGTGAAGTTGCTGGACTAACGCGTCGTGCAGCTGATTCGTATCTCTGAACACAAAATGCCCATGGAGTTCCGATGTGGCTTCGGTCATGGACCAATTCAGCCCCCCGGGCTCGAACCAAAATACGAGATCCGCATACTGCGTTGCAGGCACCAGTTCTTCTTTATGAGTCCCGCGCTTCATTGTGTTTGACCGAATTTCGATGACTGCAACCACTCTCTGCTCACCTGCGGCGTTGCGGAGGCCATCAAGTGTGGTTTTTACGGCTGTCGGGTGATGAGCAAAATCATCGTAGACAGCAATCTCATTGGGCGTTCCCAAGAGCTCTAGCCGTCGCTTGACCCCTTCGAATCGACACAGGGCGTCGCAGGCATCCTTCACACTGACACCAATATCGTGCGCGGCAGCAACAGCCGCCAAAGCGTTTTCAGCATTGTGACGGCCAATCAGTCCCCATGTAATCGCCCCGCGATCGCCCGAGGGCGAGCTGATCTCGAACTCACCAAAGTGGTTATCTTGAGCCTGCACCGCCCAATCGCCTGGTAAGCCGGTATCAATGCGGCTAACAGGTGTCCAGCACCCGCGATTAAGGACCTCATCTATCGCATCACCCTTGCTGGCGATAATGTGTCCACTCGAAGGAATACAGCGGACTAGGTGGTGGAACTGTGTCTGAATCGCATTGAGATCTGTAAAAATGTCGGCGTGATCGAACTCAAGATTGTTCACCACCAAGGTTTGAGGCTTGTAATGAACGAACTTTGATCGCTTGTCGAAAAAGGCCGAATCGTACTCATCTGCTTCAACGACAAACGGCCCCTGCCCCAGTCTCGCAGATCCCTCAAACCCAAAAGGCACGCCCCCAATGAGGAAGCCAGGATTCAGACCCTCGCATTCGAGTATCCAGGTTAGCATGGACGATGTGGTCGTTTTACCGTGGGTGCCGGAGATAGCCGCAACATGTCGACCCTGCAATAGATTTTCGCCTAGCCACTGCGGGCCCGACACATAGGGTATTTGATGGTCAAGTACATGTTCGACGGCTTCATTACCGCGAGACAGGGCATTACCGATCACGACCAGGTCGGGCGCAGGCTTCAAATGCTCAGACGAATATCCTTCCTGAACAGCGATACCCGCGGTTTCGAGCATGGTGCTCATCGGGGGGTACACATTGACATCAGACCCTGTCACCTCGTATCCCAACTCGCGAGCGAGAAGTGCCAACCCTCCCATAAAGGTGCCACAAATACCGAGTATGTGTACGCGTTTAGACATTAAGCGCTCCAAAATGCAGCAGCAAGCGTATCATGTTCTCCGCGATCTTAAGTCAGCCGCGCAAGGAGACATCGATGCCTGCAGATCAAGCCCCAAACGCCTTTTATGCTCAATCCGGTGGCGTCACAGCTGTTATCAATGCCAGTGCGCTAGGGGTCATCGAAACAGCGTCCGCCTACCCCGATAAGATAGGAAAAATTTACGCAGGGCAGAATGGCATTCTAGGTGCACTGCGCGAAGAATTAATCGATGTTTCACAAGAATCCCCGGAGGCTATTCAAGGTCTCATGACCACGCCGTCGGGCGCCTTTGGCTCCTGCCGCTACAAGCTCAAAGGCATCGATGAGAATCGAGCCGAATACGAGCGTTTGATCGAGGTCTTCCGAGCACACAATATCCGCTATTTCTTTTATAACGGCGGCGGAGACTCAGCCGATACCTGTCAGAAAGTATCCGAGATTGGCGAGAAAATGGGCTTTCCTCTGCAGGCGATTCATATCCCAAAGACCATTGATAACGACTTGCCGTTTACCGACAACTGCCCTGGGTTTGGCTCGGTGGCCAAGTACGTTGCCTTATCAACCCAAGAGGCCGCCATGGACATTGCGAGCATGTGCGCCACGTCCACGAAGGTGTTTATTCTG
>MDTD01178902.1_pt1 | contig 12856 bp, 12 predicted proteins | sample 811221 | NCBI WGS metagenome assembly MDTD01 (sample SAMN05326646, study PRJNA326480) | marine metagenome | isolation source: seawater | place: Pacific Ocean: South West | collected 2011 | reverse complement strand
CCATCAGTACCAGATTTCGCGGGCCATTAACCAAGACACTTTTTCTTTGCGCGTGAGCACCCCAGAGCAAAAAAGCTGTTGGCTTTTCCGAGGCAGCAATGACACTGATAATTCGATCAGTAATCGTCTGCCAGCCCAGACCTTTATGTGACTCAGGCTCACCGGCACGAACACTCAAGGTCGTGTTCAGCAGTAAGACACCCTGCTCGGACCATCGTCCGATCTGAAAACGGTTGCCCACAGGCACGCCTAAGTCTCGCTCAAGCATCTTCCCAATATTTACCAGTGAGGGTGGCGCAGGCGTCGACTCGGAGACCTCGAACGCGCGCCCCGTAGCCTGATGCTCACCGTGATACGGATCCTGTCCCAGTATCACCACCCGCACGTCGCTCGGTCTCAAGCCTTCGAGCGCAGCAAAAAGACGGTCAAACCGGGGGTAGTAACCATGACCACTCGCGAGCTCCTGAGCTAGTTGGTGCTCTATGCCGTGAGCCGTGACACTGGTCAACACGTCGCATAAGGCGGGCCGCCAATCAGTGGGGCAAATGTCTAAAAGGTTCATTAGAGTCAGAGGGTTTGGCGCATAGCTTGATGAACAGTGCTTCAACTGTAACACTCTGAATCATCGTTTGTGGGATGGGCTGGACACTTGGGGACTTCTGCGGCCAAGGACAATATCGTCAGTGATTTGGAGGCTCTGAGCGCAAAACGACTGACGCCCTGCCTGTCCCTAGTCATTGAAGAAACAGCGGACTACCTCTTTACGCTCTCTACTAGCTCCAGACTTGATCAAAACAATCAGGATCAGTGCTACCAAGCGTTTCTCGTACTGCAAAGCGCCTCAAAGACAATCGTTTCAGAAATAGCGACCACTATTTCTCAGGCCTTCCAAAATTACCGCCTGCCGACGGTGAACGACGAGATCGATGAGGAAGCTGAAATACCTGTGCTATCACTCGTCGCGCTGGAAGAATTTGAAGATACATTGGCCATCGAGAAAATTGTACGCGCGGGCACAGAACGATTTTGGCTAGAACTTGAGAGCATCATGTTGCGCCTTGGCAATGGCCTCGGTATTGAGCCTGATGCTGTCGAGCTTCCCGTAAGCCCACGAACCATCTGCAGCGCTTATCGACAGTCGCTACAGAACATCGATTTTCCAAGGGCATTTTTGGTCGATGCTGACAGTGCGTTCGTACGAAAACTGCTACCCGAGTTAGCCAGTATATACGGCGCATTGAACGAGCATCTGGCATCTCTGGGTTTGTTACCCGACATTGAAGCAGAGCTTCAACAGACCGGCTCCCAGTTACTGATTCAAATCAACACGCATCGCGAGGGAAATACTTCTGCTCGCGGAGAGGACGCTGATTTTGATCGAAGGGCTTCAGACCCCATTACAACGTCGAATGAGTCTGCCGAGACGTCAACAACGACTACTAGCCGACTCATCCACTCAGCAGAGTGGGTCGACTCATTCACGGTGAATGCGCTGTCAGGCCATTCAAAGCTGGCTGCATTTTCGCGCGCCTCTCCCGCAAGGCAATCGCAACCAGACGAGCTGCTAGAAGCCTCCGGTGGGCGCGCAAACTTCACTCCAAATCGGCTCTTGCCGCCGGTTCGAGATGAAGCGGGTGGGGCTCGACTTCTCAAGAACGCAGAGAATCTTCTTAGCGCCAGTCAGAGCAGCACACTGGAGATCGAATCCGAGTCCTTGCGTATCGCACACGAGGTAGCGACGCTCCGCAGAGAGGGACCGGTTAATCGATACACGATTGATGCGTTGATCAAGGCGATCGGATTTACACCAAAAGCGGCCATTTATGACCGACTGGTAGAGGCATTCAAAATTTCGTCTGGGCTTTTTGACTACGTCTTTAATCGTACCGCGCCCCCACCCGATATGGAGTCACCGTTAGCCACAATGGAGCTGTGCTTTTTAGAGCTCTCGCTCATGGATCAGCGGTTCTTGATTGACGCCGAGCACCCCGGGAGGTTACTCGTTGATCGGGTGGCAGACCTCGTCACACTGCTGCCACGAGGCAAAGAACGCCACCTTAAAGGCTTTATCGACATTGTCTGTGAGCTCAATCAACGTTTTGATGGCTCCCCTGTGGCACTCGTGTATGCCGCCGGGGCCATCACCGATCTATCAACTGCGCTAATTGCTCAGCAGCGCGTCAATCGTGAACGTCTGATCGCAAGAGAGAATGCTGCAGACCGAATCGACGGTGCGCGCGTCGTTGTCATGTCTGCTATCCAACGCGCTCTGAGCGGCCATAAGCAGTCAAATTACTTACCGAGGGCCATCAGTGAAGGCCTCTTCGACCAGTGGGTAGTCGATGTACTCAAAGGAGCCTCCACAGGTGATATTCAGGACCATCTCGGTCTACTCATACGGTTTATGGGGAGCGATACGCTGGCACCCGACCTCTCTCTAGAGCTTTCTGACTTAATCGAGGTCTTCGGAGAAGTGATGGTGCAGAGGCCATCCGTTCGAGCAGTACTCGAAGACTGCGCGACTAATCGCAGTGATGGAGAAATGATAACCGTCGACGATTTTCAGCCCTTAAGTGTCCCACTCGACCTCCAGCCACAGGACGTAGACCGAAGCCTGCAGAATCACCCCCGTCTTGCGCGCGCTGTACGCGCCGTGCAGAAATTGTCGTTGGACACTTGGTTCATGCACCAAAACGGCGACGACCATCGTTATCTGCAGATCGTCTGGGTCAACCGTCACAACACTAGATTTGTCCTCAGCGACGAACGCGGGGTCAAGCAACGCGATTTATCAATACTGCAAATGGCGTCCGAACTAGGTCGATCACTGAAGGCCCTAACGACGATAGAGCAGCTGAGTCTAGTCGAGCAAACACTATTTTCTAAGTTGAGCGAGACCAAAGATGATCTTAGTCAGGCCTTTGTCGATGGGACCGACGATAGTATTACCAACTTCACTCACAATATTGAGAGAGCCCTTCGGCGCGCCCGTCGTATGGGTATCTGTGAGTCTGCAATCAGCATCACTGTACCTGCGGATCTGCCGAAAGACGTTCTTGAGGAATCTATAACCTCAGCAAAGTTCCAGTGTCGTTGTATCGAGAAGCCAACGGCGACTCTTCTCTGTGCGCTGATCGAATCCACGGAGCCGGAACTGATTACTGCCACTCTCTCACGCGCCTTGGGCCATGAAACGTCACCCAACATCACCATTCGCGCAGTCGACCCCAACACAGTATCGGACGCGGCCGTTCTGATGAATCTACGACTGGAGCAATCGGAGCCCAAGGTCTCTGATCCCGCCAGCACCAATGATCCCAGCTCGATTACCCCTACGTCGCTGGACGATGCCATTCAGGAAGCGCTAGCACGACTCGATTCACTGACTCACGAACTGAGACTGCAACCGATAGTCAGAATCTCGACGAAAGAAGATGCACTACCAGAATCTGCTTACCTCGTAATAGGTCAGGAGGACGGCGCAAAGGGTGCCCCCCCCGGAAAATCAGTTCCGGCATCGGGATATTCGCATTGCAGCCAATTTGATCGAGCTTAAGGAGGCTTGCCGCCTGCTTCAGGTCTCCGAGTCAGCGAACGGTGCACCAACACATTTCATTCTGAGGTTGTGCCATGAAACCTGTCTCTACCCTGCCGCGCTAGATCGGATATTGACGCTCATTTCCGAACACACAGTGGGGACCTCGCAACTCAGCTTTCTCATTCCCGATTCGGTACAGGTCAGGGAGTCGATCATCTGCCATCGACTAACGCACGCACTGCGCTCCATCGGCTGCCACATTGTCATCGAAAACTACAACCCAGCGCGCAGCAGTTCCCAGGCTATCCATGAACTTCATGCCAGTGACATTATTTTGGAAGCCAATTTCTGGGAGCGTGCTGCTCAGAGCGAACCATGGGCAACGGTTCTTCCGCAAATCATCTCAGATGTCCACCACATACTGGGGCACACCGTGACCGTCAGAAACCCGCAGGTGACCCACAATATTGAGACCAGTGGTATCGATTACATCGAGCGTCATTCAGCGGTTGCGCTATCACCCACCGAGTTTTTGAACTATTTCGGAAAGGCGTCACTCAGTGAGGCGTGAGGAACGCCAGGCATCAATACTGACTGCAATCACACCTAGCCACACCAACCCAAAGGTCAGTGCCGTAATGAGATTCGCGGGCTCTTTTAAAATAAAAATGGCCACCAATAACTGCAAGGTCGGGCCCACGTAGGTCAGTAGCCCAATGGTTGAGAGCGATAACGATCTGGCGGCAGCCACGTAGGTCAGTAGAGGGGTCGCAGTGAATACGCCACTGAACACTAGGAAGAGATCAACTCGAGCCCCATGAACCCCCAAGCCAGCACCATTCGTAAACACCAGCCATACAACGGCAAATGGCGCCATGCAGAGGGACTCCAGAAACAACCCTTGAAGCGAATCAGCCTCTATCTGCTTTCTAATGGCCGCGTAAAGCGCAAAGCTCAGCGCCAGTGTGAGCGATACCCACGGTAGACTCCCGTAAGACACGAGCTGAACAAGCACGGCAGCAATCGCGAGGCAAATTGCCAGCATCTGTACCGGCTTAGGTTTCTCTCCAAACACGAACACACCCAGCGCGATGGTGAGCAAAGGCAACATAAAGTAGCCAAGGCTTGCCTCAGTCGCTCGCTCGTTGGTCACCGCAAAAACGTAGACACCCCAATTGATCGTCAGCATGAAGGCTGCCAGTGCTACCCAACCGAGAAATCGAAACGAAGATATAAGCGCTAAGGTCTCTCGGAGTCGTCTGTAACAAAGGATGATGAATAGGGTGACGGGCAAGGTCCAAAGACCGCGATGCGCCATCACATCGACCGCCTCGACTGGTTTCGTTTGCATCCAGTAAAGCGCGGCCAAGCCCCAAATAAAGTTAGCAATGAGTGCGAGCCCTATGCCTCGCAACGCTTCGGTATGACTGCTCAAGTGATATGCTTCCGTCTGCCTGCCCGATCTCGGGCGCGCTACTTAATCACCCACGCGTCTGAGGTGCAAGCCATGATTCATATTAGCGATCAGAGACACCCCGTGTGCTAGTTGAGACTCGGTGTGCATTACCTTGGGTTGCACCAGCCAAGCTAATGTTGCTCGGGGTACTGGTGTTTTCAACTAGCGCAAGTGCCCAGCACCTTTCTCAACACGCCTCAGTGCTGCCTTTGGAGGTCAGCCTGCAGCGAATCGAGGGGCAGTCTCGGCGCCACTTTTCCGAGCGATGCAGCGCGTTTTTCGTGGGCTTCGATGACCGAGAGGCTATCCTGCTCTCCGCATGGCATTGCATCGACGGACAACTCTCGCCTTTGCGTCAACCCACGGTATCGGTGCGGGGTAATACTGTCGAGGTCGCCATCGTTGAGAGCGGAAAAAGCATGGATCACGACTGGCTCGTTATGAGAGCGCCGCGCGCTGCGTTTACCTCACTAACACCCATCAGAGTTAGTGAGCGCCCTGTCGCAGACGATGAATCGCTCATTGCCATTGGTTGGGGGCGCGAGACTGATTGGACTGGCATCGAGGCAAGCGTACTTGACTGCCCTGTTATCAGCATAAATTCTGCACTGGCGCTTGGCTGTGGACTGACCAAAGGTGACTCAGGCGGTGTGGTGGCAAGGCAGCTTGAAAACGGTCAACTCGAGGCAGTTGGCATTATCTCAAGCGGAGATTCGATTTCGCTCAGTTTCGCCTTTCCTTCGTGGCGGCTGCCCAATATTTTTGACTAACGACCTTGCCGAAGGGGCGCGGGTGCACCAATGTGTGACTCCCCTCGGCGCTTTGCCAATCCGATTTGCTTCTGACGCTCCGCGAATCGACCTTTCTGCGCTTCCGTGTGCGCGTCATAGCAGCGTGGACAAGAAACTCCCGGCACATAGTGGGGAGACTGCTTTTGAGCGTCGTTTATGGGAAAACGGCAGGCAAAGCATTGGTCGTAACTACCCTTCTCTAATTCATGGTTAACCGCAACCCGGCTATCAAAAACAAAGCACTCGCCTTCCCAGCGCGAATCTTCCTCTGGAGTCTGCTCAAGGTAATTTAGAATCCCGCCTTTCAGATGCCAGACGTCTTCAAATCCCTTGGAAACTAGCAGTGACGTCGATTTCTCGCACCGAATACCTCCAGTGCAAAACATCGCCACTTTTTTATGTTTGCTGGGGTCGAGGTTCTGATCTACCCAATCAGGAAACTCTCTGAAACTGTTGGTATGTGGGTTTACCGCGCCTTCAAAGGTGCCGATTTCAACCTCGTACTCATTGCGCGTATCGATTACCAAAACTTCCGGATCATCAATCAGGGCATTCCACTCTTGAGGAGAGGCGTAGCGTCCAACACATTGGTTGGGATCAATATCCGGCTGCCCCATCGTGACGATTTCGCGCTTGAGCTTGACCTTCATTCGCAGGAACGGACGCTCCTCATGATAGGAAAACTTACAGTCCAGATCTGCCAAACGGTCGTCTGCGGTCAGGTATTCGAGCAGCGCTTCAATGGCCGAGCGACTGCCGGCCACCGTTCCGTTAATGCCCTCCCGTGCGAGCAGCAACGTTCCCTTGACGTTCCTGTCTAGACAAAAATTAAGTAACGGCTCACGCAAAGACTCGAAGTCATCCAGCCGCACAAATCGATAGAGCGCAACCACCTGGGTGGGTGCACTCATCTGTTCTTCGCTCACGCTTTACTACCACCCATACAGTTAGGTGAATCGGGAGAGCCATTTCGCTCAGACCACTCACTCTCGGTGTAAGTGTGGAGCGCAAGGGCGTGAATGGGTGATCCGATGAGTGGCTGCAGAATGCGATACACCTCTTGGTGACGTTTCACCAGTCGAAGCCCTTCGAACACATCCGAGACAAGCGTCACCTTAAAGTGACTTTCTGACCCTGGAGGAACATTGTGCATGTGGCTCTCGTTCACAATTTCCGCAAAAAATGGCGAGAAATGCTCAGTTAGGCGCTGCTCAACTTGATCTTGGATAACACGCATACGTTAGACTCATACTAAGTCAACACAGGATATCAGATACCTTTTTCAGCAGGGAACTGTCACCTGTAAACTGAGTGCTGGAGGCAAGACCATGTTCGATGTTTGGTTTGATGGCGAATCGGTGGAGCCAGTCGTCATGCAACAACTCGAGACGAAGCTTCAAGAGGCCTTCAACCTGCCGGCCACCCAAGCTGCCGTGCTAATCAACGGCAAGTCTCACCGTATCAAGCGCGGTTGCACTGCTGATGAAGCGCAGAAATTATCAGACCAATTTGCCTCTTGGGGCGCAAAAGTGCGTATCGAGGCGATTGAGCACGCCGTCGGATCCAGCGCACCCGGTGAGGAGCCATCACCTAACACAGCTTCATCAACCAGCTCGCTCACGCTCGCGGCAGCCGGTGAGACCATCCCTACCCAACCCCGGGACATGACCCCACCATCGGTCTCAACAGATCATTTACAATTAGAAGATCACTAGCCTTAAGGAACTCATTGTGAGTGTCACTGAAGACGGTACGTCCCTGCCGAGAGCGCCCTTTTGGCGTCATCTCCTCGCCATGGTGTATGACTTGTTTCTTATCATCCCGCTGCTGATGGTTACATCAGCTATTTTGGTTGCCATACACGGTCCCACAGAATCAGCAGCGGTAAGGACCGTCCCGGCTTGGCAGCAATGGGGCCTTGCTTATGTGGCCCTTATTGGCTTCTACGGCACTTTTTGGCGGCAAAAAGGACAGACGCTGGGAATGCAAGCGTGGCGCGTTAAGCTGATGCCTAGCGGAACGTCAATCAAAGTTACATGGGGTCAGGCGGCAGGTCGCATCATTGTGGCTTCTTCACCGTTTATCTTAGGCTTGATGCCTTACCAGTTATTCGATGTGAACGACGCTGGGCTCTGGATCTACATCACTACCGCTGTAATTGCGAGTTGTGGATTTCTATGGCGATTTTTTAATGAGGAACGGTTGTACCTCCACGATTTAGTGACCGGCACCGAACTCAGGCTGACCCCACCGAGAAAGAAGAGCTAACCGCTATCACTATTGCTTTCTGAGTAGCAAAACCAACCCGACGCTCCAGCAAAGTATCACGGTCAACAGCGCGGCTACGCCACCGCTCATGCCCATAAGTAGCGTTACGGGGCCGAAAAAATCTTGGCTGATACGGAAAACGACACCCGCTAGGACGCCCACAAAAATGCGCGAGCTCATATTGGTCTCCCGGAGTGGACCAAAAATGAATGACATAGCCAAAATAACCAGCCCGGCACACGATAACGGCTGCAGCACCTTATTCCAGAAGGCCAACTCGATATCGTTAGCCAGTAGGCCTTGGCTACGTAAGTAGTCAGCGTAACCCCAGAGTTGAGTCGCCGGTAAGCTCTCTGGCTTTACCGTATCCAGTGTGAGTAGGTTGGGGGTAATCCCGGACACCCACTCAAGCGTTGTTTGGCGAGATACTTGAGTACCGGAGGCGGTCATCTCTGTCGTCGCAACACCCTCGAGTAGCCAGCTATCTCCCTGAAATGTACCTCGGTCAGCCGCAACCGAGCGCGCAAGTGCACCTGACTGATCAAACTCGATCAGTGTGACACCAAAAATCAGCCCCCCGCGTTGCACCGCGTCAACGTGAACAAACGTACCGCCGTCCCTGTTCCATGCACCGTATCGGCCAGCTAAATTAGGATCATCACGCTGCGCCAGCGCACGTTGACTGACCGCAATTTGCTCAGACACCGGTGCGACATACTCGCCAACACCGAACCCTGCCAGAGCGACAACGAGTGCTGGTTTTACAGCCATCCACGCAAGTCTCGGCATGGAAATGCCAGCACTTCGTATAATCGTGAGCTCACTGCTCGAGGCTAACCGCCCTAATCCGAAAAGCGCACCAATCAAGGTTGCGTAAGGCACAAACTCCTCGACTCTTCGAGGTAGCGTCAGGGCAATGTAGATCAAAAGATCCGAGAAACCGTAGGTATCGCTGAGGTCACCTAACCCATCGATCAAATCACTGAGTCCATCCAAGATAACTAATACGCCCAGCACACCCACAATTGACCATAACAAGGTCTCGAACAGGTAGCGGTCTAGCTGTTTCACGCCCTACCCCTTAGCCGCCTTGGAAGCTCCTCTTTAAAAAGCAGGAACAGACCACTCAGCATGAACAAGGCATGCACAGCAATGAATATCAATGCCGAACCAGAGTCCTCGGAAATCGTCCGCGCTTGTGACAGGGCAACGAAATAAAGCAGAAACACGAGCAATGCCGGACCCAACCGGGCATAACGACCACGACGCGAGTCTGTGCGACTAAGAGGAATCGCGAACAACGCCATGATTGGAACGATCAGTGGTAGCGATACCCGCCAGCCAAAGATTGCTAGATGCTCCGGGTTATCGGATGAAAGCAGCATGAGAGTGGGCAAGGTTTCTATCCGGGCTTGTGATCGCAATCCTCCTTCAACCTCAGGTATAAGCGAACGATAACCACTGAATTGCGCCTCAGTCAGCTCAGCACTGCCTGGCGTCATGTCGTACCGTTTGCCATCAGACAAGGCCAAATATCGCCGGCCCGAGGCTTGATCGATTTCGATATAGCCGGCATCGGCAAGCGTGGCCGACAGTGATATTCCCGAATCGGCGCGCTGACGCTCAGCAACAAAAACAGTATCCATGCGCCCGTCATCACCAATTCGTGCGACATAAGTAACGTAGTCACCACCACGCTGCTTCTTGAAACGCCCCTCTGCTAAGACGTGCATGCCCTCCGCTGAGCGAGGCTCCGATAGCAACGCATTAGCTTTGAGCGCGCCGTAAGGCCCAGCAAACAGTGCAATAACCGCAACGCTTGCGGTGACGGCCAGTGTTGCGGGAGCCACGTGTTTAAACAGTTGCAACTGACTCGTGCCACTCGCTCTTAAAATGACCATTTCGCTGTCCGCGTATAAGCGGCCAAATGACAATAGCAAACCAATATAGAAGCCTAGGGGAAGAATAAGTTCGAAAAAAGCGGGCAGCTTATACAGCATCACTGGGAGCAAAATGCCTGCAGACAGGTCGCCTATGGCGGCCTCGGCTAGGTATTTAATAAACCGCCCACTGAACACCACTAAGAACAATACCAGCGATACCGCTAGCGTGTGGGTTATGACATCGAGCGCAAGGTAACGAAGTGTACGCATTTTTTTACGACGCTTGGGGTGCTTAATTGGCCATCAAGGTTTAGTTCTGGCTGTCATCATCATACACTACGCCGCAGTTTGACCAGCCCGATTTACGTAAGGAAATACCATGAGCAAACTCACCGTACACGGCGCGAAAGCAGCGAGCGCAGCCACAGCTAAGAGCGATATTGTCGTTGTCCCGCTGTTCACAAATGAGGACCTCAGTACTTCCGCATCCGAGGTCAACGTTGCAGCGGGGGGTGTATTGCAGCGAGCAATCACCATTGGTGATGCAGATGCAAAGCTAGGAAAAATAACCACCATGGTGGGGAACGGATATATTGCGCGCATCATGTCGGTAGGTTGCGGTGATCGCGCGAGTTTCAATCTCGAGGCCCAACTGGCGGTCACAGGCGCCATGTCGAGAGCGCTTGCATCATCGAAGGCGAAAAATGCGATTGTCATTGGAGATCCAATTTCTGACGACAAGGACGCACTAGCTCAATTTCTGGAATTTCTAGGGCGTGACATGGCGATGGCCTGTTACCACTACACGGCAACCTTGGGTACACCAAAACCGGGACCAACGTTTTCTAAGCTGACCGTCGCAGTCGACGGCATCTCCGCTGCAAAAGCAAAGCAATCACTCAGCGTAGGCGCAACGATTGGCAATGGCGCTAACTTGACACGCGAGTTGGTTAATTTACCGGGCAACGTATGCACGCCGTCCTACCTCGCCAAAGAGGGGCGCGCGCTTGGCCGCAAATACGACAAACTCTCCGTATCGGTACTGGATGAGAAGAAAATGGCTGGCATGGGGATGGGCTCGCTACTATCGGTTGGCAACGGGAGTGATGAACCATCCAAGCTCATTGTCATGAAATATGAGGGCGGACCTGCCAAGCAAGCCCCCTACTGCCTCGTTGGGAAAGGTATTACGTTTGACACGGGTGGTATCTCACTCAAACCGGCCAAGGGCATGGAGTCCATGAAGTTCGATATGGGTGGAGCGGGATCAGTATTTGGCGTTATGCAGACGGTCGCGGAGCTGGGGCTCAAGATCAATGTCATTGGTGTTGTCGCCGCGGCCGAGAACATGCCCAGTGGCTGCGCAACCAAGCCAGGTGATGTGGTTACATCAATGTCCGGTAAAACCATAGAAATTTTGAACACCGATGCCGAGGGCCGACTCGTCCTGTGCGATGCACTGACCTACGTCGAGCGATTCAAACCGGAAGAGGTTGTAGATATTGCGACGCTCACTGGCGCTATCATCGTTTCATTAGGTCATGAGGCATCGGGTCTTTTTGCCAATGACGATGGACTAGCCGAGTCACTGACGGCTGCAGGCCTCGCCTCGGGCGATGAGGCTTGGAGGCTGCCCATCAATAAGCGCTACGACCGCCAATTGAACAGTAAATACGCCGACATGCAGAACATCGGTACGGGTACAGCCGGCAGCATCACTGCAGCATGTTTCTTGGCTCGCTTCGCTGAAAAGTACAAGTGGGCGCATCTCGATGTCGCTGGGACCGCCTTTCAGAGCATGCAAAAAGGAGCGACGGGCAGACCTGTACCACTACTAGTCGAGTACCTGCGCCAAAAAGCGGGTTGATGATTCGGAAATGACGCGAGTCGATTTCTATGTGGTTAAGTCATCGGGAGCGGAGGCACGACTTAGCGTTGCCGCACGTCTGACGGAAAAAGCTTTAGGTAGGGGACATCGCGTCTTCATTAACTGCGACTCACGGGACCAGTTAGATACACTGGACGACTATCTCTGGCGATTCAAACCCTCGAGTTTCGTTCCGCACTGCCCCGCTTCAAGCGATGCCGGAGAGCGAGTGGTACTTGGCTTCGAGGATGCTCCGGGCTCGCACAATGACGTTCTAATCAATCTCGCGCTGGCCCCACCCAGCTTTTTTGCTCGCTTCGAGCGAGTAGCCGAGGTGGTAACACAGGATGAAGGTTCGCTTCAGGCGCTACGTGATGCCTGGCGCCACTATAAGGATAGAGGCTATCCACTGACCAAACACGATCTGCCCTGACGAATGATATACGGGCAGCGCATGAGGTTTACATAAACTATGGATAAGACATTTTCTCCGGCTGACATAGAAACGCGCTGGTACGAAGAATGGGAAGCAAAAAATTACTTCGCCCCAGGTGCCGGTGAAGAGTCTTACTGTATTCCTATCCCGCCACCCAACGTCACCGGCACCCTTCACATGGGGCACGGATTTCAGCAAGCGATCATGGACGCACTCATTCGCTACAATCGAATGAAAGGCCGCAGCACACTCTGGCAGGTCGGAACAGACCATGCAGGAATTGCAACGCAAATGCTGGTGGAACGTCAGCTCGAAGCCGAAGGCGTCAGCCGTCATGATCTGGGACGTGATCAATTCATTGACAAAGTGTGGGAGTGGAAAGAGGCGTCTGGCGGTTCAATTACGCAACAGTTGCGGCGTCTGGGCGCCTCAGTCGATTGGTCCCGCGAGCGTTTTACGATGGACCCAGAGTTGTCTGAGGCCGTCAAGGAAGTCTTCGTTCGCCTCTATGACGAGGGCTTGATTTACCGAGGTCAGCGCCTCGTTAACTGGGACCCCAAACTTCACACTGCCATCTCGGATCTCGAGGTCGTTCAAGAGGAAGAAGCTGGGAGCTT
>MDTD01129728.1_pt1 | contig 12856 bp, 11 predicted proteins | sample 811221 | NCBI WGS metagenome assembly MDTD01 (sample SAMN05326646, study PRJNA326480) | marine metagenome | isolation source: seawater | place: Pacific Ocean: South West | collected 2011 | reverse complement strand
CTGGCCAGCGGTTCGAGCCCGCTGACGATCAACGTTTCCCGGGCGACGATCGACGCGACGACGCGATCCGTCGGTGAGACGATGGAATTGCTGGTCACATCACCTCGGTCGAGTCCGTCCTCGGCAAACCACGTCTGGATGCACTCGACGACGTGGGGCGTCGGGAGCAGTTGGGTCGACAGTTCCGCGAGTGGCTTCACGCTATGCTTTGATCCAGTCATTCGCGGAGTATACGTCCCCCGTATTCCCCGGAGGTATCTTCCATGTCACTTCATCCGATCGAAGCCTCCCGCCTGCACGCCCGTCGCGAACGTGTGTTCCTCGTGATTTCGGGTCTGTTTCTGGGCACGCTCGCGATGCTCAACATTCTGGGCATCATGCGGTTCATCCACTTCGGGACGATCGAGACGGAGATGTGGGGACCACTCACCTTCGGCGTCATGGTGGGCGTGCTTCCGTACCCGATCACCTTTCTCTGCACCGACCTGATCAGCGAACTCTATGGCCGGGCTCGCGCCAACGCGGTCGTCTGGGTCGGACTGCTCCTCAACCTCTGGGTCCTCTTCATACTCTGGATCGGCGGCATGTTGCCGGGCTTCGAGACCATGGATCCTCAAACCGGAACACTCGCCAAGGATGCCGCCGATCGATTGCCGACCTATTTCGAGGTCCAGAAGTTCGCCTTTGGTGCAACGTTCGCCTCGATGGCCGCCTACTTGATGGCGCAGTTCACCGATGTGTGGATGTTCCATTTCTGGAAAAGACTCACCAAGGGCAGACACCTCTGGCTTCGAAACAACGCATCCACCCTAATCAGCCAGATCGTCGACACCGTAGCCGTCATCCTGATCACATATTCCGTAGGTGGTCTTGTCAATGTCATCAAGCCGGATGACGATGTCGTGCAGTCGCTGATCATCCTCATGATCACAGGCTACGTGTTCAAGCTCGTTTGCGCACTCATCGATACCGCCCCGCTGTACTGGCTGGTTCCTCGACTGTCCCGATGGCTCGAGATCGATCCCATCGCCGAACATCGACATCTCGAGGATCCCGGCCCGGAATCGGCACAATGAACGACGACAGGACGATCTTCGATTCCATTCTCAGCGGGGAGATCCCCTGCCATCGCGTGTACGAGGACGACCACGTCCTGGCATTCCTGGACATCGGGCCTCTGAGCCGAGGACATGTGCTCGTCATTCCCAAGGAGCGAGCCGCCTACATGCACGAATTGTCAGATGAATCCGCCGCGGGGATCGGACGAGTGCTGCCTCGACTCTGCCGGGCCGTCATGAAGGCGACCGGATGCGAGCATTACAACCTCCTGCAGAACAACGGCGCCCCCGCCCATCAGGCGGTCTTCCATGTGCACATGCACATCATCCCGAAGTTCAACGATGGCTCCGGCCTCGGACTCAAGTGGAGTCCGGGCCAGCTTGGCGATGGTGAAACACTCGCATCGGCCATCGCCGATGCGATCGAATAGCACTAGCGACGACGCGTCGTCTTCTTCTTGCTTCGCTTCTTCTTGGCGGGCTTCAACGATCGCTCTATCTCGATGGCTGACTGGGCAGCAGCCAGTCGTGCGGTCGGCACGCGGAACGGCGAACAACTGACGTACTCCAGATCCACACGATCGAAGAAGGCGATCGAGGCCGGATCTCCACCATGCTCACCGCAGACGCCGAGCTTGATGTTCGGACGGGTCATTCGTCCGGAATGGACCGCGTGATCGACGAGGGCGCCCACACCACGGGTGTCGATGCTCTGGAAAGGATCCTTCTCGAGGATGCCCGTCGAAAGGTAGTCGGGAAGGAATCCGTTGATGTCGTCACGGCTGTACCCGAAGGTCATCTGCGTGAGGTCGTTGGTACCGAATGAGAAGAAGTCGGCGGATTCGGCGACCTGATCGGCGGTGATCGCCGCGCGTGGGATCTCGATCATGGTTCCGATCGGGATGTCCAGTCGACCGGTGTATTTCTTGGCCTTCTTGGTGGCCGCGATGGTCTCCTCGACCTGAGTGCGAAGCATGGCGAGCTCGACCTTGGTACCGACCAGAGGAATCATGATCTCCGGCATCGCGGCGATCTTCTTCTTCTTGCAGGCGATCATCGCTTCGACGATGGCACGGACCTGCATGACCAGAATCTCCGGATAGGTGACGGCCAGTCGACAACCGCGATGACCGAGCATGGGGTTGGCTTCATGCAGGGCCTCCACACGTCGGCGCACATCCTTGGGTTTCACCTTGAGGGCCTTGGCCAGTTCCTGCTGCGACTCGGCATCGTGTGGAAGGAATTCATGCAGCGGCGGATCCAGCAATCTGACCGTAACGGGCAGGTTCTTCATGGCGGTGAAGATTCCGATGAAATCCTTTCGCTGATACGGAAGAAGCTTCGAGAGCGCCTTCTCACGATCCTTGCGATTATCCGCGAGGATCATCTCCCGCATGACGGTGATTCGATCCCCCTCGAAGAACATGTGCTCGGTTCTGGTGAGCCCGATGCCCTGAGCACCGAAGTCCCTAGCTCGCTTGGCATCGGCTGGGGAATCGGCGTTGGTCCGGACCTTGAGTCGACGACGTTGATCCGCCCATTTCATCAGGGTCGTGAACTCCTTCGACATCTTGGGAACGGAACCCTTCACCTTCCCGTCGAGCACCTCGCCGGTGCCACCATCGATGGAGAGGATGTCCTTCGCGCCCCAGTGCTTTCCGTTGACAGTGATGCGTCGACGCTTCTCGTCGATCTCGAGTTCACCGGCACCGGCCACGCAGCACTTGCCCCATCCACGCGCGACAACGGCCGCATGGGACGTCATGCCGCCAGTGGAGGTCAGGATGCCGACCGCATGATGCATCCCCTCGACATCCTCGGGAGAGGTTTCGCGCCGAACCAGAATGACATCCTCACCGGCTTCCGTTCGCTCGACGGCCTCGTCGGCCGTGAATGCGAGCGCACCCGATGAGGCGCCAGGCGAAGCGGGAAGCCCCTTCGTGATGCAGGTAGCCTTCTTCTTGTCGGCTGCCGTGAAGCTGGGCAGGAGAAGCTGGACCACGTCACCGGCAGGCACTCGGAGAATCGCCTCATCCTGAGTGATCAGTTTTTCCTTCACCATCTCGACGGCGATGCGGACCGCGGCCGCGGCCGTACGCTTGCCGTTTCGTGTCTGCAGCATGTACAGCTTGCCACGTTCGATCGTGAACTCCACATCCTGCACATCCCGATAATGCTTCTCGAGCTTGGTACGGATGGCCAGCAGCTGCTTGTGAACGGAGGCATTCCATTTCTTCATCCCGATCACGGGCTCGGGCGTGCGAATGCCGGCGACGACGTCCTCACCCTGCGCGTTGATGAGAAACTCGCCGTAGAACTCGTTCTTCCCAGTGGATGGATCCCTCGTGAAAGCCACGCCTGTGCCCGAATCCTCACCCATGTTTCCAAAGACCATGGTCTGAACGTTGACGGCGGTTCCGAGCAAGCCGGCGATCTCATTGATGCGTCGATAGGAGATGGCCTTGGGTGCATTCCATGAACGGAACACGGCCTCGATGGCCGCCTGCAACTGACGATAGGGATCCTGGGGAAACGCCTTGCCGACGTGCTTCTTGTAAACCGCCTTGTATCGGTCACAGAGCTTGCGAAGGCCTTCCGCTGGGACATCCGTATCTTCCGTGACCTTGTACTTCTTCTTGATGGCATCGAACTCGGCCTCGAAGTAGTGGTGGTCGACTCCCATGACGACATCGCCGAACATGTTGATCAACCGTCGATAGGCATCGAGCGCGAATCGCTCGTTGCCGGTCAGAGCGGCCAGACCATCGACGGCTTCGTCCGTAAGACCGAGATTGAGGATCGTGTCCATCATCCCTGGCATCGAAACGGCTGCGCCACTTCGAACGGACACCAGCAGAGGGTTCGTCCGCGAACCGAACTTCTTGCCCGTCTCGCGTTCGAGCAGGGCCACCGCCTTCTTCACGTTGGCCATCAGACCGGTCGGCAGCTTGCCGCCACCGGAGTTGAAGGCCTCGCAGGTTCCAGTCGTGATCGTGAAACCCGGTGGCACAGGCAGACCGATCGAGGTCATCTCGGCCAGGTTCGCACCCTTGCCGCCGAGCAGTTCCCGCTGGGAGCCATGACCATCGGTCCTGATCTTCCCGAACGAGTAGATCATCTTGGAGCCCCGGGCGGTCTTGCGTACGCTCTTCTTTCGAGAAGTTCGTTTCTTGGTGGTCGTCGCAGCCATGTTTCACCTTTGCTTCACGATTCGATCGCAACGGATTCCAGTGGCACGGATGCCATGGAAATGGACCCCCCCACGGGGAGTCATGAACCGGAAGTGTACCACTCTCTGATTTGTTCCAGCTAATCGGGAGTATGATCAGATCCCGGTGCGCACGATCAACTCACAATTCGACTCCGTCCATCGCGATGTACTGGCATTGGCAGCCGCCTGTCCGGCCGAACAAGCGATCGTCGTACTTCATTCGGGCGGATCATCGGGCCCCTGGGCACGCTGGTCCTTGCTGGCGGCCCCCAAGGGACATCTCAAGATCCTCGACGATGGCTATCGGTGGTCCGGCCCATCCTGGCCGGAACTCGAAGAGGCTCTGGAGAAGGTGGCACCGCACGACCCCCTTGCCATCATGGATGCCGCCATCGCAGCCGATCGGGCGACGGGCATTCCACAATCACCCTCTCTGCCATTCATTGGCGGATGGGTGATTTCACTTCGATATGAACTAGGTGCCCACATCGAGACGGCCGTCGGAGCCGGGTCGGCTCTGCCTCGTGGTGTACTAGCCGATTTCCTCTGGTGTCCGGATGCCACCCTTCATGATGCCCATTCGGACAACTGGTGGTCCATCGGAGAACCGATCTCATGCGGAGGAACGACCGACAATCGCATATCCCTGCAGCTGGATGAGTGGAGCAGCCATCCCGATCAGCGGGGTTTCGAGGAAGCCGTATCCCGAACGATCGAACTCATTCGACGCGGCGATCTCTTTCAGGCGAACATCGCTCGACAACTGTCAACCACCTGCCGGGGCGACTTGAGAACCTTCGCATTGGAAGCTCTGGCCACAAGCGGCGCCTGGTTCGGATGCTGGATGGAATTGCCCGACGAGCAAAGCGATCGCGGCATCCTCGGAATGAGTCCCGAGTTGTTTCTGGATCTCGACTCCAAAAGCGGGCGACTCTGTTCGCGACCGATCAAGGGCACGCGTCCCGTGGATGTCCCAGCTGTGGAGCTGGCTGGATCCGAAAAGGATGCCGCCGAACTCCACATGATCGTGGACCTGATGCGCAATGACCTCGGACGGGTCTGTGAACTCGGAAGCATCGAGGTGACCCAGCCACGATCGATCGAGTCCCATCCGACCGTGCATCACGGTGTTGCCGAGATATCCGGAAAACTCCTCGAGCAGACACCGTTCTCCGAACTACTGAAGGCCACCTTCCCCCCGGGTTCGGTCACCGGCGCTCCGAAGATCCGCGCTATGCAGGTGATTAACGAACTCGAGCATCTTCCTCGCGGGCCCTATTGCGGTGCCGTGGGCGCGATCTCGACAACCGGCGATCTGCGGCTGGGTGTCTCCATCCGGACCGCCGCCTTCGAAGGCCGTGCACCGGGCGGCTTCACCGATGTTCAGGGTCGACTGGTCTATGGAACAGGTTGCGGCATCGTTGCGGACTCTGAACCCGTGGAGGAATTCAGGGAATCACAGCACAAGACGGCCGCACTCATGAAACTTTCGGACTGATCCGATCGGTCGCGAGTTCAACTCGCCTGCCGTGACATCTGAAGTTTCTGCTGACAGGCGATGGCCTGCAGAATCTGACGCACCACCACACGTTTGTGGGCGGGGTTCGCCGAGAAGTCGAAGGTCATGCCCGCATACGTCTGCCGGTCACTCTGCATGTGACTGTGCACAAGTCTCGCCGTCGCGCAGACCGGGGTCGTCAGCATCGGTGGCAGGCCGAAACGCATCCAGAAAAGCGACTTGCGACCAAGACTTCCGGCATAGGAGTCCTCCACCGTCAGACCGACGCCTCCACCTCCGAGGTTGACCAACCGGGCTGGGAAGGAAGGACCTACCTCGGGGAGGATCTCATCATCGACCTCGCCATCACCAAGCCGACACAACGGCGAGTCCATCCCATCGAGTTCCCGAAGGAAGGCCGCCTCGTTGACCCGTTCGGCCAGGACCACCGTCGATGGATCGAGCAAGGGCCACAACTGGACACTCGGCAGATCCAGGCTCGCCGTCTCGACTCGATAGTCTCGTCTGCGCTGACAACGTTCAACACGATTTGGAACGGCAAGTTCGATTTCCGCACGAGCATCCATACGCCCTGCACATGAATGCCACTGGAGCGAATGGGTCCTGAACATCCAGCGATTCTGGCCGACCGCCATCATCGCCACCAGTTCGACGCCCTTTGGAATCTCAATCGTCCTGCCCAGGGCGACCGGCGCCTCGACACGAATGGCTTCATCATCGATGGAAAGAACGCGACAACGCACGAGAAGATCGCCGGACACGGCACTGCCATCAATCTCCGGACGGGCAATGGCAAGCTCGATCGAGCCTCCCCTACGCTTGATCTGCTCGAGGCATTGACGCCAACCTGCTGTACGAGATCGATTCGCCGGCACGTATGTTCTCCCTGATCTAAGACACTCGTGAAGTTGATTACTCCACCGCCTATCGTCAGCCCGGGAGGGCCGCTTCAGCGTGTATCTCGCCAAGGAAGCAAGTGTCGATCCTATTCCGGCCTCAGGACCCGCACACTTGAATCCGCCGGAACATGTGGAACGGAATAACCCGCAACTCGAGCGACCAAGTGCAACGTGGAGGACGTCCAGAGACGAAGTGGCTCGTCATCAGGCCCGATTTCCCAATCATTCTCATCAATCCTTGATGAAGATCTGATTGCAAAGACCGCATCATCCGCCGACCAGACCAGCTGCTTGCCCTGCTCGAGATCCAGACCGGCCTGCCAGTTGCCCTCCGCCAGCTCGGGCCAGAGATCACCCGGTATGTCATCGATTACGAGCATGCCCCCGGGTTCGAGTCGTTGACGAATGAGCGACAAAAGTTTGATGGCTTGATCGATCTGCCAGAACTGGCAAAGGGTGTTTCCGAGACAACAGATGACATTCCAGACATCCCCTGTCGAACCAAGCCATTCGATGGCATCGGCATTCACGAATGTCGCAGTCGACCCGATCGACTCCATCGACTTCCGACATTGATCCAGAGCATCCGCATCCCGATCAAGCCCGGTGCAGATCGCCCCGGCCTCCACCAACGGGATCAGGGTCCGGCCACAACCACAACCCAGATCCAGCACTCGATCGCCGGATGAGACATTGGCCTTCAACCATGCCTGTTGCTGCAAGTCGATCGCGGGCTCGTGTGGATGTAGAGCATCCAGTGATCTGTCGAAGTTCTCTTGTTGATTCAATCTTGCAACGCCTCATTAAGCTCGTCGAGCACCTGCTTCATTCGAACATCGGCCTCTGGATCCTGCGAGTCTCCATATCGCCTCCGGTAGTACCAATTGGCCATTTCCATGACCATGGATGAAATTTCAGGATGGGAACGCTCGATGGTCCCCGCGAAGGCAATCGGCGGCTGCCAGACCGGCTTGGGAATCCCCGCTGTCGTCAGCCGCTCGAGCATCTCGTAATAGGATCCCAGACGCCTTACCAGTCGACGGGTCTCAAGCGGCGAGAGCCCCTGGGTGTTGGCGTGCCTGAGAATTCGATCCCGACGACGACGTCGACTCCAGAAGACGATCACCACGACCAGACCACTGAGCAGCAGGGAGATCATGATCGAGATGATGCTGCCGATGCCAATCGAATACCTGACCTCCCTGATGGCATCGCCGACTGAGTCCAGCCCGGCCGCGAGATCCTCCTTGAAACCGGGAAGCATTGACTCCGAGAGATACTCCTGCGTCTCGGTGTCATACCCCAGAACATTGAATCTCCACTGGCCTTCCAACCAGCTCCAGAACCAGAAGAGGCGGTCTATGGGTCCCATCGTGACCGCTCTCGTGCCGGGGACATTCGATGCCGGAGTCGGATCGAACACCATCCATCGAGGACCGGGACCAAGGACTTCATTCCAGGCATGAGCATCTGATTTGAGAACGATGTACCGCCCGGTGGCTTCATCGAACCGATTGGTCACGTACCCCGTCACCAGCCTCGACGATATCTGGACGCTGTGGCAGAGACCCATCAAGGCCGAAGCGAAATACTCGCAATGCCCGAATTGCTGATGGAGAAGGAAACGCTCGACAGGATCCATCCGGGACATCTCCTCCGACGCCCCTACTTCCGTGAGATCCAGCGTGTACTCGAAGTCTCCATACCTCAGATGCTGCTCGAATACACGAGCCGCATCGACGTTCCATTGAAGGCGAGTCTCGGTCTTCAATGGCGGTGTCGGTGGCAGTCCGGCGGACTCGAGAAGGGAAATCGCCAGTTCCTTCACTCTTGGATTCTGATAGGCATTGGGATACGGCAATCCAGGCTCGGCATTGAACGACGTCATCGAACGGTAGAGCGGTGGCTCGGGGATGGCCTGGACTCGATACTTCAATGGTGTCGGAGAGTCTCGCTTTACTCTGATCGTCTGACTCGAGGGTCGGAAGATGATGCTGGTTCCGATTTCCGATTCGAGACCGATTGGCACCGACATGGAGACGAGCTGTTCACTTGGGGAATCGAGCACCACGTCCTGCATCACGATGTCCGATTCATCGGTGGTGATGAAGAATGACTTCCATTCTCCGGGCATGATCTCGAAATTTGTAAGACCGAATGATTCGGCATCCCAGATTCCATCACCTCGATAGGCCGTCAAGGCGGATGCACGCAGACGCAGAGATCGGTTCAACTGGATCTTCTCGCCCGCCGCATCCTCAAGCCCGACGGATAGCACCTGTTCGGCGGAGAGGGAGATCCGTGTCTGGCCCAGAAGATCGACCCCCTCGCTCAAGCCGACTTCGCGCGGCGCCATTGATCGCAGCGCGACCGTAGACAGCTTCGATGTAAGCCCCCGCGGGAACAACAGGAACATCGCCGTGGACACCGTGAAGATGAAGGCTGTTGAAGCGAGCGTGATGTTGCGGTAATGGCGACGAACCCCTGCTCCGGAGACCGGATTCGGAACCACCGCCGTCGCGATCCCGAGCACTCTTGCTCGTTGCTGCTGTGCTTTTTCAGCGGCACAACTGAGCTGAAAGAGCATCAAGGTGATCAGACCGAGCGTCGACCAGGTTATGAGCAGGAAACCGAAAATCAGATCGATGGAGATCAGGCAGGCCAGCACCATCAGTAGAAGCGAGAGAATCAGTCGCTCGGCCTCGTTCTCCAGGGTGTGCTTCTCATACAACTTGATGACCGTAAGCCAAACGACGAACTGGCCGATGGCGGGAACAGGATGCTCAAGATCACCCATGGCGATGATCAGGCACCAGATCAGCGCCACGGATGTAAGCAGGAGTGAAACGGGCCTGGCCAGCGTGATGCCACGCGGTCCTTCCGAGATCGTCCGGCTCAAGGCCGCCAGACCACCTGCAATCAGGAGCAGCCAGGGATGCCGCTGTGAAAGGCACTGACCGACAATGGCCAGGAGAATGACGGCGAAACTCATCAGAGGGTAGAGCTTGAGCAGATTCATGCGACACTCCCGCTCAGGTCGTTCCCATCTGGATCAGCAACATTGGTTGAAACAAGATCATCCAACTGGCGAGCGGTCAGATGCCAGGCATCTGATCGATTGAGTGTCTTTCGAACACGGTCGGGATGAATCACGACGAGGCCTGCCCTCTCCCGTTCGGGAATGGCGGACCATGGCCGGCGTTCATGCGTCAGATCAAGATCGGCAAGCGATCCGAGAATGCGGCCCAGATGACGCAATCCCCCTCTCAATCCATGCATCGGACAGTCCAGCCCCTGAACCGATAAACCGATGTCATAGCCGCGAGTCGACGCATCCTGAAGGATCGACGCCGCGAGACTGATCGCGTTTTCCTCCAGTTGACTCGCCGTCCATCGATCATCGGATGCCACCTGCAGGGCATCCGTCGGAATCGTCAAATCGAGAACCACACGGATTCTCGGCGATGCTGGAAGCGAGCGTTCGATGGCGATCCACTCGTCACGACGTGCCGAGATCTTCCAGGCGATGTCGCGAATTCCATCACCTGGACGGATGGAACGGGTGCCGAAGTAATCCAGACCGCTTCCATTGCGATCGATGCTCCGACGGCCCTGACCTCCCGTGCCTAGCAGAGAGCGAATCAGAGCGGGGCGAAGCGGATACATCTCGGGATGGACCCTGAGATCCTGCGGCACGTGAAGACGCTTTCTTCGAGGCATGATGCCCATCGGAAACGCCGTCCTCACTTCGACTTCATTGAACTGCAGTCGCCCCCGTCTGGTCGGCACGAACAACCCCTCACCATGCACGGTCTCTCCCGGACCAACATGAAGAATCCAGGCGGAGGAGGCGTCCTTCATCATGCTGGAGAGCCGTTCCGTAACCGTGATGTCGAAGGCCGGTAGAAATCGGCTCGTTCTCGACAACCGATACTCCACCGGAACGGGTTCTCCCACCTGCCCGTGGTCGGGAAGGATTCGTCGCACCTGCAGATCATTGAGCATCTGTCTGGTGAGGTACCAGGCCAGAACACCAATCACGATGAGTACACACAACATCCAGAGCAAGGGATTGTTCCCCTGCATCAATGCCGCTGGACCAATCAGGAACAGCAGGAGCAGATAGATGACCGGTGCGCTGACCGGCAGAATTCGATTCGACATCTCATCCACATGCTACGACGTGAACCGGAAGCGAGCGGCGAGAGCCGCCCATGTGCCAGCAAAAATCAGGCGTCTTCGGTGACGCCGACTGCATTCGATTCGCCCGATTTCGCATCCGCATCCGCGGACTGATCTTGCGTATCGGCCATATCGGGCTTGGCTTCGGATTCGGGTGATGGCTTCGCAGCCGCGACACGGTGCGATGGCTCTCTGGGAAGCCCTTCGACTTCAGGCAGATCATCGATTCCGGCCAGCCCGAACACCTTCAGGAATTCTCTGGTGGTGCCGTAGAGCATCGGCCTACCGAGCTCCTCGGCCCGGCCTGCTATTCGTACCAGCCGTCTCTCGAGCAGACCACGAAGAACATCACCACAGGCAACGCCGCGGATCGCCTCGATCTCAGCCCGCATGACAGGCTGTCGATAGGCGATGATCGCCAACGTCTCCAGAGTGGCCGGTGTCAATCTGCTCTGCTGTCTCTGTACAAGCAAACGCTTGAGTACCGGAGCCGCCTCAGGGATCGTCATCACCCTCCAGCCGGAGGCAATTCGAATGATCCGGAAGACTCGACCGGTCTTCTCGTACTGGGCATTCAAGTCATCCACCGCGTCGCGAATCTCTTCAGACTTGACGGCAGCACCATCCTCCGAGACCGCTTCGGCAAGTCTTGCGTCACCGAGCGAACGCTCGGCGGCTAGAAGCACCGCCTCCAGTCTCGCTGTCAGCGAGAGTCCTGATGACTCCATCACCTCGGAGCCGGTCGTTGAATCGGACTTGGCTGCTCCACTCATGCCGTTCGAGCACCGCCGTGATGCTCGGCCAGTTCGAGTCGAGTCTTCAGTCGCTTGAGTTCTCGATTGCGTTCATCGGACAAGCGGTCGGCCCCCTCCGATGATTCGAACTCCCTCATTTCCTGCTGAAGTTCATTGACGGAGAGATCCTTCACCGAATGAACCGATTCACTCAGAATCGTGAGCGTGTTGTCACGAACATGAGCAAATCCCTCTTCGACGGAAAACCATTCGGTACCACTTTCGGTATCGAGCCGAAGCGGTCCGATGCCGAGACGATCAAGCAATGGAGACATGCCTGCCATGACGCCATACTGGCCGTCCCATGCGGGGAAGGATGCATAGGAAACATTCCCATCGAAGGCCGCCCCATCGGGCGTCATTACGGCACATCTGAACGAACTGCTCACAGGTAGACACTCCAGGTTTCAGGGCTCAGGACAATGGCTCCAACCATCACTTTCCAGCAGAAGACCAGTTGGCCCCTCGAGCACCCTATCTGGGGGAAGTGTAACGAGACTTCGCCCATCGCATCCTCACAACACACCATTGGAAGCCACTCAGCTCCTTGACTTACAGGTCCACAGCTGCTATATTCATATATCCGGATATATGGATATATCCACGATTTTCAATGTCTCCCTTTCAGGAGCCTCAAACCGTGAGCACCAGCACGTTGTCAGAAACCTACATGAACACCGAACTCCCACTCATGAGCGACCTCCCATTCAAGGTGCGTGACCTCTCCGAGGAAACCGTCACCTTTGGCCGCAAGGAAATCGAGCTCGCTGAACACGAGATGCCAGGCCTGATGGCGCTCCGCGACAAGTACGCCGGAAGCAAGCCGCTCAACGGTGCCCGCATCACCGGCTCCCTCCACATGACCATCCAGACAGCCGTTCTTATCGAGACGCTTGTTGAGCTGGGCGCCCAAGTCCGCTGGGCAAGCTGCAACATCTTCTCGACTCAGGATCATGCCGCCGCAGCTGTTGCCGTGGGACCGAATGGAACGGCAGACAACCCTCAGGGTGTCCCCGTCTTCGCCTGGAAGGGCGAGACGCTCGAGGAATACTGGTGGTGCACATTCCAGGCGTTGCACTGGGGTGACGGCAACGGCCCTAACCTCATCCTCGATGATGGCGGAGACGCGACGCTGCTCGTCCACAAGGGACTCGAATACGACAACGCAGGTTCCGTACCCGATCCGTCAACCG
>MDTD01031824.1_pt1 | contig 12857 bp, 9 predicted proteins | sample 811221 | NCBI WGS metagenome assembly MDTD01 (sample SAMN05326646, study PRJNA326480) | marine metagenome | isolation source: seawater | place: Pacific Ocean: South West | collected 2011 | reverse complement strand
TGATCATGTTAATAAATCCCAATCTACAAATGATGTTTTTCCAACAGCAATGCATATTTCTGTAGCTATAGAAACTATCCACAAACTTTTACCAAGTTTAAAACTATTAGAAATTTCATTACATAAAAAAAGTAAAGAATTTAAAAATATTGTTAAAATCGGAAGAACACATCTACAAGATGCTACACCCTTAACATTGGGGCAGGAATTCTCTGGTTATCATGCACAAATAAAAAAAAGTATTGAAAGAATAAACTATTGCCTGAATGATATTTTCTTTTTAGCTCAAGGTGGTACAGCTGTAGGAACTGGAATAAACTCTAAAAAAAATTTTGATAAAAAAATTGTAAATGAAATTAAAAAATATTGTAAAATTAAATTTAAACCTGCACCAAATAAATTTTCTGAATTAGCAGCTCACGATGCAATTGTAAATTTTTCAGGATCATTGAATACATGTGCTGTTGCTTTAATGAAGGTTTCAAATGATATAAGATTTTTAGGATCTGGACCTAGAGCAGGTTATGGAGAACTTTTACTGCCAGAAAACGAACCTGGTTCCTCAATAATGCCTGGCAAAGTAAACCCTACTCAATGTGAAGCAGTTACAATGGTTTGTGCAAAAGTAATTGGAAACCATACTGGTATAACAGTAGCTGGCAGTCACGGACATTTTGAATTAAATGTTTTTAAACCATTAATGGCTTACAACATACTTCAATCGATAGATATTTTGAATGATAGTGTAAGAAATTTTAGTATTTATTGTGTTAAGGGAATTAAAGCTAATAAAAAAAGAATTAAAGAACATTTAGACAATTCATTGATGCTAGTAACAGCTCTCGCTCCAAAAATAGGTTATGATAATGCAGCAAAAATTGCAAAAAAAGCATTACGAAACAATACATTGTTAAAAAAGGAAGCTATTAACTCAGGTTTGATTAATGAAAAAGATTATAATTCATTAATAAATCCTCTTAAAATGATTAGACCCGATTAATCAATAACTTTTCTAATATGTGATCTAAGGTTCTGAATATTTTTAACTATAAAAATTTCTTCAGATGTTTTCTTACTTTCAAAGTTATTTAATCCTATATTTTTTAATATAAATTCATCAGATCCAATAACTTTTTCTAAATCAAAATAAATTTTTTTAATTTTTTTTATTTTTTTTGATCCGATTTGGAAAGTTTTTGCAAATTCTATATGATTTGTAATATTTAATACATTTTTTGATACAATTACTTTTTCTCCTAGCTTTTCTATGGAACCTATTTCACTATCTAATTCTCCAATTTGATCTAAACTAAAATTTATTCTTTTTAACTTTATTTTTTTCTCATTAATAGAAATATCAATTTCTCCATTTTTAATTAATTTATTATCTAATTCTTTAAATTTAATTTTTAAATTTCCATTAAAATTACCTATAAAATTTTCATCATATGATATTAAGTTTAACAAAAGGTTATCAGAAATATCCTCAATTCTTTTATTTTTGATTACTAATTCTCCATCAAAATAAAATGGCTCAAGTTGTATGTTGCCATTAATATTAAAATTAATATTTTCTTTATCCGGAGAATTTATTTTAATTAAATTATTGTCAAACAAGATATTATAATTCAATTTATCTTGTGAATATAAAATTTGAGTATTGGCAATAAATTTTTTTGTTTTTTCGTATTTAAATTTATTCTTTATTTCAATATTAGGATTAATTATATTTATGTTGTGATCACTTAAATTTGGAGTTTCATAATTTCTCTTCCATTCAGACTTAAAATTTAATCCAAACAAGTTGCCTTCATATAGTAATATTTTATTTTTTGATTTAGCATTAATTTTATATAAGATTTTCTTAATTGGAGAAATTAAAATGACTTCTTTATTTTTATTTCTTAAAAAAAGTTTACACTCTTTTAGAATAATTGGCTTATTAATTTTTTGATATAAATGTTTTCTAAAATCTTTGAAATCTGAAATTTCAAAATCTAAATTTGTATTTAAAATTTGAGTAGAGATAAAATTGTCAAATGATCTTAAGTAGATATCTCTTAATGAGATAAAAATTTTTAAATTTTTAGTGAATATAGAATTGTCCTGATCCGTAGGTTGTGACAAATTTAGATAAGCATTTTCAACTAATAAATGTGGTTTAGGAAAAGGTTTATACGAAATATTTCCTGAAGTTTTTAAGTATATTTTAAAATTTTTATAAAAATTTTTTTCAATTTTTATAACTTTACTTTTATAATTAAATAAAACTGGTAAAGATAAAATTGTTAAAGATGAAAAAGTAATTACAATAATTGTCAAAATTAAAGTGAAATTAATTTTATTTTGCTTAATTTTGTTCATTTAAATATATGTTAAATATTGATTATTTGTTAAATTTGAACGAAAAGCAACAAGAAGCAATCATGTACCTTGAGGGTCCACTATTAATAGTTGCTGGAGCTGGTTCGGGCAAAACAAAAGTTCTTACATCAAGAATAGCGCATATAATAAAAAGTCATAAAGCATTTTCTAGTCAGATACTAGCTGTCACTTTTACAAACAAAGCAGCAAAAGAAATGCAAGTTCGAGTTTCAAGGCTTCTTAGAAAAGAAGCAACTGGATTGCCATGGCTTGGAACATTTCACTCTATAAGTGCAAAAATTTTAAGAAAACATGCTGGAGCAGTTGGATTAAAATCAAATTTTACAATTATCGATCAAGATGATCAAACAAGATTGATTAAAAATATTTGTAAGGCAGAAAATTTAGATATTAAAAAAATATCACCAAAATATATTTTAGCAGTAATTGATAGATGGAAAAATAAAGGGCTATATCCTGAAGATGTAATTTTGAAAAAAAAAGAAACAATAGAAAAAAATTTTCTAAATATCTACGGAATTTACCAAAAAAAACTTATCGATTTAAATTCAGCAGATTTTAGTGACCTAATATTACATACGGTTAAAATATTTAAAAATAACGAAGATATATCTTCTATTTACTCAAAAAAATTTAAATATATCTTAGTTGATGAATATCAAGACACAAATTTTATACAAAGTGAATGGCTTAAATATTTAGCAAAATCAAATAACAATATTTGTTGTGTTGGCGATGATGATCAATCAATTTATAGTTGGAGAGGTGCTGAAATAAAAAATTTTTTGGAATTTGATAAAATATATAAAGATACTAAAATTATTAGGTTAGAAAAAAATTATAGATCTACTCAAAATATTTTAAATGTAGCTTCAAAATTAATAGAAAATAATCAAAATAGAGTTGGTAAAACTTTATATACTAATCAAGAAGATGGAGAATTAGTAACATTAGATTGTTTTAGAAATGTAAAGGATGAAGCAATAGAAATAAGTTCTACTATTGAAAATTTTAAAAAAGAAAACTCGTTGAATGAAATTGCAATTTTGGTAAGAGCAATTTTTCAAACAAGAGAATTTGAGGAAAGATTTTTAAAGGTTGGAATACCATATAGAATTGTAGGGGGGATTAAGTTTTACGAAAGAGCTGAAATAAAAGATTGTGTTGCTTATTTGAAATGTATTCATCAACCTATGGATGATTTATCTTTTGAAAGAATAATTAATATTCCAAAAAGATCAGTTGGTGACACAACAATAAAAAACATTTCTGAATTTGCAAAAAAAAATAATTATTCATTAGAAGTTTCATCAAAAAAGTTAATTGAATTAAATAAAATAAAGCCTAAAACAAAAATTGGTTTAAATTCATTATTAAACTTATTAGATAAGTGGAGATATGATCAAAAAAAAGGCTTAGACCATATTAAACTTTTACAAACAGTGCTAGACGAATCTGGATATAGCGAAATGTTAAAAAATAAAAAAGATTTAGAAAATGAGAATAAATTAGAAAATATTAAAGAACTTCTTAGTGCTATGAAAGAGTTTGATAATTTAGAGGGCTTTTTAGAGCATGTTGCGTTGGCAACTTCTCTAGATCAAGATTGGGAAAGCGAAAAAGTTAATTTAATGACTTTACATGCATCAAAAGGTTTGGAGTTTAATATTGTATATTTGCCTGGATGGGAGGAAGGTCTTTTTCCGCATCAAAAAAGTATTGAGGAAAAAGGAGAAAGTGGATTAGAGGAAGAAAGAAGATTAGCTTACGTTGGTATAACAAGAGCTAAAAAAATTGCTAAAATTTCATTCTCAATGAATAGGTTTTATCTAGGTGATTGGATGGATAGTATAGCCTCTAGATTTGTTGATGAGCTTCCTGATGAGTATATTAGAAAGAATAATAGTTTTAATAATGATCAAGAGGAAAATGATTTTGAATTTAACCAAGATATTGAATTTACCGATGAAGTAAGAAGTCCTGGTTGGTTAAGATATCAAAAAAAATTAAAGTGATAAAATTAATAAGAAAATTCATTCATATAAATAATCTTGATGGTTATATAATACCAAAAAACGATAATTACTTTACTGAATATTCGAACACAAATAATTTATATAAAGCAACAAATTTTACAGGCTCTGCTGGTTTTGCTTTATTTTTGAAAAACAAAAATTACTTGTTTGTAGATGGTAGATACACATTACAAGCCAAAAAGCAATCTGGTAAAGATTTTATTATATTAGAAATTCCATATATTTTTCCAAAAGATTTAAGAGATATTAAAGAAAAGAAAATAGGATTTGATCCAAAATTATTTACAGAGAGTTCATTAAGCAAATATTTTAATAAGATTGTTGATTTAGTTCCCATTGAATATGATTTTAAAAATAAAACAAAAAAAGGTTTAAATAAAATTTATAAATTAAATGAGCATATCACAGGGGAAAGTTCAGAAAAAAAAATAAATAAAATAAAAAAGTATTTATTAAAAAATAAAATTGATTATTTATACGTAAGTGCAAGTGAAAATGTAAATTGGCTTTTAAATATAAGAGGTAAAGATTTACCAAATAGTCCTTTGGCTAATTGTAAACTTATTGTCTCTAAAAAAGGAGAAATTTATCTATTTATTGACTTAAATAAAGCGAGGGAATTGCGAAAAGGAACATCTAATAATTTTTTCTTTATAAAAGAAAAAAATTTTTTCTTAACAATAAAAAATTTTAAAAATGGAAAATTTTGTATAGATAAAAATACCTGTTCTGTATTTGATGAAGGAATATTACGTAGTAAATTTAATGTGGTACAAAATATTGACCCTACATATGAATTGAAATCTATAAAAAATACAATTGAAATCAAAAATACTGTCAAAGCACATATTGAAGATGGAGTTGCTTTAACAAAATTTTTATATTGGTTTAAAAATAATAAAAAAGAAAAAACCGAAAAAAATATCGAAAAAAAGTTAGAGAAATTTAGAAAAAAATCTAAAAACTATCTCTACCCTAGCTTTGATACTATAGCTGGGTCAGGTCCTAATGGAGCAATTATTCATTATAAATCAAATAAAAGCACCAATAGAAAATTAAAGAAAAATGATATTTTACTGATTGACTCTGGTGGTCAATATAAATGGGGCACAACAGATGTAACTAGGACTGTCTCTTGTGGAATTGTTGATATAAATGTAAAAAATAATTTTACTAGAGTTTTAAAAGGGCATATCTCTGTCGCTTTGTGCGATATTAAAAAAAATTTTAATGGAAGATTAATCGACAAATTAGCAAGAAAATTTTTATTAAAAGTAAATAAAAATTATTCACATGGTACTGGCCACGGTGTAGGTTTTTTTTTAAATGTTCACGAAGGTCCCGTGTCGATTTCGAAATATAATGAGGAGGAAATAAAAAAAGGCATGATATTAAGTAATGAGCCTGGTTTTTATTTAAAAAATAAATACGGAATCAGGATTGAAAATTTAATTTATGCTGATGAAATAAAAAAAAAGTTAGTTTTTAAAAACCTGACTTATGCGCCAATAGATATTGATTTAATTAATTTTAAATTATTAACAACAAAAGAAAGAAAATATCTTTTTCATTATCATTTAGATACTTATTCAAAAATTTCAAATTATTTAAATAAAAAAGAAAAAAAGTGGTTAATTAGTTTAATTAAGTAATTTATTTAATTCAAATTGAGTAATAATTTTAATTCCAAGTTTTTTAGCTATATCAACTTTTTTTTTAGTTGGTTTTTCTCCTATTACCAAATAATCAAGATTTTTACTTATATTGCTCAGTGTAGAGCCTGAATTTTTTTCTATTATTGATTTTGCCTCAGCTCTACTAATTCCATCTAGTTTTCCTGTAAACATAAATGTTTTATTTTTAAAAGGGCCATCTTCAACTATATTTTGAGATTTTATTTCAAGAATATCAATCAGTTCAATAAAAATTTTATAATTTATTTGGTTTGAAAAAAAACTTTTTAAAGAATTTATCTGTGTTTCTCCTATACCATCAATATTAAGAAAGTTATCAAATTGATTTTGATTAATAATATCAACAAAAGTTGAAATATTTTTAACATTTGAACTTATTAATTTTGCATTTTCAATTCCTATATGTCTTATTCCCAGTGAATAAATAAATTTTTGTAGTGTAATTTTTTTTGAATTATTAATTGATGTTTGTAAATTTTTTACTGATAATCTACCCCAACCATTTAAAATCGTTATTTTATCATAATCCAAGTTAAATATATCTTGGGGTTTTTTTATTAGTTTTAAATTCCAAAAATTTTCTACAACTTTTTTCCCTAAACCGTCAATATTTAGAGCCTCTTTTGAAATAAAGTGCTTTATTTTCTCTATAGCTATTCTTTCACAATCAAAGCCGTCATTAATGCATCTTCTAACTGCATCATGCTTTTTAGTTATTTTATTAAACTCTTTAATTGTATTTGACCCACAAGAAGGACATTTAGTTGGAAAATTAAAAGACTTAGTATTTTTATTTCTTCTATTCTTATTTACTTCAATGACATGCGGGATTACATCTCCAGCTCTTTCTATTTTTACATGGTCTCCTATTCTTATATCTTTTCTTCTTATCTCATCTTCATTATGCAATGTAGCATTAGACACTACAACTCCTCCAATATTTACAGGTTCGACTTTTGCAACAGGAGTTAGCGCCCCTGTTCTTCCTACTTGTATATCAATATCAATTATTTTGGTATTAGCACTATCAGCAGAAAATTTATGCGCGATTGCCCATCTTGGAGATGTAGAAGTAAATCCTAAACGTTTTTGTAATTTTAAGTCGTTTATCTTATAAACTAGACCATCTAAATCATAATCTAAATTAAATCTCTTATTTTCAAAATTTTTATGAAATTTAATTAATTCATTTATATCTGATAAAACTTTATTATCTTTATTGGTTTTGAAACCCCATTTTTTTAAATCTTTTAAAAATTCTGATTGATAAGCGTGATAATTTATATCTATATATCCAAATGTGTAAGCAATGAAATTTAAAGGTATTTTTTGTGTTTCTCTTGGATCTTTTTGTCTTAAAGAGCCAGATGCTGCATTTCTAGGATTTGCAAATTTATCTTTGATTTTCAAAAAATCTTTTTTTTTTATAAAAACCTCACCTCTTATTTCTACTTCTTTTGGAAAATTTTCTGATTTAATCTCTAAAGGTATGTCTTTTATAGTTTTTAAGTTTTCAGTAATTAATTCACCAATCATTCCATCTCCTCTTGAAACGCCATATACTAATTTTTTATTTATATAAGTTAATGAAGCTGAAATACCATCAATTTTAGGTTCAACACTATAATTAAATTTAATATTTTTATTTAAATAATTAATTATTTTTTTTTCAAAATTTTTTAGGTCTTCCTCACTAAAAGCATTAGATAAAGATAGCATTGGTATTTTATGTTTATATTTTTCAAAAGACTTTGAAGGTTTAAATCCTATAGATTTAGAGGGAGAATTTTTATTTTTTAGAAATTTAAATTTTTTTTCTAAATCTAGAATTTCTTTTTTTAGACTATCAAAATCAGAGTCGGTGATTATGGGATTATCTTTTTGATAGTAAAGTTTATTATGTCTCATATATTCACTTATTTTTGCTTCATATTTTTTTTTTAAAGCGTCATTAATCATAATATTACTTAAATAAGTTTTTAAATTTTTTTAAAAGATTATTTTTATTATTTTTTTCTTTTTTTGATTTTTCATAATCTTTGTTAAGAATTCTATAACTTGATTCATACCATTCGCTTGATTGATAGTTGTAGCCTAATATTGCAGCATATTTTTGAGCTTCATTTACTAAACCTATTTTGTAGTGAAGCTCAACAAGTCTATGTAATGCTTCCTCTACATAAATTGTTTTTTCGTAGTTATTAACTACGTTTTTAAATCTTGTAATAGAAGGTATCCACTTTTCCCTTTCTAAATAATATTTAGCTAAATACATTTCCTTCGAAGCCATTATCTCTATTATGAAGTCCAACTTATATTCTGAGTCTAGTGCATAATCTGTATTTGAAAAATTTTTTATAATATATTCGAAATATTTTTTTGACTGCAAAATTTGATTAAAATCTTTTTTTTCGTCTATAATCTGATCATAATGACATAGAGCTAATAAATAATAAGCATAATCGATTTGAGGATGGTTTTCGTACTTTAAAATAAATCTTTCTAGGTCATTTATAGCATCACTGTAATATCCTTGAGAAAAAAAACCATATGCTGACATTAATACAGCTCTTGGAGCCCATATTGATTGAGGGTACAAAAGTTCAGCCTCACTAAATTTTTTCCCAGCATATATAACGTCACCTTTTTCAAATTCTATCATTGCCTCTTGATAGAGTTCTATCATTTGTAATTCTAAATTTTTTTCTTTTAAAACAGTTATTTGTTGCTCTTTTTTTGAACAAGAGCTAATAAAAATAAAAAATAGAATGAATACAACTTTAAAACTTAATCGCATAATTAGTTTTTTATCAGATAATTATAAAAATTCTAACTATTAAGCTATTGATTTTAATGTATGATAATTAGCAAAAGTGTGAGGTAGTTGTTTACCTTTAATTTCAATTAAAGAAAAATTTGATTTGTCACTAAAGATTTTTCTTAAAAGTTGATTAGTTAGCTTGTGTCCACCCTGAGAACATTTTAAAGAGCCTATAATTTTATAGCCCGAAAGAAATAAATCTCCCATGCAATCTAGAATTTTATGATTTACAAATTCTAATTTGTTTCTTAATCCACTATCATTAAGAATCTTATCATTCTTTATGACAATTGCGTTATCTAAACTTCCACCAAGACCTAGATTTAATTTTTTCAATTTATCTATATCCTCATAAAGACAAAAAGTCCTGGACTCAAAAACATTTTCTAAATCATCTTCAAATATATTTATTTTATTTTTTTGGATGTTAATTATTCTATTTTTATAGTTAATCTCAAAATCAATATCTCCGTTAATATTTGATTTTTCAATTGATATGTATTTGTCCCCATCAACAAAGTTAATTTCTTTATTAATTTTTATAATTTTTATTGGTTGATCACTAAAATTTATTCCTACATTTTTTATAGCCTCAACAAATAATTTAGCAGATCCATCCATTATTGGAACTTCTTGCGAATTCAACTCTACTATTGCATTATCAATTCCGATTCCATAAAACGCACCCATTAAATGCTCGATAGTTGAAACTTTTACTCCATGTTCATTAGAAAGGGTTGTACATAAAGTAGTATCGATAACGTTCGCATAATTTGCTTCTACTAGGTTATTGTTTTTTATATCTATTCTTTTAAAAACAATTCCAGTATTTGGATGAGCTGGCAATATACTTAAACAAACTTTACGACCAGTATGTATTCCTATTCCTTCAAAGGTAATTTTTTTTGAAATTGTTTTTTGAGTTAATATTGACACAATTTGTTTATACAAAACATTTGTATTTGTAAGTATTCAAGAATTATTACAAAAAAATGCAATTATTTCCCAAAAAAATTAAAGAATCTCTCAAAAATGCCTTGTTTTTTCTTGTTTATTTTACGTAAGTCTAAATCTTTATGATAAAAAACTAATCCAGCCTTACAAATTCCATTGTCTGTTTCGCTATAAAAGTTAATTGAATTGAAATTAAATTTATCCTCTAAATGGAATGAATTGTTATTAAATAGCTTTGAACCATCACCTATGAGATGTAAATTTGTATCTTTTAAATCAAGTTTTAAAGTATCAATCTTTGTCTTTTTAAAATTGAAATCTAATATTTCTTGAATCCTATACAAAATAACCTTTATTAATAAATTAATTGAAATTTTTTTATCTATAATATCTTTGACAGAAAAATTATCTGATAACTCATTTTTATTATAAGAAAACTCGGTTTCAGACTTATTAAAAGCCTTTTTAATTATCTCAGATTCTGTATAACTAATTTTAAAAACTTTCGAAATATCATTTGTGATATGGTGACCTCCAATTGGTATGGATTGTACAAACCTTAGTCTATTATTTTCATAAATAAAAAAGGTTGATCTATCATAACCTATTTCTAAGAATGAAATTTTTTTTTGATTCAAATTTTTTAAATAATAATCGGTTTTTACATAACTTGAACTATAGAATTTAATAATTTTAATATTAATATTATTAAATACATTTTCTATAGCTGAAATGAAATTTTTTGGAAAACAAATCAATTTAAAATCAATTTTTAAATTATCTATTTTTTTATCATCTCTAAAGTATTCATAATATATTTTTTCGTTAATTATATATTTTTCATAAGTAATATGTACAATGTCAAAATTATTATAATACGAATTTATTATATGTTTTGCCTCTAAAGCAATAGTGTTAAAAATTTTAAAAAAACTTTCTTTAGAATCCAATTTTCTACTTAAAGAAATATCAATTGAAAATAACTTACTTGAGTCTACTAAAATAATTACATCTTCTATGTGATACGAGATTTCTTTTTCAGCTCTTTTTATTAAATCTTCCAATTCCTTACAACTACCATTCGATATGCTCGTATTATTCTTAAGAATAGTTTCTGAATAATTTTCATTTGAATTATTGTCATATATAGACAATCTGATTTTTGATGAACCAAAATCGATAATATTATAGATTTTTTTTTTATTCATTTTTTATTATAATTCTATTTTTTATTCTTAAATCAATTGTAGTATTCAGTTTTAAAGATTTGTTTGTTTTGAAATTCTTATAATTAATAAAAGCTTCATCTAGTTTGTTGTTTGGCAACATTAAAACTATATTATCATTAAAATATAAATCCCATCTTTTGTTTTGATGATAGTAATATTTAATTATTTTTTTTAAATCTATATTGTTGTTGGATAGTTTAGATTGTAAAATTAAAAAATTAGATATATCGAATTTTCCAAAAATAATAGGTAATTCTTTTTTATTTATAAAAAAATCTACTGGAATAAAATTTCCATTAGAGCCAACAAAGTACTTCTTTTGATCAATAAAAGTAATTGCAATTAAATCAGTTACTTTAGAATTAATAATGATCTTAGATGGGTAATTTTTTTTAATTTTTACATCCTCTAAATAATTAAATTTAGACAGTTTTGATAGCAGATAATTTATGTCTATAAAAAAAATATTCTCATTTTTGAGATAACTTAATTCAGAATTAATTTTTTTATTTATATCAATATTATTAGAATAAACATTTACTTCATTTATCAAAAAGAATTTTTTAAAAAAATCTTTCAGATTATTATTATTTATTGTAGTTAAAAAAATAAAAAAAAGTATGTAAGTATAAATTTTTTTTTTATTTATTAATTGATGCATCCTTCAAAATTTTTTCTATCAAATTTTTGAAAGTAATGTTATTAAATTTTGCTATTTCTGGAACTAAAGATAATGAAGTCATACCCGGCTGCGTATTTGTCTCCAAGAGATAAAATTTGTTCCTATAAAATCTAAAGTCTGATCTAGAAACACTTCTACACTTTAAAAGTTTGTGTGCTTTTAAAGCAATATTTGTTACTTTTGAATATTGCGAATTTGAAATATCGACCGGTATAATATGTTCTGTTTTAGCTTTGGGGTCATATTTGGCCTGATAATCATAAAATTTTCTTTTTGGCTTTAATTCAATAGCTCCAAGAATTTTTTCAGATAAAATTGCAACTTGTATTTCTCGTCCTGGAATATACCTCTCAATCAAAATTTCTCCATATTCTTTAAGTTTATTCATAAATTTAAATATATTTTTACTATTACATATAAAAACATTTACACTGGATCCTTCATTTAAAGGTTTAATAACTAAAGGAAACCCAATTTTTTTTTTTATTTTTTTTAAAAAATCATTTTTATTAATAATTTTTTTAAAAGAGAATTTAAGGTATTTGGGTGTCAGTATTTTATTCTTAATGTAGATTTTTTTTGAGATATCTTTATCCATTGCTAAAGAGGATGATAAGACACCAGAATGTGTATATTTAAATTTTTCAGTTTCCAAAATTGCTTGAATATATCCATCTTCGCCATATCTACCATGCAATAAATTTAAAACTTTATCAGGTTTAAAATTTTTTAAGTTTTTTATGAAATTACCAGTTGGTTCTTGTATTTTAATTTTATAATTATTATCTTTTTTTAATTCTTGATATACGCTTTTAGCTGTTTTTAAGCTAATTTCTCTTTCTTTTGAATATCCACCGGCTAAAATAAATAATTTCTTCATTATTCTATAATTTTAATTTCTAAGTCTATGTTTACTCCAGTTTTTACTTTAACATTTTTTTTTACAAAATTTATTAAAGTGTTCATTTCGTCAAATGACGCATTATTTTTATTAATAAAAAAATTTGAGTGTTTTTTTGAAATACTAGCGTCTCCAAAATTTATATTTTCTGGAAC
>MDTD01147200.1_pt1 | contig 12859 bp, 9 predicted proteins | sample 811221 | NCBI WGS metagenome assembly MDTD01 (sample SAMN05326646, study PRJNA326480) | marine metagenome | isolation source: seawater | place: Pacific Ocean: South West | collected 2011 | reverse complement strand
TTTCTTCCATCTTTTCTGGCATCAAGCATCTTCTAGAATCATAGAGAAAAGAAGAGTTGGAAATCTCAAAAAGCCATTTCCAATCTAGATTGACTATATCATCATGCGCTGTTCCAATTACAATACAATCGACTGATGACGCCTCTGTAAGGGAGTTTATTTTCGACACTGATTCAGGCAATTGTGATTCTCCGACCAGTGGATCCCAGACCATTATCTGACTCACCCCTGCTTCAGCAAGGGCCGAGATGAAGGGTTTCAAGGGTGTTTCTCGGGTGTCCGATATATTTGGCTTGTACGCATATCCCATTACCAGAACCTTTTCTGGAATTTTCCCACATAGTTTGAATACCTCATTTGCATTGTAAAGCGGCATGGAGAAATTGAGTTCCCTAGCTGCAGGACTTAGAGATGAATTGACGCCATATTTCCTTGCTATCTCAATATAATAGTGCGGATCGATTGGAATACAGTGTCCACCAACTCCCATTCCGGGAGTATGCCGGTGAAAGTTCCACTTTGTTGATGCTGCTTCAAGAACTTCTTCGACATCAAGTCCCATTTTGGGCATAAGAATAGAAAGTTCGTTTGAGAATGCGATGTCGATATCTCTCTGAGCGTTCTCTACCAATTTTGACGCTTCGGCCACTTCAATAGAAGATACAGGAAAAATACTTCCCTCGGTTATTGAAGCATACAAAAAGGACAGTTCTTCGGCTAATTCTTTTGTCTCTGCTCCGATAATTCTACTGACATCGGTAACTCCAAAACCCTCTTCCCCTGGACTAATTCTCTCAGGGCAATAAGCAATGAAAAGCCCCTCTCCCTCATCATCAGAAGAAGAAAGTGCCTCCTCGATGCATCCTCTCGTGGTGCCGGGTTGAACTGTACTTTCCAAAATTATGACTAGATTTGAATCTGGATTTCTGGAAGAGATAATTGAATTCAACGACTCTCTGACTGGTTTTAGATCAGGTTTCCTTTGATTATCGATAGGAGTAGGGACACACACGATAGCTACATCTGTGTCCGGTATACATTCTTCATATTCCGAAAAAATATTCCAATTTCGCCCGGATGGAACTGCCTTACCCATCTCTTCTAATATCTGAGACTTTCCAGTCTTCAGAGACGTGACGACTTCTTCTGAAATATCCAAACCCCAAACTGGAAAGCCAGCCTCGTGGAATGATATTGCAGTGGGCAGTCCCACATACCCCATGCCGACCACAGTTATTCTCAGATTTCTATCTTTGATTCCCTCACTTAGATAATTCAAATGCATTGATTTTGACATGGTTTCACTTCGCAAACAGAGATTTCACTCTGGTTTGTATAATGCTTGATGATACGTAGTTATTCGTTCCCGTCCACGCGTTTCGGTGTGAACTGTCACCCCTCCGATTGGTATGAATCCGTCTTCCATTGCTAAGTGAACTGCAACTGTTAGAGGGTTAGTACCCGGTCTACTAACAATCATGTATTCTCCTGACATAACTACCCCCCTGCGTATTTACTATTTATTTGCTACCAAAGTGATTATCCCTCTAAGGCAACGGGGAGGGACATGGAAGATTCGCAAGAATATGGAAGTCCTGTCAATGAAGATTCGAAAGTTGAGAAACTGAATCGAAGACTTTCGTCGATCAGGAGTAGTATGTCATTCAGACTTGGGAATCTAATTGTAAATTCGGTGTTAAGGCCATGGAAGATACTATTCCTGCCCATTTCAGTCCCAGTTTTACTTTGGAATTTTGGTCAAGAAAAGATTGGGAGAAAGAGCAGTTTGGAGTTATCTGATATAGCCGGACTTAGGAATGTCACTAGAGAGTGCGTGGTCCTTTTTCCCACTAATGGAGTAGGAATGGGCCACTATGCTAGAATGTACGCACTAGCACTGGCAATAAAGAGGATTAGGCCAGGAGTTGAAATTGTTTTTTTCACCACAAATTACGTCCTTCACCCCGTGTATTCTGAAGGTATGACTTGTTATCACCTTCCGAGTAGGAAAAAATTCCAAGGAATGGAGGCTAGGACCTGGAATCAGCAGTGTGAGGATATACTAGCAAATGTTTTTTCTGTACACAAACCCTCTGTTTTTATCTTTGATGGAGCCTATCCATACCGCGGAATGCTAAATGCTATAAAAAATAGGGAAAGTACTACTAGAATATGGGTCAGAAGAATTACCAGAAAGGGCAAGGATAACGCCCCAATTGACTCTTATTCGCACTTCGACAAAATAGTAATTCCTGGTGACTTGATTGATGCGGATATGGAAGAAATGGCGAAGTTACCGATAGAAGAAATAGTGATGACTCCGCCGATGTTATCGGTTTCTAGATCGGATTTGAATGAGAGAGGCAATTTGAGATCAAAACTGGGCATCCCCCCCGAAGCAGATGTGGCATTGGTATCTTTAGGTGCAGGTGAGATAAATGACATTAGTAATCTCAGAGATTACGTCATATCGGGATTGATTGAAAGAGGAATTTTCATAATTATTGCTGATTCAATGTTGAAACCTATGAAAAAGAGGTATGAACATGAAAAAATCAGGGTGGTTCAGAATTTCCCAATAATGAGGAACAGGAGTTGTTTCGACTTCGCTATAATAGCGGGAGGATACAACAGCGTCAATGAGTGTATTCTACTAAGATTGCCTGCAGTAATCATACCAAACTATGAGACAAGTCGGGATGACCAACCCGGAAGGGCGGAAAAGGCCTCGGAAACTGGGGGGGCCATTATGGTAGAAAGGGCAGACAAGGGAATTATCGGGCTGGCATTGGATCGGATTTGCGACGAAGATGTGAGAGCTGAAATGGCACAACGACTAGTAATGAATTATGCAGATGACGGAGCGGAGAAATTAGCGGAGAGCATTGTATCCTCAATTAATTAGTTTGAGAAATCTGACAAGTTTCTCCTCCCTATCGTTGTCATTATTATTTGACCATGATTCTAGGGTTTGTATTTGATTTTGATTCATTCCCCCCAATAATTCCATTAATTGTGATTCTGTATAATTTCGATAACTAGGATCTATTAGATTTACAGACTTGGGATACCAATGTTGCATCCAATCCGTCTTGATTTTTCCGGACTTGGTGAGGAGACGTAAGGATTCTGCAATTTCTCCACCTCCAGAGGCCCTCTCCAGTGCGTAAGCAAGTACTCCCTCGTGCTTAATCGGTTTGTCTTCAGTTAGGCGTAATTTCACTTCCTTGGATCTTCTTATCATTTCCATACCAGAAGTGGGCATTTCATTGCCATCGAGTGCATTCATCAATGTGATTTTTCGAAAGCATTTCCAGCACCTTTCACAGGGTTCCCCCCATTTTCCACGGATACAAGACTGATGTACACGCCCGATAGGATGATTGCGGCAGATGATCGAAGAGGCTACTTCGCTTATTCCCGCCACAGGTAGTGAGTAACCAAGTCCGACGGAATCGAACATTCTTGCCCATAATCTGTAATGGCTGGATTCTGAATAATTCCTGAAGGACTGGCCAGAAGTCCCAAATGATGACTCTAGTATTGTACCGAATGCTATCGACTCGAATCCTCGAGATTCGGCAAACAATATAGCTGGAGTAGAAACTGATAAATCTGTAGGAAAACCAATGGGCTTCCTAAGGTACTCGAAGTCTGATTCAATAATATGTACATTATATCCCAGTCTGGAAAGTTGGCGGCAGGATTCAAGTGCTGCTTGACTGTCGTAAAGTGTTCTTGATTTGCTCTCGGACCGGAGCATGAATACCGGTTCTGTAGAGTGTGGCATGACAGCCAATGCAGCAGTTGAATCTGCACCTCCGCTGAATGAAAGAGCATGCCTGCCTGAGGATTTTCTCTCGATTGGCTCGATTTCCCCTTCCATTGAAGTTACATTTATTCGAGAAATAATCTCTGTAGCCTCCAGGAATTTTTTGGATACCTGCCACCCGATGTGAAGTGTTTCTCCGACAAAGGGTAGAGTGTTCAATAGAGCAACCAGTGCCAATCGATCTGCATGAACATCAGGAAATTTTGAATTATTCGAATTTCTGTACATGAACTGTCTGTGAGAGCCGAAATTAGGACTCCTGATTCGATCCTTTTTTTCAGAAAAGACGTTGAAAATCAATCGATTATGGTCCATCTCATATGAAATCCTCAGAATTACCACCCCCTAGGTACGAATACCCTGCCCTCCGACAACAGAACTGACTCCCTCCTTGCCAGAGATTCATCGCTTGTGGAGGTCTTCCTCTCCCAAACGGATAGAGTGCGGTGAGTCCTCTTGTATCCATCTTTCATTATCATTCCAATTAATTCGTTACTGCCGGAAATATCATACAAATACTGAGTATCGTTAGCTTCTACTCTACATGCCCTCAGTGTATAGTCCACATGTGAATGCCCCCTAACCGGGAATGAGTCCTCATCAAAGAATCCCAATCTTTCGATTAGTCTCGGAGTAAGCGTGTAGAAGCACCCCATGGCATCCCTAGCTGTACAGGACGAAAGCAACTCCGAGGACCTGGGCGATCCTTCGTTGTGGGAGGGTTCCTTCCAGTTAGGATTGAAATAAACGAGGTGATCATATCCAGTGTTTGACATGGCCCGGTAATATGAATTATCCCAGCCTTTTTTGAGAAATCTGATATCATCATTGCACATGAAAATTGCATCGGGGCGGAAGTGTAAATTACTAATGTAATCAATGATGCTATTTGTTTGCCTAGCGATTCCCAAGGAGTCGTTTCTGATTACTACAAGATTGTAATCTTCAATTTCCAATTCATCACATAGCCATTCTAAAGTGCCATCAGTAGAGCCATCATCCGCTACAATCAGCGTCTTATTTGCTGACTTATCCCTAGTCCTATTCCAACCATCGATAAAATTCTCCAAGTACTCTTTGCGGTCAATTGTTGTGACTGCCGTGACGAATTTAGACGAATTTAGATCAGGCTCGTTTTCGGACTCTTTCATAATTGTTGGTTCTAGATTCCAATTGGTGAACCATGCAGGGAAATTGGATAAGTCCCAGCCAAATCTTTTTGAGAACTCAAGTTGATCCCTACTATCTCTGATTCCTTTCTTTTCTACATTGGCTATCACCATATTTGGGTGAGCGACGAATGATCTACTAGAGAATTCTCCAGTTACTAACTTTCTGAGCGGTCCGGCATCGAATGGCGCAGACATTTCCTCGATTTGCTCAAGGATTTGCTGAAAAACTGAATTTCTGTAAATCACAGCAAAGGATCCATTGGTATTCTCATCGGGAGAATAGTATGGTTGGTTAGAAAATGAGACTTCGTCCCATAGCCACTGAGATGCCCCCAGATAGATTATTTCCCATGATTCATCTAATACCTCTACGAGTCTAGAGAAGGAATGATCGAAGGATTTGGAGAAAATGAAATCATCATCAAACACAGCTATTGATTTGTAATCTTTACTAATAGCGTCCTCAAATATTGCTTTCATAGTCAATAAATATCCCCATGCGCCTGGTTTGTCTATGGCCTTCCTTCCGAGCTTCTTGTCAATCTCTGTCCAAGGCTCTTCCATATATCGTGTCCAATCCGAATAATTCTTTCCTAAACTTCCGTCTTCTGCAATCCATCGTGTGATTTCCAATCCAAACCGTGATGCTTGACGTTCACAAATATCGAACTTTTTGTCATCCTCAATCAGGTTTAGGACATATGCTTCAGAGACAATGTCATTTAGATTATGGTAATATGAAACTTCAAAATCGTGAACAGTCATAACATGATCTTCTGGCTCAGTTACTGTCGAGAAAAGTATGCCAACTCTGATCTGATGCGTTTCTGCAGGTATAGTGAATGAACTGAATAGCTCGGTTGGGGCTCCTGAAGAAGAGTCTGGCTGAGATTCAAAAATAACATTCCTTCGAATAACCTCTTTCCCGGTTTTGGCATCCGCGACGTATAGGAATGCAACGCTTGGATAAACCACTGAGACTTTTGTGTAAAGTGTCATTTCAGAAGAAGGTTTGACTGGAATGATGGCATAGGTTCCAGGTGTGCTGATTGGTTTAGAACGAACAATTGTCCCATTAGATGACTCGTCCAGAATAGTATTCTGATGAGGAATGAAATCATGGTGGGTTAAAGCGTGGAATTTTCCCTTCGAGATCTGTTTACTAGAATTCCCAATTTGAGAGATGTGAAGCGAGGATATGTAGCATTTGTCGCCTAGTTTCTGGCGATGGCACAATACGCCGAACATTATGTCTCCTTCCTTGTCTACACGGAAAGGAACCGAAACCGGTTCTTCCTGGGTGGAGATGTGGACAGTGGGGGTCAACCTAACCTTTGAAGAATCCATTGCCCACGGAAAAAAGGTAGACTCTGCGTCTGCATATGCGACTGCGGTTAGAAGGTATTCCCCTTCCTTAAGTGAGATGGGGATCTGTGTCTTAATGCCAGGAGTGCTGCCCTCCTGGAGAGCTTTGACCTCAATTATTCCGTCATCGTGAATAGTAATTTCTGAGTTCTGATTCTTCTCAAATAGCCAATTTGAAGAGTCGATAGAAAATTCTTTGAAAGTCTCTATTTCTTGTGTTTTGGAGTCAGTTTTTTCGCCGTCATCTCTTGCTATAATTCTCCAATTTTGACCTATTTTGACTATTTTTGGAGTTTTTTTGGGATCGCCCTCGGGAGTTTCTCCTCTGGGCTCCATGAGTTTGCCTAGGCGTTGTACTCATCAAGCGTTCTCTCGATGAGGTCTTGGAGTCCGACTTCAAGCGTAGTCAACTTGTCAATATCAAGAAATCTCTCCAGACCGCTCAAGTCGGCCGTAGAGTGTCTGACATCCCCAAGTCTTTCGGGCGAGAAGATTATTTCGGGTAGGGGGCGCCCAGATAATTCAATTAACTCAGATGTTAATTTTGCAAGTTCCAATATAGAAATCCCCTTGCCAGAGCCGACGTTAATCACTGAAAAATCAGATAAGCGGGCAGAGAGGGAAGATATGATAGCACTACAGACGTCATTAACGTGAATGAAATCCCTAGTCTGTCCCCCGTCTCCGAAGATTTTAATTTCTTTTCTCGTTATCCCGTTGTGGATGAATGCGGGAATCACTGCGGAGTATGCCCCATCCATTTTCTGGAAAGGACCATAGACATTGAAAAAACGTAAACAGAGGAAACTAGTATTTCCCATAGATAGGTTCCGTGCAATTTCTTCCCCATGAAGTTTGGTGTCGGCATAGGGAGATTCGGGCTCCCCCTCCTCTCCAATTCTTTTGATTTCTTCATGAGAGGAACCGTAAACTGCTGCACTAGAAGCAAAAATTACTTTCTCGACATTTTGCTCGACGCAGGCAGAAAAAAGTTTTTTCGTCGCAGTGGAATTCACATCAAGATATTTTTTTGGATGCTCAAAAGATCCAGGGACGCTTGTCATTGCGGCCAAGTGGATAACGGCATTATAGTCTGAAAGTCTAATCTCTTCCCAATCTAGATTTGCAATATCGCATTTAATGTCTGGCTTTCCTACTAAGTCAAGACTAGTGGAGTTGATATTTTTCGAAGTTGCCATTCTAATCAGGTTTCTACCGATGAAACCGGAGGAACCGGTAATTAGAACACCCTTTTCTCCACTGTTCATTATATCACTGATTATGCATTGATGAATATATTTTCAACCCGTCTTGTACGTCCCCATCATGAGCAATAACTCCTTCCTTTAGAACAATAGTCCTTGTAGCCAGTTCCTTAACTAAGCCAACAGAATGAGTAGAGATAACGACGATTCCAGAAGAATCGATCATCATTTTAAGGCGCTCTGTTGCCTTTGCTTTGAAACTTGGATCGCCGACACCCAGAACCTCATCGATAAGCAATATGCTCGGATCAAGACTTGTAGCAAAGCCAAATCCAACCCTTCCTTTCATCCCACCTGATAGTTCCTTTACTGGACGGTCAAACGATTTACCCAAATCGGAGAACTCCTCTACCTCAAGGAGGGTTTTGTCTGGATCTACGCCATATACCTTTGATAGCCAAAGAACATTTTCTCTGGAAGAGATATTTGGATCAAATCCGGGATTTACTCCAGCTAAATGGATTACATTTCCCATAATTTCGGCGGAACCTCCTGATGGTCGAATTTTCCCCGCTATGAAGTTTAGCAAAGTGGTTTTTCCGGCCCCATTATGCCCAAGAACCGCAACAGTCTCGCCTTCCTCAATTTTCAAAGAGATTGATTTGATAGCCGTGTGCTTCCTTCTATTAAAAAGGAATGACTTGCCCTTTCTCAGAGTGACATAATCTATCTTGACATTATCAATTCTAATTGAATTCATGACCATGATGTGGCCCTCCACCTTTCTTTATTCGCACTTAGGTAGCCTATCAGAGAGAAAAATGCCCATATTGAAAATACAGAGCACGCAAAAACTGGTTCAAATGGGTATTCGGTCCCATATGTCAAACTCCTAAGATACTCTACTGTTAGGGTGAAAGGGATATACCTGAGAATCTCTCTATGGGTTCCAGAAGTTGAATTGAATTCATAGAGGCAGGGTTGAAGGAAGAATGAAAGAAATAGTACGTATCCAAGCAACTTTCCTATATCTCCAATTCTAGAAACGTACGGGCATAGGATCATTCCGAGACCCACGCCCAACAGAGAAAGTGAACAGCAAAAAATTGCCATCGCAGGTAGCAGCATAATTGGTGCATCGAAAATAATGACTAAAACAGAGCTTCCTGAAATTCCTATCATCAGAGCCGTTAGGAACTCAGTGGAAATAACTGATGTCAAGAATATCATCGTCGAGGTATGTTTCAATGGGAATGGCTCGTTTGATAGATTCATTGAATATCCATTTCTGAAAGCCGAATTGAAGGCTCTGAGGGTCATTACGCCTATTACGATAGAGCCAGCAGTGGAAGAGCGCCCTGTGATGGAGAAAAGAAACGAGTAAATTGCTGCGAGTATTAATGGGTCTAGAATTACCCATATCACTCCCAGACGTAGAATTGAGGTTGGTTTGACCAAATTTCTAGCACCTATGGAAAAACCAATTTTGAATTGCCCCCATCCAAAGGGTTCCCCGGAAAAACGATTATCTGCGGATATCTTCATACTTTTACCCTCGGGGCATCAATTATTCACGTTGTCTATCTGGATTCCATGCGTCCTTTGATGAGTGGGTCAGTGTAGATATATGTGCAATCGCCATAATTGCACTCCCCTCCAGGAATGATCTTCCAGTTGGCCATATAATGATGGAAGTTAATAATGAAATCAGACCGAATCTAATATTAGCATCAGAAGAGAGTTGTGGGGCGGAGTCTGGAGAAATAAGGAATATCAAAATAGAAGTCAGAGCGAAAATGGAAATCCAGGGCAATAAGAGATATAGGCCGATAGTCCGAATGAAGACTGAGGGGTTGACTGGGTTATTCCAAGGAAGAGACATTCCAATATTTGCAATTAGAATTCTGGACAATCCCCTTCCCCTTCTTATTCTTCTAAGAAGATTTCCAGTTCTTGACAACTCATTGTCCTCGTGAAAAGTCAACCTCCTGTCCATTAGACTAAGGAAATTGTTCTTAGAACACAGGATTGCTAACTGTGAATCATCTGCATTAAAATTCTCATTTAACCTTGAGCCCCCTAGTGCATCTTTTCTGAAGCAGCACATTGATCCTTCGACCACTAAAATGGAGGATTTGAGGGACTGTGAAAGTCTTCGTTTATTCGAGATTTTCTTGTAAACTGACTCGGGAGTGGCTAGTTGTCTATCGGGTCCGTGTTGTTCCATGCCACATACAAGTCCGATTTTTTTGTTAGAAAAAATTTCTTGGCACAATCTTAGCCACCCCGGAGATGACGTTGCATCTGCATCCATCATCATCACTAAATCTGTCTCTATTATCGATAGACCTAGATTTACAGCTCTTGTTTTCCCAGGAATTGTTGAATCTAATACATCCCATCTTGATTGCGGGAGGGGTGATTTTTTCAGAGTATTTTCAACTATATTTTTGGTATTATCATCTGATGATGAGTTGACTACAACTAACCTAGTTTTCTCGGAATTTATTATTTCCTCGATGACAGAATTGATTTTATTCCTCGCAATTCTTCCCTCGTTTCTCATCGGCAGAAGGACGCTCAGAGACAGCTCGGGAAGAGAGGGGGGGATGTCCGGCGTTATCATCGAGGTCGCACAATTGATTCATGTACATAGCGGTGATGGGAGGCCCGTGGATGGGCAGAACTTGGGAAAAAGGCACATTGTACTGACTCCCATGAGAAATGAGGGTGATTTTATTGAGAAATGCGCTCAATCGATGATCGAACAAACAATAGTTCCCATAGAATGGATAATTATTGATGACTCGTCTAGCGATTCCTGTTCAGAAATTATCAAGCAATTTTCAACTAAGCATTCTTGGATAAAGATCGTGAAACCAAAAATTGCAGGAAAAAGAGGGAGGGGCGAGTGGATTGCAAGATTAATGAATTTTGGACTGGGTGAGGTGACTTTGGAGTGGGACTTCTGCTCAAAGATTGATGCGGACATAGTCCTACCGAGCAATTACTTTGAAGAGGTTTTTTCTAGATTTGAAAGCAACAGCAGCTTAGGAATTGCGAGTGGCGGTTGTTACGTCGAAAGTCGTCGGCGACTGAGGCTAGAAAGAGTATCTGAGGACCATACCAGGGGCGCTTTGAAGACGTATTTATCGGACTGCTTTTCGGATATTGGAGGAATAAAAAATGCTGATGGATGGGATGGAATTGATAATATTCAAGCACAGATGAGTGGTTGGGAGACTCGCAACTTTCCAGAAATCAAGGCAATTCATCTTAGGAAAACCGGATCAAGGGGTGGAGAATTAAGGGGTTGCTTTGAGGCTGGGAGGATAGCACACCACATGGGTTACCATCCAATTTTTATTATTGTTCGGAGTATTCACAGGATGCTTTCAGGCCCATTCATAGTGGGCGGGTTTGCTATGTTGTTTGGATTCTTTAAGAACTGGATTTCGGGGAGTCCTATCTTTGAAGAAGGTGAAACTGTCAGATATCTACGTAGGAAACAGTTGAAACGACTGGGGTTGACCAGAGAAAAATAATTTGAGGATGACTATATGGGAGAATTTCTAGTATCCAGAGAAGACAGGTTTGGAGCGAGAATGATACCCCTACTCAGTGCCATAAGATTGGGCAGAAAAATAGATTTCGATGTGAAGTGCTTTTGGAGCGAAACTGAAAATATGCCAAAATGGGGTCAAATTTTTGATACTGAGGAGATTTGTAGTGAAAGGTTCAGTCACTTGGAATTCCTAGAAAATAAAGGGAAAATCGATGGAAGGGAAATTAAGAGGCCTAACTGCGATATTTCATTTGAACCTGAAGTTGGTCTGTACTTGCATAGGTTTCAAGACGACTTCGAAAAAGATAATGATGGGAACTTAATTCATTTGGATAACCCCGTAGGCATCTACCTTTTGAAGGAAGAAATCCTGGATGAAGTGATTTCGGAGCTTTCCGAACTATTCATTTCTTTCCCGTTTAATGAAAAAATAAAACTTGGATTCGAACGAGTGGACAATGCATTGAGAGATAATGGAATAACTAGGGAACAAAGTATTTCGATCCATATTCGCAGAGGAGATGCTTTAGACTTCGCAAAGACCGACACGATAGCCCTCTTTGAGAGAATAGTTCCAATTCATGAGTATCTTTCCAGAATTAACGATTTAGATAAAATGATGCCTGTAAAACATATAATTGTCGGTTCAGATGATCCAAAAATGGTAGATAGGATAGACTCAGAGACTGAAGGGAAAGTAGTAAAATCGATACACAATTTTATTGAAAGGGACGAATTTTCTGAGATAGAGTTTGACATTATCGACCTATATCTTCTCTCGAAGTCTTGTTGTGTATCTTCTGGCTTTTCTGCCTATTCAATTCTTGCCGGAATAATTGGAAGGTTTCCCGTCCACAGACTTGATTTGAGTCAGGACCTGGAGAGAAGGTTGTTGGAAATCGAAAAAGAGGTTTACTCTCATAGTGATACTTCAGGAGCCGGCAAGAAGGCGGTTATGAGTGCTTATGCGTATGTCCACAGGAGGATGATGAGAGAGAGTGACCTTGCTAGGGCAAGGAAAGTTGCCCGCAAAATGGAGGAGAGGTTTTTTGACGAGTCTGAACCCAAAAACCTGCTGGGGAATTTGGCATATCTTGAAGGAAACTATCAAGAGGCGGCAAGACTACATAGATCTTCAATAGAAATTGACCCCATGAATGCTCATTTCCATGTTGCACTAGCTCATGCCCTTAGAAAAAACAACACACATGAGTCTCAAATTGTAGCGGAAAAGGCATTTCTACTGGACCCAATGAACCAGAATTCAATTAGAATATTGGCAGATATTTACAGGAATAATGGCGAGTACAAAATGTACTTATTGAGTTTAATTTACCTTGAAACGTTGCAAAATTTTTCTGGCGCAAATATTGTGGCAATAACTGAAATCGTAAAGAAAATCGTCGAAATAGGAGACAATAATGGTGGCTTCGAAGGAGAGATAAATTCAATCATTTCTGATAAAGTAGCAACGAAAAGTGAAGATTTGGTTGAAGAAGTAAGGAGTAAAATTATCTCAGAGGGAAGTGAGGTTTCTAGAAAGATTAAGGAGAAATTAGATTCAAAAATTCCTAATAAAAAAATAAGGGAAGAGATTCTCGCAAAACTAGAACAGAACAAGGAAAAAGAGTCATGTTTGGTTTACTCGACAGAGAGGTTCATTGATGGAAGAAGGGCCCTAATCGGTGGCTTGGCTGATAGGATGAAAGGCGCCGCAACT
>MDTD01111254.1_pt1 | contig 12860 bp, 13 predicted proteins | sample 811221 | NCBI WGS metagenome assembly MDTD01 (sample SAMN05326646, study PRJNA326480) | marine metagenome | isolation source: seawater | place: Pacific Ocean: South West | collected 2011 | reverse complement strand
TAAAAGGTAAAGTAGTTTTTAAAAAAACTAAATCAGATAGAACTTTTGTTTCAGTAAAACCCAATTAATAGTACAACTAAAAACTAGTGTTGTATTATGAAATTTTTAGATCAAGTAAAAATATATGTAAAAGCTGGAAATGGTGGAGATGGTTCACCAAGTTTCAGAAGAGAGAAATTTATCGAATATGGCGGACCAGATGGTGGTGATGGCGGTGATGGTGGCTCTATAATTTTAAAAGCAGAACAAAACTTAAATACTTTGATTGATTTTAGATATCAACAACACCATAAAGCTAAAAGAGGTAATAATGGAGCTGGTCAAAAAAAAACAGGAAAAAGTGGAGATGATTTAATTCTCAAAGTTCCTTTGGGTACCCAAGTTTTCGAGGAAGATAATAAAACATTACTTTACGATTTTACAAAAAAGGGAGAAATATTTATTGCTGCAAACGGAGGCAAAGGTGGTCTTGGAAACACAAGATTTAAAAGTTCAACCAATAGAGCTCCAAGAAAATTTACTAAAGGGACTTCTGGAGAAGAGTTTGCAATTTGGCTTCAATTAAAAACAATTGCTGATATTGGAATAATTGGACTTCCTAATGCTGGAAAATCAAGCTTATTAGCAGCTATAACTAATGCAAATCCTAAAATTGCAAATTATCAATTTACAACATTAAATCCTAATCTTGGTGTTGCAAGTTATGATAATAAAGAAGCTACATTAGCAGATATTCCAGGTTTAGTTGAGGGAGCTCATAAAGGTACAGGATTAGGAATACAGTTTTTAAAACACATAGAAAGGTGTAAATCTTTATTACACATGATCGATATAACTAATAATGATCTTAAAAAAAGTTATAATCAGGTAAAAATTGAACTTAAAAAATATAATATAAAACTTTCAAAAAAAGAAGAGTTGGTTGTTCTAAACAAGACTGATTTGATAGATAAAAAATCTCTCAAGAAAATTATCAATGAATTTAAAAAAAAAATTAAATCTGAAGTTATTGCCATTTCAACTTTAGAAAAAAAATCTCTATCACAAATAAAAGCAAAACTTATTAAATATGCATCTTAAAAATTCTAAAATAATTGTAATAAAAATTGGATCTTCTTTATTGGTTGATAAATTTAAAAAGATAAGGAAAAAATGGTTATCTAGTTTTGCAAATGATATCAAAAAATTAAGATCAAAAAATAAAAAAATTATAATTGTAAGCTCTGGTGCAATAGCATTGGGTAGTAAAAAAATGAATTATAATAAAACAAATCTAAAACTTGATAAAAGCCAAGCTATAGCATCAATAGGTCAAATCGAATTAATGAACCTTTTTTCATCAACTTTCGCAAAATATAAGCTTAATATTTCACAGATTTTATTGACTTTAGATGATACAGAAGAAAGAAGAAGATCAATAAATGCTAAAAGAACTTTCGAGAATTTATTTGAATTAAATTATATACCAATTGTTAATGAGAACGACACAATTGCTACTTCAGAAATTAAGTACGGCGACAATGATAGGTTGGCATCTAGAGTGGCTCAAATTACTAATTCGGATACTTTAATTTTATTATCTGATGTTGATGGACTATTTACAAAAAACCCAAAAGTACACAAAGACGCTAAATTAATAAAAGAAATTAATAATTTAGAGAATGACATCAAAAATGTTCAAATTAAAGGAATTACTAAGTTTGGAAAAGGTGGAATGAGCACAAAAATAGAAGCTGCAAAAATATGCAACCTATCTGGATGTAATATGATAATTTCAAATGGACTATATCTTAATCCTATAAATAAAATTGAAAAAGAAAACAACTGCACATGGTTTATCTCTAAAATATCAAAATTACATGCTAGGAAAAAATGGATTATAAGCTCTATATCACCAAGAGGTGAGCTTATAATTGATGAAGGTGCAAAAAAAGCCTTAAAGAATGGTAAAAGTTTATTAGCAGCCGGAATTAAGAAAGTTTCAGGAAAATTTACTAAAGGAGACCATATAAAAATCTTAGATAACAAAAAAAAAGAATTTGCTAGAGGATTAAGTTCTTTTTCATCTCAAGAGATAACTAAAATAATGGGATGTCATTCTAAGGAAATTCAAAAAATTCTTGGATATGTCTCAAAATCTGAGGTAGTCCATAAAGATGATATGGTAGAGATTTAATGAAAAATTTATTAATTAATATTGGAAAAAAATCAAAAAAAGCTTTTACAGTTCAATATGGTACAAAAAAAAAAAATAAAGTTTTAAAAGATTTTCATAAATTAATAAAAAAAAATAAAAATAAAATTATTTATGAAAATAAAAAAGATATTCAAAATTCTATAAAAAAAGGTTTAGATGAAAATCTTATAAAAAGGCTAGAGTTAAATGATAAAAAAATATTAGAAATTCTTAATACAATTAACAAAATAATAAAATTAAAAGATCCAACTAATGTAATCATGAAACAATGGCGAAGACCTAATGGATTAAATATTTCTAAAGTTACTATTCCAATTGGCGTTATAGGTGTAATTTACGAAAGTAGACCAAATGTTACATCAGATATTGCTGCATTATGTTTTAAGTCAGGAAATACCGTTATCCTTAAAGGAGGATCAGAGGCCTTTTATTCAAACCGATTTCTATCTAAATTATTTCGGATATCACTTAAAAAAAATAATGTTGATCAAAATTTTGTTCAATTTATTGAGCTCAAAAAAAGATCGGTTGTGGATTTTCTTTTAACAAAAATGGAAAGATATGTAGATATAATAATTCCAAGGGGAGGTAAAAGTTTGGTAAAAAAAGTTCAAGACTTCTCAAAAATTCCAAGTATTGGACATCTTGAGGGTGTTTGTCATTCTTATGTAGATAAAGATGCAAATCATAAAATTGCTAATGACGTAATTTATAATGCTAAATTAAGAAATACGTCTATTTGTGGAGCTACAGAAACAATTTTATTACATGAAAAAATAATAAAAAAATTTGGATGTTCTATTCTTAAAAATTTAGAAAATAATGGATGCAAAATTATTGGAGATGAAAAAATAAAAAAATATTATGATGGTAACGTTCAAAAAGCATCTGTTAAAGATTGGTCCAAAGAATATTTATCATCTGTTGTTTCAGTAAAATCTGTTAAAAATCTTAATGAAGCGATAACACATATTAATCGCTATGGTACAATGCATACAGATTGTATCATTACTCAAAATAAAAAAACTGCTAAAAAATTTTTAAAAGCAGTTAAAAGTTCTATCGCGATGCATAATACCTCAACTCAATTTGCAGATGGAGGTGAATTTGGTTTTGGTGGAGAAGTAGGAATTTCTACTAATATTCTTCCACCAAGAGGTCCTGTTGGATTAAATCAGTTGGTTTCATATAAATATCAAATTACAAGTAAAGGAAAAGTAAGGAAATAATTTGAATTTAAAAAAATATAAATTTGGAATACTTGGTGGTTCTTTTGATCCAGCGCACAAAGGTCATTTAGCAATTTCTAAAGAAGCAGCTAAACGGTTTAAACTAAAAAAAGTAATATGGGCAATAACACTTAATAATCCTTTTAAAAAAAAAAGTAAAAATAATCTTCAAGATAGAATAAAGTTTTGTAAAAAAGTAATAGGAAAAAATCATTTTATAAAAGTAAAATTTTATGAAAAGATTATTAAATCAAATAAAACAATTGATTTGATCAATTTTTTTTCAAAAAAAAAGAAAAACCAAATTTTTTTTTTAATGGGAGCTGATAATTTAATTAACTTTCATAAATGGCATCAGTGGCAAAAAATTTCACAGAAATGTTATATTGTTGTATTTGATCGCCACGGATATAAAAAAAAATCTTTAAATTCAACTACATTTAAAAGATTAACCAAGAAAAATTTAGAATTTATAAGATTTAATAAGGTCAACATTTCTTCTTCTCAATTAAGAAAAATTTGATAAGCTTAACTTAATTAATGAATAAAATATCAGATTTAAAACAAATCGTTATTAAAACCTTAGATATCAATAAAGCTCAAGACATTGTAAGTATTGATCTTAAAGATAAAAGTTCAATGGCTGACTATATGATTATTGCAAGTGGAACTTCGTCTAGACATATTCAAGCATTATCAGAACAAGTTTTAGAAAAATTAAAAGATAATGGAATAAAGGAGTCTAAAATAGAAGGTGCAGATAGCTCTGAGTGGAAATTAGTTGATGGTATAGATTTAATTGTTCACATATTTCACCCTGAAAAAAGAAAATTTTATGAACTTGAAAAAATGTGGTCTGAGTTAATACCAAAAGAAAAGCTAATAATATGATTAAAAAATATTTGCTGACACTATTTTTTTCTATAATTATTTTTTTTCAACACGTCTATTCTTCAGAAATAGAGATTTATAAAAAAATTGATTTGTTTGGTGAAGTTTTAGAGAAAATTAATAAAGAATATGTTGATGAAATTAATCAATCTGAAAGTATGGATTCTGCAATTAATGGTTTGCTTCAATCTTTAGACCCATACTCAGCATACATGTCTCCAGAAATTTTTAATGAGATGCAAACCGAGACTAGTGGTGAGTTTGGCGGACTTGGCATCGAGGTAAGTATGGAGTCTGGAGTTGTTAAAGTAATATCTCCTATAGACGACACGCCTGCATCCAAAGCAGGTATCAAAGCTGGCGACTATATAGTGAAAATTAACAACAATCAGGTACAAGGGAAATCTTTAAGTGAAGCAGTAGACTTAATGCGAGGACCAGTAGGCTCTAGTATTGAGTTAACAATAAGAAGAAGAGGAGAAAAAAAAGCTTTAACATTTAATATTATAAGAGAAATTATTCAGATAAAATCTGTCAAAGCAGATCTTTTAGAGAAAAATATTGGATATATAAGATTGACTTCATTTAATGAAAATAGTGGAGAACAAATTAAAAAAGAAATTGAAAACTTTGAAAAGAATAAGGATGTCAATGCATATATATTAGATTTACGAAACAATCCTGGTGGTTTGCTCTCTCAGGCAATAAAAATTTCAGATTTTTTTTTAAATGATGGTGAAATTGTTTCAACAAAAAGTAGAAAAAAATCTGAAAACCGGAAATGGTTTGCTAAAAAAGGTGATTTAACAAATGGGAAAACTATTATCGTTTTGATAAATTATGGATCAGCTTCGGCTTCAGAAATTTTAGCTGGAGCATTAAAAGATCATAAGAGAGCAATCTTGTTAGGGGAAAATAGCTACGGTAAGGGTTCAGTACAATCAATAATACCTCTAAAAAATAATGGAGCTATAAGATTAACTGTTGCAAAATACTATCTTCCATCAGGAAAATCAATTTCTGAGGTTGGAGTATCACCTGATATTGAAGTAAATGAAGAGACAAATGATTTTAGGATAAAGACTAAAACAGACAATCAACTAAACTATGCCATTAAATTACTTAATGGTTAAAATGGAAGAAAAATTTAAAAATCTACCTCTAAGAAATGGTGTTGGTATAGTCGTTCTAAACAAGAAAAATAAAGTTTTTGTTGCTAGAAGAATTGATAATCCAAAAAATTTTTGGCAAATGCCTCAGGGAGGTGTAGACAAAGGAGAAAATTTTCTAAGTGCAGCTTATAGAGAGTTAGAGGAAGAAACTGGTATTAAGGATGTAAAATTAATTCAAGAAATTGATGGAACAATGACCTACGAATTACCAGATCACTTATTGGGTATAATTTGGAAGGGTAAATACAAGGGTCAAAAACAGAAATGGTTTTTGATGAGATACTTAGGGAATGATAATGATATAAATATTAAAACAGAAAAACCTGAATTTATAGAATGGAAATGGATAGATTTAAATGAAATAACTGATTTCGTAGTAGATTTTAAACATCATATCTATGAAGAGCTGCAGGAGAAAATCAAAAAAATAATTAATTAAGAGTTTTTAAAACTTCAATTTTTTGATCACATAAATATTTTGATTGATCATTAATTTCTGGTTTATTCAATTCTTCCTCTGCCGCATTAATTAAATATTTAATTTTATTTTTTTCCATTTTTTTTATATCAAAAATAGAACTTGTTAGAACAGATAAGTTATTATCTTTAAATTCTACAATTCCATCCTCTACATAAAATTTTTCTTCTCCTGCTTTTGAATAAATTGTAATTATACCTGGCTTTAAAAAAGAAATTATTGACATATGATCTTTCAATATTCCCATTTCACCCTCAAATGCTGGTATAATTGCCTCTGTAACATCTTCTTTCAATAAAAAAGACTTCTCTGGATTTACAATTTCTAACTTAAATTCTTCACTCATTATGCAGCAGCGTCTTTCGAAATCTTATCAGCTTTTTCTACCGCTTCTTCTATGGTTCCTACCATATAAAATGCAGCCTCGGGTAAATGATCATACTCTCCTTTACAAATTGCATCAAAGCCTTTTATTGTTGACTCTAAATCTACAAGTTTTCCTGGAGATCCAGTAAATACCTCGGCTACAAAAAATGGTTGAGATAAGAATCTTTGAATTTTTCTTGCTCTGGCAACGACTAATTTATCCTCCTCTGAAAGTTCATCCATTCCCAAAATAGCTATAATATCTTGCAATGATTTGTATGTTTGCAAGATTTTTTGGACTTCACGCGCCACTCTATAATGTTCATCCCCAACAATCCTTGGGTCAAGAATTCTTGAAGTAGAGTCCAAAGGATCCACAGCAGGATAAATTCCTATTTCAGCAATCTGTCTCGAAAGTACAGTTGTTGCATCTAAATGAGCAAAAGATGTTGCTGGCGCAGGATCTGTCAAATCATCAGCAGGGACATAAATGGCCTGAACAGATGTAATCGATCCTTTATTTGTAGTTGTTATTCTCTCTTGTAAATTTCCCATATCAGTAGCTAATGTTGGTTGATATCCAACTGCTGATGGTATTCTTCCTAAAAGAGCTGATACCTCTGATCCTGCTTGTGTAAATCTAAAAATATTATCAACAAAAAAAAGAACATCTTGTCCCTCTTGATCTCTAAAATATTCAGCAACTGTCAATCCTGTCAAAGCTACTCTTGCTCTAGCTCCAGGTGGCTCATTCATTTGTCCATAAACTAATGCTGCTTTTGAACCAGCTCCTTCAGGTTTTATCACTCCAGATTCCATCATTTCATGATAAAGATCATTTCCTTCTCTTGTTCTCTCACCGACACCTGCAAAAACAGAAAATCCACCATGTGCTTTTGCAACATTATTAATCAATTCCATAATTAAAACTGTTTTTCCAACTCCTGCACCACCAAACAAACCGATTTTTCCTCCTTTTGCATAAGGAGCAAGCAAATCTATCACTTTAATACCTGTTACAAGAATCTCTGTTTCTGTAGATTGATCATTAAATTCAGGTGCAGGTCTATGAATTGGCCAACTTTCTTTAGTTTTAACTTCACCTCTTTCATCAATAGGTTCGCCAACAACATTAATAATTCTTCCTAAAGTTTCTGGTCCTACAGGAACCTTAATTGGGGCGTTGGTATTTATTACCTCATCACCTCTTTTAAGTCCTTCAGTGGCGTCCATAGCAATAGTTCTTGCAGTAGACTCTCCCAAGTGTTGCGCCACCTCTAATACTAATCTGTTATCTCCATTTTTACATTCTAGTGCAGTTAAAATTTCAGGTAATTCTCCATCAAACTTTACGTCTACTACTGCGCCTATAACTTGTGTAATTATTCCTTTGCTCATTATTATAAACTTTCTGCTCCCGATATAATTTCTATAAGTTCTTTCGTAATTGCTGCTTGACGACTTCTATTATACTCAATAGTTAATTTGTCAACCATTTCACCTGCGTTTCTAGTAGCATTGTCCATTGCACTCATTCTTGCTCCTTGTTCACTGGCTGAATTTTCTAACATTGCCTTGAATATTTGTGTTGAAATATTTTTAGGTAATAAATTATTTAAAATTTCATCCTCATCTGGCTCAAATTCATAAGTTTGCTCAGATTTGTTTTCAGTTTTATCATTCATTTTTAAAGGAATAATTTGTTGAGCTTGGGGTATTTGTGTTATTACATTTTTAAATTGATTATAAAAGATTGTACAGACATCAAATTCTTTTTTATCAAATTTTTCAATTACTTTTTTACCAACTTTTTCAGCATCAAAGTAATTTGTGTTTTTTGAGTCTTTATACGAAATATTTTCAATTATCTTATCTCCATAAGCTCTCTTTAATTGGTCATTTCCTTTTGAACCAACTGTAATGATTTTTAATTCCTTGCCTTCATTGAGAACTTGAGAAAAATAACTTTTAGCTTTTTTAATTATATTTGCATTAAATCCGCCACACAAACCTCTATCAGAAGTAATAACAACACATAAATGAATTTGGTTTTTACCTGTGCCTAATAGTAGTTTAGGTGCATTATCTTTATCAGATATACTGTTTGATAAATTTAAAATTATATTATTCATTTTATTAGAAAAAGGTCTTCCTTTCTCCGCATTATCTTGAGCCTTTTTTAATTTTGCGGCTGCAACCATTTTCATTGCCTTCGTAATCTTTTGTGTAGATTTTACGCTGGTAATTCTTTTTTTTAGATCGTCTAAACTTGCCATAAAATTATTAAGATTTTAAATTTGTCTTTAAATTAACGATTATTTCTATAAGTTTTTTTTCAAACTTTTCCTCTAATTTTCCTGAACTTAAAATTGACTCAATAATTTCTTGATTTTCAGATTTACATTTTTCTATTATCTTGCTCTCAAAATCTGCAATATCTTTTAATTCAATATCATCAAGATAACCTTTTACTCCACAAAACACTGCTATTACCTGCTCGGCTACTGTCATAGGCGAATATTGTTTCTGTTTTAAAAGCTCAGTTAATTTAGATCCTCTGTTCAAAAGTTGTTGTGTTGATGCGTCTAAATCAGAGCCAAATTGAGCAAAAGCAGCCATTTCCCTATATTGAGCTAATTCAAGTTTCATTGAGCCTGATACTTTTTTCATCGCTTTAGTTTGAGCCGCAGATCCAACCCTAGAAACTGATAATCCAACGTTAATAGCGGGTCTAATACCCTGGTTAAATAATTCTGTTTCTAAAAATATTTGTCCATCTGTAATCGAAATTACATTGGTTGGAATGTAAGCAGAGACGTCTCCTCCTTGTGTTTCAATTATTGGAAGAGCAGTTAATGATCCACCACCATGTTCATCACTCAATTTTGCAGCTCTTTCTAGAAGTCGACTGTGAAGATAAAATACATCTCCTGGGTACGCCTCTCTTCCCGGAGGTCTTCTTAAAATAAGTGACATTTGTCTATATGCTACTGCTTGCTTTGAAAGATCATCATAAATAATTAGTGCATGCATTCCATTATCTCTAAAAAATTCTCCCATTGCACAACCTGTATAAGGAGCTAAAAATTGCAAAGGCGCTGAGTCTGATGCTGTTGCAGCAACAATTGTAGTATATTCCATTGCACCTGCTTCCTCTAAAGTTTTTTGAATTTGTCTAACAGTTGATCTTTTTTGTCCAACAGCGACGTAGATGCAATAAAGCTTTTGTTTTTCATCACCTGACTCATTAATTTTTTTTTGGTTAATTATCGCATCAATAGCAACTGCTGTTTTTCCCGTCTGTCTATCACCAATAATTAATTCACGCTGACCTCTTCCTATTGGCACAAGGCTATCAATAGATTTTAAGCCTGTTTGCATTGGTTCACTAACAGATTGTCTTGGAATAATTCCTGGAGCTTTTACTTCAACCCTACTTTTTTTAATTTCTTTTTTTAAAGAGCCTTTTCCATCAATAGGATTTCCTAACCCATCAACGACTCTTCCTAATAACTCTTTTCCAACTGGCGTATCTACAATACTTCCTGTTCGTTTGACTACATCACCTTCTTTGATATTTCTATCATCACCAAAAATTACAACACCAACATTTTCACTTTCCAGATTTAAAGCCATCCCTTTAGAGCCATCTGAAAACTCAACCATCTCTCCCGCTTGCACATTATCTAAACCATAAATTCTGGCTATTCCATCACCAACAGACAAAACTTGTCCTATTTCTGAAACCTCTGCTTTTTCCCCAAAATTTTTAATTTGCTCTTTTAATATTTTTGTAACTTCTGAAGGATTAATTTCCATATTATGCCTCTATCATTTTATTTTCTATTTGTTGTAATTTCTTTTTAATAGAGGTGTCAATCATTATACTTCCAACTTGTACAACTAAACCCCCAATCAAACTTTGATCATATTTGTAGTTTAATTTTATTTTTGAATTAAAATTGTTTGATAATTCTTCAGTAATATTTTTAATCTCATCTTGTGATAATTCTTTTGCAGACTTAATTTCTGCTCTTAGTTCACCTCTCTTTTCTGAGCAAATTTCAATAAAATTTTTTAATATTTTTTCTAAGAAAAAAAATCTTCTTTTAATAATTAAAAAACTCAAAAAATTTTTAAACAAAACTTCTAATTTAAAATTTTCTGATATTTTATTTATAATATTAGTCAAAGTATTCTGATTAATTGTAGGATCTTTTATAAGATCACTAAAATATTTATTATTTGAGATTAAATTTATTAGAGAAGATGAATTAGCTTCAATTTGCTCAAGCAGATTTAACTCACTTGCTAATTCGAATAGAGCTAAAGAATATCTATTAGCTGAAGTATCAGAAAAAACTTTATTATTACTCAATTTATTACCTTTAAAATGACTATGATTAATTTAAAATCACGATTTAATTAACATATGCACTTATAGTCTTCAAGTAACACGTTGACTAAAAACTCTTTTTTTTTGGCTTTAATTGAAGCTAATTGGATCAACATCAACTGAAAGTTTTATTCCCGATAAAAATTTATATTTTGGAATTACTAAAGCTAAAGAATTTTGTAATTGTAAGGTTTTTGGTCCTCGAATTAAAAGTCTTACACGATATTTTCTTTTTAACCTAAATATAGGAGCACTTACGGGACCTAAAATATTTCCTTTAATTTTATCTTTTATAAATTGTTTAAATTTTATTGCTTCCTTTTCTAATTTATTTTCATTTTCACCTGTTAAAATTAAAGAAATAAACCTTTGAAAAGGTGGAAGATTATTTTGTTTTCTAATTTTAACTTCTTTTTCTAAAAAGATTTCTGGATTTTTATTAGTAATATCAAAAATCATTTTTGTGTTAAAATTATATGTTTGAAAATATACGGTAGATGGTTGACCTGTGCGCCCAGCTCTACCGGATAATTGATGATATAATTGTAAATTTTTTTCTGCTCCTCTTAGATCATGGCCCTGAGAAGATAAATCAATATCAACTACAACAATACAGTTTAAATTTGGAAAGTGATAACCCTTAGAAATTAACTGGGTTCCAACTAAAATTTCGATTTCATTATTTATTATCCTTTCTAATTTATTTTTTGAACTTTTTTTGTTCATTGTATCACTTGAAAAAATTTCAATTTTTTTAGATGGAAAAATTTTTTTTACCTCCTCAGTAATTCTCTCTACGCCAGGGCCACTAAATATAAAATCACAATTTCCTTCTTTTGTACATTTTTTCTCTAAATGAGTTTTAAATCCACAATAATGACATAAAAGATTATTTTTATTTTTATGATAAACTAAATTTACTGAACAATTTGGACAGGAAAAACAATTAAAACATTTTTTGCATAAAACATTTGGTGAAAAGCCTCTTCTGTTTAAAAAGAATAAAACTTGGTCTTTTTTTTCTAGATGAAAATTTACTTTTTGAATAATTTCTTTTGAAAGCCATGTTTGTTTTTCTAATTTAGTATTATTTAAATCTACTATTTCAAAGTTTGGTAATGATGCATTTTGATATCGATTTTCAAGTTTTGAGATACTATACTTTTTTTTCTGTATATTTTCATAAGTTTCAATTGATGGGACTGATGTTATCAAATTTACTGGAATATTTTCAAATGACGCTCTAGATATTGCCATATCTCTCGCATTATATTTTACTCCTTCGTCCTGTTTGTATGATTGATCATGTTCTTCATCAACTATTATAAGTCCTAATTTTTTAAATGGTAAAAACAAGGATGAACGAGCACCGATTACAACTCTTATATCTCCTGAAATTATCCCACTCCAAATAATCGCTTTATTTTTTTTTGTAATTCCAGAATGCCAAATGGCCGGATTAAAACCAAAAAATTCTATGAATTTTTTTTCAAATTGGCTGGTTAAACCAATTTCTGGTAACATTATTAAACCCTGATAACCTTTTTTTAGAATTTTTTTTAAAGCCTCAAAATAAACTATAGTTTTACCAGATCCAGTTGTTCCTTGCAAAACATGTACTTTAAATTTTCTGTTAGAAATATAAATCTGGTCTAAAGCTTTATTCTGTTCTGTGGTTAACTTTACTAAATTATTTTTTAAATCATATTCATAATTTTGGTAAAATTTTTTATCAAAAAATTTTATTTGATTTGTATTTAATAGAACAAGTTTAAGAGCCATTCCTTTTGGAACAATATTATATTCTGCAAACCAATTCAAAAAACTAATCATGTTAGTCTTTAGGCTAGGTAAATTTAATTTATTGATTATTTTTTTTATCTTAAATTTTTTATAATTTTTTTTTTCAAAATCATCCCAAACAACACCTATAATTTTTGTTTTACCAAATGGAACTTCAACAAAATCCCCAATTTCTAGCTTTAGGTCACTTTGATAAGTAAATGGATGATTAAAAATATTAGGTAAAAGAATCGGAAATTTCATAAATTGATAATATGAAAAATTATTAAGAGTGTATTGCTCTTTTATCCACAGATAATGCTGCTTCTTTTACAGCTTCAGAAAAGGT
>MDTD01033997.1_pt1 | contig 12860 bp, 10 predicted proteins | sample 811221 | NCBI WGS metagenome assembly MDTD01 (sample SAMN05326646, study PRJNA326480) | marine metagenome | isolation source: seawater | place: Pacific Ocean: South West | collected 2011 | reverse complement strand
TTGAATCATTAAAAAAAATATTTGATAATTATTATCAATATGCCAGTTTTTCAAAAGCTCACGCAAAAAAAAATAATTGGAGAAATAGTATAGTGCAATATGAAAAACTTATATAAAAATAAAAAATTAATTTGTACTATTATATCTGACACACCATACGCAAAAAATAAAAATGGAGATTTAGTAGGCTTGGGGCCCACTGTAGAGGAGATAGATCAACTATCTTCATTATTTTGTCAAATTTATCATTTTGCACCTCTAGAAAAAAGGAAACCTCCATTATCATTTAATAAACATAATAAAAATAATATTACTTTAATACCAATGATCCCAAGCGGAGGCAAGTATATATTTAGTAAGCTAAAACATGTTTTTCTATTTCCACTGCATCTCTTAAGATTAAATCCAATTTTAAAAAAAACTGAAATAATTCACTTTAGAGCTCCGAGCGGTTTTGGAGTGTTGTTTTTACCATGGCTATATGTCTTTTGGAAAAAAAAAATATGGATTAAATATGCTGGATCCTGGAGCTCAAATACTGCTCCAATAACCTACAAGTTTCAAAGATGGTTGTTGTTACGCTTTCCTAAAAATGCAATAATAACAATCAATAATACGACCAAACATTTAGCAAATAACTTTTATCAATTTAGAAACCCTTGTTTTGAAGAGATTTTAATTAAAACTAATAAACCATTAGTCCAAAAAAAGAAATTTAATGAGAACCTAAATTTAATATTTGTTGGAAGAGTAGAAGAAAATAAAGGTGTGGACGAATTATTCAAAGTCTTTCATAAAATAGGTAATATGGAAAATATAAATTCACTAAAAGTAATAGGAGAATCAAAAAAGAAAAGATTTTATGAAGAAAAAGCCCGTATGTCCTCTCCAAAAATTTTAATGTTAGGTGCTTTAAATAGAGAAGAAATTTTTCAAATCTACAAAGAAAGCCATGCAATAATTTTATTATCAAAATCAGAAGGGTTTCCAAAGGTTATAATGGAGGCGGGAGTTTTTGGGTGTGTTCCAATAGTTTCAAAGTTCTCCGGTGCATCAGAAATAATTAAGCACGGTACTGATGGATTTATAATGGATTCATTTCACGGCGCATACAATTTCAGTGACTTTCAGTCTTTATTTGAGGATTTAGAAGCTTTGAAAGTTTGTTCAATGAATATTTTTGAAAAATCGCATAGCTTCACCTACGAGAAATACTTAAAAAAAATAGAAAATGCCATTTTATATTAAAAAACTTAATAATAATATTCACTTTTTGGCTTTAATCCATTTCTTGTTAGGGTTATTCATTTCTGGAAGAAAAGATTTTGCCACTATTTGGGGTTATGGAATATTATTTTATGGTTTAATTCATATCGTTAGATATAGAAACAAATATGATGATGCATCAATATTTGCAAGCTATATGGTAGGGATAGAGGTTGTTTTGAGGACAGTAGGAGCATCAGTTCTTTGGGAATATGGAAAATATTCAACAATACTTTTACTACTGGTAGGCATGTTTTTGGAAAATATAAAATTTTTAAGAGTAAATATTTTATCTTTTACCTACTTTGTATGTCTTTTACCTTCCATAGCTCTTATGCCTGACGTGAAATTTAATTGGATACGTCAAATGATATCAGGCAATCTTTCTGGCCCCCTATGCCTATTTATAAGCTTTATTTATTTCAGACAAAGAAAGTTTTCTGAGGAAAATCTAATAAATTTATTTAGAGCATTATTACTTCCTGTTTGCTCATTGCTTGGATTAATATTTATTCGAGCACCTGCGTTTCAAAACATAACTTTTACTAGCGAAGCTAATTTCCAAATGAGTGCAGGCTTTGGTCCAAATCAGGTATCCACTGTTCTAGGAGTATCCTTAATTATTATTGGTTTGGCAAGAATTTTCAACCTAAAAGTCTTTAAAAATTCTATGTTAGATTATCTATTTTTATCGGTATCTATCGGAGTTGCTCTCTTGACTTTTGCTAGAGGTGGGGTAATTGCTCCAGTAGTAGCAATGGTTTCTAGTTTGTTTATATCTGGAGGAATAAAGAAGTATAATATAGAATATAAAGGTATTATTTCTCTTTTTATTTTGATGATTGGGTTATCATATCTTTCGTCAAACTTAACAAAAGGATTAATAAATAGCAGATATGCATCTCTGTTAAATGTTCTAAACCCCCAACAAACTACGTTAGCTGGGCGAACTAAGATTATGGCGATAGATCTGGAAATATTTTTAGATAATTTTTTAATGGGTGTTGGACCAGGCTGCGCCCGCGCCTTAAGATGGGAGTATGGTTTTGACGTTGAAGTTGGAGCCCATAGTGAATTTACAAGAATGCTTGCTGAGCATGGCTTATTTGGTTTTATATCTCTCTTTTCTATATTAATGTTATCATTTCAAGAATACAGAAAGAGGACTGATCAGAATAGAGTTTTATTAGCTTGCATGAGCATATTTGGAATTCTAACAATGTTTCATTCAGCATTTAGAATTGCTCTTCCTGGATTTATTTATGGTCTTTCTTATGTGATATTGAATTTTCGTAAACAATGATTTTATACATTGGGAATATATTATCATCCAAAGGTCTTAGTCCTGCTCCTATAGAGCTTATCAAAGATAAAATATGTAAATCTTTAGGCATAAAAATGATTACAGCATCTGATAAAAAAAATAAGGGTTTAAGGTTTCTTCATATGAATTATGTGTTTTGGTGTAACTATAGAAAGGTTTCATTATTGTTCATAGATGTTTATAGCACGAAAGCCTTTTACTTTGCGCTTTATTTTTCAATTATTTCTAAAATATTATCCTTGAAATATATTCCTATAATACATGGAGGCAATATTGAATCTAGAATAAAAAAAACTAAATGGTTGACCAATTTTATCTTTAAAAATGCAGATGTCAGTATTGCGCCCTCAATATTTGTATTTAATATTTTTAAAAAAAATAATTACAGCATTAGATATATTCCCAATTGTATTGATTTTTCATATTATAAGTTCAAAATCCGTGAAAAGATTAGACCTAGAATATTTTGGCTGCGGGCTTTCCATGGTATTTATAACCCAGAAATGGCAATTTATGTTTTAAAAGATTTATGTGAATTTTATAGTAACGCGTCTTTAACTATGGTTGGTGCTGATAAAGATGGATCTTTGAAAAAATGTAAAGAAATATCAAAAAAATACAATTTAAACCACAAAGTTGAATTTTTTGGCTATTTAAAAAAATTTGAATGGATTGAAAAAGCAAAAAAACATGATATTTTTATAAATACCTCAAAAATAGATAATATGCCTGTAAGCATCATAGAAATGATGGCCTTAGGCTTACCCATTATTTCTACCAATGTTGGTGGCATACCCTTTATATTAGAAAGTCATAAAAACTCATTATTGGTAAGAAGCAATGATATTAAAAATATGTCAATGAAAATTAAATATTTAATCGAAAATCATTCTATAGCAACTACCTTATCTATTAATGCACTTCATGATTCAAAAAAGTTTTCAACTGATTTGGTTATACCTGAGTGGGTAAAAATTATCAAAAAGTATTTTGATTAATTATTTAAATTAAATTTTTAAAAATTCTCATAAAAATAATGAAAAAATTGTTTCGGAGTTCTGTTTATTGTTATTAAGTGTTGTTATTCCTGTTCGAAATGAAATATTATACATTTCTAAGTCATTCGTATCTATAATAAATGCTTCATCTAAGGTTGAGAGTGAATTATTTTTTATTGATGGTTTATCCGATGACGGTACATATGAATGGCTAAAAAATGCTATTAAAACAATCGATAACTGTAAACTTTTCAGGAACGATAAAAAGTATGTTAGTCACGGTTTCAATCAAATTTTCAATAATACTAAGGGAGAACTTATTTCTAGACTTGATGGGCATACCATTTATCCAGAAACCTATTTTACTGATGCAATTGAAATATTTAAAAACAAACATGCTGATGCAGTTGGAGGTCCGGCAAATCATATAGGAATTGAATGGAGAGGCAAGGTAATTGCAAATTGTATGATGCACCCTTTTGGAGTTGGAAATTCTAAATTCCGTACATCGAGCAACGAACAATATGTAGACACAGTACCTTTTCCAATTTATAAACGTGATGTTCTAAAAAATATAGGACTTTATGATGAGGAATTAATAAAAAACCAGGATGATGAATTAAATTACAGGTGTGTTGCAAATGGATATAAGATTTTAATGAGTCCATTGTTAAAAACTAATTATTTAGTTAGGGAAAACTTATTTGATTTATCAAAACAGTATTATCTTTATGGGCTATACAAGCCTATTGTTTTTAAAAAAGTTGTATACGGTTTTAGATCTTATCATTTTGCACCTGCTATTCATCTGATACTTTCTATATTATCCTTGGTGATAATTGGTTTGAATGGATTTGGTTTACTTTATTTTTTTTGTTACTTATTTTTTGCTTTTATATTTTCAATCAAAAAGAGTAGAAGCATAAAATACATTATTTATAGTATATTTGTTTTTTCAACTATTCATTATAGTTATGGATTGGGGTTTATCATAGGTTACATCAAAAGAATCTATTTATTTTTTTCAAGTAAACCTTTGATTTAAATATAAATGAAGTTAAAAATTTTTCTCTATCTTATTATTGTCAATATTTTGCTTTGCCAACCAATCCCTAAAGATTTTATTGGGTTTTATAAGAAAAAACTTATGATAGATTCTGGCAAAAATTGGTTTCAAAATTCCATTTTTGGACCGCCACGCATGAATAACAAGCAGGATATGACCGATTCTTTAATAATAATTAGTCGCCTTGGCTTAAAAACTCTTTCCAATGGTAAATCATTCTACGGATTTGGAAACTTTACATATAATAAATATTTTCATGGTTATTTATATTCAAGAATTGTCAATCACCCTGAGCTATTTGAGCGATTTTCTGGTATTCAGCGAGATATTAATAGATTCGGATTTACTGCAGGAGAAACAGACCAGTCAGGTATTTGTTTTGAAAATAATTGGCTGACATTTCAATTTGGAAGAGGGAGGGAGAGTTGGGGTGCAGGAAACGACATTCAGTTGGGATTGTATGAAAATTCAAACCCATACGATTATGGAATGTTAGATTTAGATTTTGGTAAGTTAAAAGTTCGTTACTTTAATGGATATCTTGAAACGGACTCATTGGAAATAAGCAGGTACATATCGGGTAGAGGTATTGAATGGAATAATGAAAAAAATATTCTATTGGGGTTATCTGAAGTCGTAGTTTACTCAGGTAAAAACAGGACACTTGATTTTTCTTACCTTAATCCAATTTCAACACACTTAGAAATTGAGTTAAATGATAAGCAAAATAATTTAGGTACAGACAATGGGAATGGAATTTGGCAAGTAAGTATTGATTACTTATTTCTATATAGGTTCAAAATTTCATTCAATTATCTTATGGATGAAATAGTTTTGGATAAAGTGCAAAAAAATGCAAATAAAAGTAGCCAAGGAGGATTTTCCTTCAAAATAGTTCATTCACCATCTTTTTTTAAAGGTGATAATTCTTCAAATATTTATGCCTCTTTTGTTAAAATTAGTACAAACACTTTTAGGCATGAGGATGGTAATAACAACTTTGTTGTAAGGGATAAACCGCTTGGTTGGCCCCACGGCAGTGATGGCAGGGAATTTAAGCTTGGATTCGACAGTTTTACTAGTAAGTATAATTTACTTGTAAGGACATGTTTTGGTAGAAGGGATCTAGGGAGTAATAGTATCATAGAAAGTCCTTATAATGGTTATACAAATTATATTTCAGTGCCATTTCCAAGCGGGAATTACCAAAAAGTTATTTTTTTTCAATCGGACCTTCAATGGTGGTATAAACCATATATATCATTGAGGCTGAAAATGGAACATTATAAAACTAAAAATCAATTAATTAGTGGCAATTTTAAAACAGGCATAGATATTTATTTCCCAGTAGCTGCAAAAATATGAATATACCTTTTCATAAACCTAACATCCCAAGTAATTTGGAAAAAATAAACACACGCTCTATAAAAAGCGGCTGGCTCACAACCGGTTCACAGGTATCTAAATTTGAAAAAAAATTATCAAATTATTTACTATATAACCATATTATTGCTCTTAATTCATGTACAGCAGGACTTCATCTCGCTCTCGCTGCCAAAGATTTTAATAAAGGAGATAAATTTATTGCTCCTGTTTTAACTTTTGTTTCTACAATTGAATGTGGGGAGTATTTGGGGATGTCCCCAGTGCTGATAGACAGCAATGAGAGTGGATTTCTGATTGATTTGAATTTAATCGAAGATATATTAAAAAAAGATTCTAAGATTAAAGCTATTGTTCCAATGCATTATGGAGGTGAACTTAATGATATGGAAAATATTATTACTATTGCAGATAGGTATGGCTTATTTGTTCTAGAGGATGCGGCACATGCTCTAGAAAATAGCATTTTAAATAAAAATGTTACCTATTTGGATCATGCGGTAGCCTTTTCTTTTTATGCGAACAAAAACATTACCTCAGCAGGAGAGGGAGGAGCACTTGCAACAAATAATAGTAAGCTGGCTCACAAAGTAAAAAAGCTTTCGCTTCACGGTATTACAAAAGATGGCTGGAATAGGTTTAAGAAATTTGGAAAGTGGGAATATGATATTACAGAACTTGGATTTAAATACAATATGACGGATGTATCAGCCTCCTTTGCCTTGTGGCAGTGGGAGCATATAAAAGAATGGCAATCTATAAGAAATGCAATAGTTACAAAATACACAGAAAGACTTAAGGACGTTGAAGGATTAATTTTACCGACCATAAATAATGACCATGCAATGCATTTGTATGTAATAAGATTAAAGCTAAAATTATGGCGAATTTCCCGGAATGAGTTTATTGAAAAAATGAATGAAAGAGGAATTGGCTTAGCCGTTCATTATAAACCAATTCATAAGTTATCTTATTATAAAAAAATGTATGATCTCAAACGAGGTGATTTCCCAATTGCAAACAAGTTATTTAATTCAATAGTATCACTTCCATTATACCCACTTCTGCGGCCAAGAGAAGTTGATTATATTATTTCAACAATTAAAGTATTGTATGAAAAATATTCAAAATAAATAGTCTGGTTCTTCAAAGGATATTTTTTCTTTACTTAACTATAAACAATTCTTGCCAATAAGCTACTAATTAAAATAATATAAGAACGGCTTTTCCGAGGTGTTCATTGTATTTTAAAGAGTCTTTTGAAAAATTCTTAAAATTACATGTACGTGGTCTTCCACTTATTTTGTATGCGTTTAAATGATTGTGATACCTGTCACCATTGCAAATTTATAGTTTGTATTTATAAATGATTAACTCAATATTCTTACAATGGAAATCACTTCTAGATTAACCGCATTATTTTTGCTAATTGCACTATTACCTTTGCTAGTGATTATTGCGTTGGTTAGCTTAATTATTCAAGGGCTTCCAATAATATTTATTCAACCTCGTGTGGGCAAAAATTTTAAAAAATTTAATATTTATAAGTTTAGGACTATCAAAAATAAAGGAGGGGATACCATCATATCCCACAGCGGTGATTTATTACAGGTTTCTAAGTGGGGCAAGTTTCTTCGTAAAACTAAATTAGATGAGTTACCCCAACTATTAAATGTAATAAAAGGAGATATGCGCTTTATTGGACCAAGACCCGAGGTTCCAAAATACGTAAACCGAAAAACTTTTTCTTTTTTAAAAAAAATTAAACCAGGCCTGTCAGGATATTCATCGATAATTTTTAGAAACGAATCTGATATTCTATCAATGATTGAATCGGATGACCCATACCAGGAAATCCTCAATATCAAACTTGCCTTAGATAATTATTATGTAACTAAAAAGAGTTTTTCCCAAGATTTTAAACTAGTTGTTCTAACGATTTTTTCTCTATTTACCCCAAAAAGAATGGGCCATTATCTTTTTATAAAACTTCTAAGAATTGAAAGTAATGAAGAATCAAACTTGAATAAAATTGTCGATAACATAAGAATGAAAATGGCGAAGTATAAAGAAGTAGATAAAAACAACGGAAGAAATCGTAGAGTTATAATACTATTAGATATGATAATCATTCTTTCAAGCTTAGTGCTATCTTCATTTGTTGGTAGTAATTTCACTACTCCAATATTATTTTACGTACCTGATCTAAATTATTTATTGGTAATAATCCTAGGTGTTAAGCTATCAGCCAACTATATATGTAATTTATATCAAGGAATGTGGAGGTATACTAGCATCACAGATATATTCCAAATTCTTAAAGCAAGTTTTTTATCAACCTTCATCATTTTTATCCTTTTCTTGACCTCTAGTTTATTCAAAGGTTTAAGCCTTGAATTAATTTTTATTGATTTAATTCTATCAATACTCTTCACTTCTTCAACAAGATTAAGCATAAGACTAATTTATTCACATTTACTGAACCCAAGTCCTTACCGAATTAATTTTAGGAAGCGAGTTATATTGATTGGAGCAGGGAAAACAGGTGAATTTATTTGTCGAGAGCTTTTAAATAATCCAAAACACCTTATGGACCCTATTGGTTTTTTAGATGATAACCATAATTTAAAAGGAAAATTTATCCATAGTAGAAAAGTGTTTGGAAAAATTTCTAACCTAACAGATTATAATGAAAATTATGATGAAGCTTTGATATGTTGTCCAAATGCTCAAAGAAAAGAGCTGTTTAATATTTTTGAGACTTGTAAAGATTCTGGAAAACCATTTAGAATACTGCCATCGCCTAAAGATATTTTATCGGGTAGCTTAAGTCTAGATGGCTTAAAAGAGGTATCTATTTTAGATCTTATAGGAAAAAATGAAGTTTCGTTAGATGAAGAGACTATTAACGAATATATACATGGTAAAAGAATTTTAATTACTGGAGCAGGTGGCACTATTGGATCCGAGCTTGTGAGACAGTGCCTTAAGTATGAACCCGCTCTTTTAGTTTTAATTGATAAGCATGAAAACAGTTTGATGAAGTTGGAAAGGGAAGTTTTATCGCAAGAAACTAATGTTCTCCTAAAACCTATACTTTCAAATATTAGAGATTTTGATATCTTATCAAAAATTTATAGTAACTATGAGCCTCAAATAGTTTTTCATGCTGCTTCCTATAAATATGTTTCTATTCAGGAAGCATTCCCATGGGAAGCTTTAGAAACTAATATAAATGGTACATCCAATCTTGTAAAATTGTCATCTCAACATAATGTGGAAAAATTTATTCTCATTAGTACAGATAAAGCTGAGAGGCCAATAAATATTATGAGCGCAACTAAGCGCCTAGCTGAAGTAATTTGCCAAGGGGCAAATTCTAGTCCAATTACTAGGTTTATGGCAGTAAGGTTTGGAAATTTAATAGATAGTAAAAGTAGTTTTATATCAGTTTTGAAAGAACAAATTGACTCCGGCGGTCCCGTAACGATTACAGATCCAGAAATGGAAAGGTACTTTATGTCTTCCAAAGAGGCTGCTCAATTAATTTTGCAATCAGGGGCTTTTGGTAATGGTGGTGAAATTTTTAGTTTAGATATGGGTTCTCCCATTAAAATATTAGACATTGCAAATGAATTAATTAAGCTATCTGGCATGCAGCCAGGTACTGATATTCCCGTAAGTTTTATTGGTACTAGAGCAGGCGAAAGTATTCCAGGAGAGACTAAATTATTGAATAATCCCCAATCCAAGACCGGTCACAAAAAAATCTCGGTTGTTCATCCTAACTTATCTGATGTCAAAATTAAAGAGATTGCTAATCGTATAATTGATGGTGCACTAACTCCTCATGAATATGATAGGAACATATTAAGGTCAATTCTTACATCTTTAATACCAGAATATGAGCCTTTGAAAAAGGACGAGGTGGAGCCTTTGATACTTAAAGCCTCTCCCAAAGCTCAAGCATGAAAATAATCTCTTGTTAGTATTAAATAATTTAAATAAAAATTGCTGTCGATTGTTTGTTATATAAATCAATTTTACTTTAATCGTCACAATTAAATGAAACCTCTTTTTTCTACAAACCCCTCCACTGGAATAAAAATTAAATCCTTTAGCCAACACAGTGATTCCAAAATAAGCAATATGTTAAGTAAAGCTTCGGAAGCTCAAAAAAGTTGGGAGAAGTCTAGCTTACAATTTAGGTTGTCATGTATTAAACGCCTATCTGAGGTACTTTCTGACTCTAAAAAAGAATATTCTATTTTAATGGCGGAAGAAATGGGAAAACCCTATAAACAAGGAGTTGGTGAAATAGAAAAATGCATTTGGCTTTGTAATTACTATATTGAAAATTCTGAACAATTTTTAAAAGATAACAATATTCTCGCTGGTGATCAGAGAGGATTTGTAACAATGCAACCACTTGGAATAATTCTTGGGATAATGCCTTGGAACTTTCCTTTCTGGCAGGTGTTTAGATTTGCTGTTCCTAGTTTAATTGTAGGTAATGGTGCCGTACTAAAACATGCTTCAAATGTCCAGGGATGTGCCTTTAGCATAGAATCTTGCTTTTTAAATTCAGGTTTTCCAAACTATTTATTTCAAAATTTTTCTATATCTAGTAACCGAGTGTCAAGTGTCATTGAGAATTCAAAAATATCTGCAATTACCTTAACAGGAAGCACACCAGCAGGTAGATCTGTTGCCGAAGCATCTGGAAGAGTACTAAAGAAAACAGTTCTAGAGTTAGGTGGTAGCGATCCTTATATCATACTAGAAGATGCCGATATTGAAAAATCAGTGAATTGCTCTATCAGTGGAAGAATACTAAATGCTGGACAAAGTTGCATCTCTGCAAAAAGATTAATTATAGTAAAAACTCTTTATGATCAATTTTTATCCTTTTTAGAAGATAGTTTATCACAAAAAATTATGGGTGATCCAAAGGATGATGTTGATATAGGTCCCATGGTTTCTTTCGAAGCTAGAGATGAAGTCCACAGACAAGTGTTAAAATCTATTGAAAAGGGTGCAACTTTAATTTTAGGAGGTAAAATTCCTGATCTTGAAGGGGCTTTCTATCCAATTACTTTACTTACAAATGTTGAACCTGGTATGATTGCCTTTGATGAAGAAATTTTTGGGCCTGTGTTTTCTATTATTAAAGCTGAAAATGAAGAACATGCAATTAATCTAGCTAATGATTCACCTTTTGGCCTTGGTGCTGCAGTTTTTACAAAAAACATTCAAAGAGGTGAAGATATTGCCAAAAATAGATTAAATGCAGGACTATGTTTTGTGAATGATTTTGTTAAGTCTGATCCACGTTTACCATTTGGAGGTGTTAAACAATCTGGTTATGGGAGAGAATTATCTGGCTATGGACTTTTGGAGTTTGTAAACATCAAAACAATAGTTGTAAATGATGATTAAAATTCAAATAATATCCCATCAAAAATTTTTAATATTTTTAATGATTCTAAGTTTTACCAGAATCTCAGCAAGTAATAATAAGCTATTTTGGGATGGAAGGGACTGGCTTCGAGTGAAAAAGTTAGCAAGCTACGATGTGAAAACAGAGTTTATTATAAAAAAATCCTATCTTGAAGGAGCGTTGGATGGTCGACTTTATTCATATTTAAAAACTTGGGAAAATAATAATGATATTGCTGATGATATATTTTCTGAGACGGTAGATTATTTAAGTATTCGGGAGCTGATTAAAAATATAGATCACTTTTACAGCGATCCTTTAAACAATTATATTCCAATCCCTTCAGCAATCCTTATCGCAAATATGTATGCTAGAAGAATGGACATGGACAAAATAGAAAGATACATTGTTTCAACAAGAGATTGGATTAATTCTCTTATGTTAGATTTGGATACCTTGAACTATTCAAAACTTCTAGAGCAGAAAGTTACAAAATACCAAAAAAACTAATCTAGTCAATTCGAATAAAGCCAACTTTTCTGTGCCACGCAAATACTCTACTATCTCCAAAAAACTTTACCTTTGAAATGTTGAAATTATAATTTGGGGGCTTTTCATTTTTCAAATCAAATTTAGCTGTTCTTGAACTAGAAAATCCGGTTTGCAAAGCTGGTTCATAGCTATAAAGGACGACTATTTTTTTTTCGCTTAGTAAATCTCCTGACGATGAATATTCTGATAAAAAACCTTCTAAATAATCTATAGGTCGATTAAAGTTATTCGTTATTTCAATATTTACTATTACTTTTGCATTGTCAATGACCCGAGGTCTTAATTCAATTGAAAAAGGATCTATTTTTTGTGCAGTCGTAAAAAAAGTAAATAGAATAAAAATCAAGCAAAATTTCATATAACATAAATTCGTTAATAATGACTTAATTAAAAAGGAAAAGCTTCAATTATGATATTTATAAATTATTTTATTATTCTCCTATGAATATTTGTAAAGTATTTAAAAACAAGCCTAAATATTTACTTTTAATTACCTTTTTTTATATACATGTAGGTTATTGTCAAGTTGTTGAAGGTATGTGGAATTCTCTTACCTCCTTTTTGCAGGTTCGAGATGTTGAATTCATAGATGATCGTTTATATGTTGCAACTGAAGGGGGTATTTTACTTATTGATGAAGATGAATATAGTGTAATATCTAACATTGATGGATTGAATGGTGTAGATATATTATCTATTGAAAAAGATGATTATAATAATCTATGGATTGGCGGAAATTCTCCATCAGGATTCATTCAATCTTATGATCCTTTAAACTACAGATCACTTACCTCATTTGATTTTCAATTAACCTCAATTAATGATATTCAT
>MDTD01070111.1_pt1 | contig 12861 bp, 14 predicted proteins | sample 811221 | NCBI WGS metagenome assembly MDTD01 (sample SAMN05326646, study PRJNA326480) | marine metagenome | isolation source: seawater | place: Pacific Ocean: South West | collected 2011 | reverse complement strand
TGAAACCTTGGACCAGAATAAACCCAGCGGCCCAGACATTGCATAACATGCACCCGAAGCTTTCAAAGGGCATGCATCCGGGCAAGTATGTTTACCACTTGTCGAGACTGGAATAGGACCAGTCTTTTTGTTTCGGCTTTTTAAGGTCAAATTTACATTTTGTCCTTTTGGTTGAACTGGGACAAAGTCACCAGATTGTTTAAAATTAATCGTCATTTTTAAATGATCCTTTTGATAGATATGTTTTATGGGCCGTTTGCTGGATGGTCGGTCCTAGCCCACTTATAAGAATCATTAATTTTTGGATTTCCTACAACATTAATTATTTTTCAAAATTGTAGAGTTTACCTGACAAAAAGTATTTATATAAGAAGTAATTATTAAAGTACTTTATGTATACATAAGGTATATAGACATACTTGACGCCCGAGTATTTTTTGGTTTTTAAGTTGCCACCTACCCATAAAAGCCTATGTTTATATGAATAAATGGCAACTTTAACGAAAGATTCGCTACTTTTTAAAGATTTTGGACTTGAAGGGAGGGAAAAGCCCACTATCTCTATCGATATGATACGCTAATACACTAGCTAATACAATAAGTATTATTTTTTGCTTGACTCTGGGGTATTAAATGTGCTGTAATGGTCGGTATCAGCAATGGAGGCGAATTTTGACGAAAGTAAAGCACCTAAAAACGTATAAATTGTCGGATGGCACTGTTAAGTACGCCTTCGACCCAAGCGCCACACTTCGCGCCAAGCTTGGATATGCGTTCCAGCCGTTTAATGATCTCCAAGCGGCTGTAAATGTGTGCATCGAAGCAGACCGCTCGTTCCAGGAATTTAAAAAGTCTGGAAAAGTGAATCTCCTACCTGCAACGATTACTTTTTCGTCTCTTGTTGATGCGTATGTTGCTTCTAGCCGGTTTGGTAGTCTCGGCGAGAGCAGCAAGCGCACATACCAAAGTATCATAGATAAAGTGGCCGGCATCACTGACATTCCTGATTGCTCCTTAGTCAGGACCAGAGATGCTGAAGCCCTTTACTCTATGTTGCTTGGTTCCATGTCCATCTCGTATGCGAATTCTTGCATTAATGTGATGTCCACCATTTGGGAGACCGGTATTTACCTCGAACTGGTCTCCCATAACCCTTTTGATGGCATAAGATTACAGCAAGCACCCGAACGAGATGTTTCTTGGTCACAGGAGCAGGTCACACAATTTATTAATACTGCTGATGCGAACGGTATCCCGAGCATCGGCACTTTAGCCCTACTGGCATACGAGTTGTGCCAACGTCCTATTGATTGTCGTAATTTTTGTTGGTCGCGATATGTTAATGGGACGTTTTTTATTACCCAAGCTAAAACAGGTGCAGAAGTACAAATTCCTGCCACCCCTGCTTTAGCCGAGCGTATTAACGCCATCGCTGCACATTCTAACTGCAACCCAGATGATGTAATCGCTCCATACGAAAAAACCGGCAAGCCGTATAGTGAACGGCTATATCGCAAAAAAGCCGGCCTTATTCGCTCATTAGCCGGGTTACCTGATGAGCTGAAACTTGCGGATTTAAGACGATCTGGTGCAACCCTGCTTGGCAATAGCGGCTGCACTGAGGATGAAATCCGCTCGATCACTGGACACAAATCTCGCCAAGTGGTGTCCAGATATGTGTTGCCCACTACTGTCATGGCCAGTTCTGCTCAACGAAAACGAACAGAATTCGTTCATGCTGCAATAACAAATACTAGAAACTTAACGAAAGGAGATAATGGACAGAGTAGATCGACTAAAGTCGTTTGACCGAATATTTGGCAAACGCAGTCCTGAGGACGAATTTTGGCAAGATTATATCAATAAAATGATATGGGCCATGGAAAGTGGCGAAATACCAAGATTTGAGCCCCTAGCTAACACTCAGGATAATTAACAAGGTTCATCATATCCATCGAACCGAGTTGAGCGCCTCACCAGCGCACCACCAAATCACCGGCATGGGCGGAGCGAGTTCGCCCAGCCTTCATACTTATAAAATACTACATATGAAGGAGTATTCTTAAATGCTAGACACTTTAAACACATTTCCCGAAACCGTTTGGGTTGCACCAGAAGCAGGTGCTAAATCAGAAAATATTGATTTTCCAAAATTAAAGGAAAAAGCGCATTATTCTCTGAAACTTGAACCAGCTTATATGCTCAATGAATTTGGCTTGGCTGAAAAAATACAAAATCGCAGGGGTTTGGCTCAACAAATCCTTAAAAACGCAGAAACTGGGGAGCCAATTAGTTTTCACACCCCAGACTATCGGCCTGTTACCAATATGGAACTCCATGATGCTGTCGAGCGTTGTTTCAAAGGATTTTTACCGCCAAAAATGCAATCAGAGATATATCATAACGCTTATGTTGCTAATGGCGGTGCCTATAATCAACTAAATTATGGCATTCAGGGATTTGCAGCTCAAATCCAACGAGAAGAGTTCAAAAGCTACATTAGTCCTATCGTAATAATTAAAAATGCGAGTCAATGGAGCGTTACAGCCATCGTTTCGGCTGAATGTTCCACAACAGGCAATATTATAAGCCTGGGAAACAAGGCTGCAGTATCTGCTAGGCATGTATCAAGTTTCAGTACCGATTTTATCGAAAAGCACATTGTACACATGCTTACAAACTTTCCGAAATATGTCCGCCAACTGCAAGAATTTCTGAAAACAGATATTAGTGACGATCAGGCAAAAACTGCCCTAGCGACGCATTCTGATATCAGCGAAACAGAAAGACATGGCATTATGGAACAATATTTTGAAGTCGAGGCTGAAGAAATGTATGACAGCAAACTAGCATTGCTCAGTGCAGTCGCCAGTTATGCAACTAAGCCGGATGAATTTCCAATTAAAAACTCGGAGCAAGCAGATAATATTGCTGAGACATTAGCGATTAGGCAAAAGCGATTAGCTAAATTTGCATCGTCACCATTCTTTTTTGGAAAGGCAGGTGCGTAATGCCGAATTTGGTCGATAATATTTTAAACCTGGTAGGTCCACATGACCGTATTGCTCAACTCCATGACGGAGCAAAGGCTAATAATTTCCTGCAAACAGTGAAGCCGCTAAGTGAGTATAGCTTAGAGCAAGCAACTCAAAAATGGGGTGTGAAATGGGAAATCCAGAATCCGCTTGTAAGTATGCATAACGATGAAGATTGGTACGGCGATGATAAATGGTGTCTTTCAATGCAATTTGAGAGCCCATGGTCCCCACCTACTGGCGCTTACCGTATTCTCAACGAAGAGGGTTTGGATGTTTGTGCATATTTTATGGACACTGGTGGCGGTGATTATGGCGGCACATATCGAAATGGCGAATTATTGACGTATGAGCTCAAAGATTTGCCGGCCGAGGTGATCCATATATTCAACAAATGCTACGACTTCGATCATATTATGAACGTAGCGTAGAGAAACTCGCGAGAGGCTCTCCGTTTGGTTTTTTGTTTCATATTTCCCCAATCGTTGAGAGCATAACTGGCCCACCGGGATTTTAATACCTCCACACCCGGTGGGTCTTTTTTTAACAGGCACAGACATGTTTTCGTATCCAGAGCAACTCGACATAGTCAAACAACTCCACCTGAATGAAGGGGATCATAAGACCTTGAACTGTCCGTTCTGTGGAGGTCATAAAAAATTTACAGTTTCCAAGCTATTAGACGGCACAATTCTTTGGAATTGTTTTAAGGCATCATGCACTGCGAAAGGCCGTTACAGTGGAAACAGATCTATTCAAGCAGCCAAAAATTATGTTTCTGGCCATATACACCAAGAACGTAAACCTCGTTATGCATATATTCCCACCATCACTACAAACCCAACAACCTACCCTGCAGCAATCGAGTATCTTCAAACTGTTAATAGCCTAGCCGCCATGGAGAACGGCTTAATAAAAATTCGATATGCTCCAAAAGAACATCGCGTTTTATTTTACAATCAAGACCAAACAGGGGCAGTTGGACGCCTGATTGAAGGCGATGGGCCCAAATGGATGTCCTACGGCGATGTGAGTGCCGGGATTCATGTTGGAAGTGGGTCTACAGCCGTAATTGTAGAGGACGCTGCCAGCGCCTGTTCGTTCGCCAGATTGGACAACATCACAGGTGTTGCAATTTTGGGCACAAATTTAACTAATACAATAATAAATGCTTTACATACATACACCAAAGTCTATATGGTGCTAGACAACGATGCATCCGGGAGGGCTGTGTCGGAAATAAAAAAAATAAGGGGTGACGTATTTTTACGCTTTACGACTAGCGACCCAAAGGCATTAACCAAAGACCAACTTAACAAAATATTGCGGACCAATAATAACAATAATAACCGCTTCCAGAGTGAGGGACACCCTGTCTAGAGGGTGAGGAGAACATGAGTAACGGCAAACCAATGAGAGCCGTCATTTGCTATGATATAGAAATTGACGGTGGTTTATCTGATGCTGCAAAGTTTGAAGCATTATTAAAAGATTATTCTAAAGGATTTGAAAGTTATCTTAAAGAGAACGATCCAGAAACTGCAAAAATAGTGAACTTTCCAAAGGTTCAAGCAGAAGTGCCGATGCAGGAACGCAGAGGTGAAACTGGATCATTAAGCGAGATTGTATTTCGCGGCAGCAGGGTTAAACCTGTTGGGGATGGCATCAGAAAATCTATTGCAGGGGCTAATGGCTATATGGTGCTTTCTAGTACTCCCCTTGAAGTACATCTAAAAAAATGGACTGGTCCTAATGAGGGCAAGGAGTTTGTTTTCCCTGTCGAGCAACTTCCTTTTAGTATTAGAAAGTATTTTCAGAACCCAGGCAGCATGGATGGTAAAGTAATACCCATTTCAAAGTCTAGGATGGGAGACTTTGGGATTGCAAAATAAGCCGAACAAAAATGCTAAAAAAGTGACCCTGATCGAAAGATTGGGGTTTATTTTTGCCCCTTATTGTGTTATCTATTGTATTCACCATTACACTGGAGGGCATGCATATGGAAATGCAACTACTTGCTACCCTCCTCGCAACGGATAGCTATAGGGAAAATCGAAATCGATTAAGACAAGATATTTTCAGTGAACCTTGCCAGGAGGTTTATGAAATTCTGGGCCAAGCCCATGCCAAATACTCTCACAACATTCTTCCAGACGAAATTTACGCTTTATGGCACTCAGACCACCCAGTAGCGACTGCAACTGAAAGGGCTGATTTTAAGGACCTTACCGAGGAACTTAAATTAGCAACGCCTATCAGCCAGGATGTGGCTACAGACGTAATCGAAAAGCTATGGCGCAAGGAAACTGGACGCCAGATCGCTGACTTAGGAATTAACATTTCTGAAGGCGATGCTAGTGCTATGGGCATCCTACAGAGGCTGCTTGATCGAGTAGCCGACAGTTATTTACCTGATGATTTTGGTCCTACTACGACCAAGGATTTGGATGAATTACTTAAAAGTACATCAAACGCAAACCGGTGGGAGTTTAATATCCCTTCCCTATCCCGACATCTTTATGGGATTGGACCCGGCGAGTTTATGATAGTGCTTGCTCGACCAGAAACTGGTAAAACTACGTTTTTGGTATCTTTAATGGCAGGACCAATGGGTTTCTGCGACCAAGGTGCTACCGTTTTGTATCTCGGAAACGAGGAAGAAACTTCTCGAACCATGCTGCGATGCATTCAATCTGCATCTGGAATGACTAGAGATCAGATTGTTTCAGATCCGGAAAAAGCCATAAAAAGCTTTGATCTGGCGAGGGACAATCTGGAAATGATGGATGTGGTTGATTGGGATTTAGACCGAATTGACGCTTACTGCCGCAAAATGAAGCCAGATGTACTGGTTATTGATCAGGCTGATAAGGTCGGCGTCAGTGGCAACTACAACGCCACACATGAACGGCTTAGAGAACTTTATCGACGGCTTCGAGAACTGGCCAAACGGCACAAATGTGCGCTGATCGGCGTTAGCCAGGCATCAAATGATGCAGAGGGCAAAACAAAGGTCACATATGCGATGGCTGAAGGCAGCAAAACCGGAAAAAGTGCCGAAGCCGATGTTATACTAGGTATCGGCAAACATAGCACAGGCGAGGATGATGAAATCGATCACAGTCGATTTCTTACCATCTCCAAAAATAAGCTATCAGGTTATCATGGGACCATTGCAACCATGCTGGAGCCAGACATTGCGAGGTACCGACAATGACCTCAGAAGTTTGGCTATACGGTATAATGATAATCGCCATAATTTTTATCTTTATCACCGTAGCATTGGATAAAAATGAATAGATTGGTTCTGGATTTAGAAACTACGGTCCAGAGATTTGATAACAAAACTGATAACAGCCCATTCAACCCAGATAATAGATGTGTTTCAGCGCATTTTGGGTGGCTTGAATTGGACACAGTTGAAGAAATCAAAAATCTGATCTTCTATCACAACGAAAAGGTGCAGGGCGATGATCCTGCTCCTTTAATAGATGCTTTGAATAAGGCCGATGTCCTTATATGCCACAATAGTAAGTTTGATTTACTGTGGCTGATGGAGCTCGGCTTCCCTATTCCGCCAAAAGTTCACTGTACGATGTTACGCGAATACACATTATCAAAAGGCCAGCGCCGAGAGTTATCACTGAAAGCTGTAGCCGAGCGACGCAATACCGCTCGCAAGTTATCTGACTTAGTCGGAGATATGTTTAAGTCTGGTGTTGGTTTCGAGGCCATGCCGCTTTCAACTGTGATTGAATATGCCGAAGCTGACGTAAAAGCTGCCGGTGAGATTTATTTGAAGCAGATGGATGACTTTGCTGATCCTGAAAACCAGTCACTTGAGGATATTTTAGAATTATCGAACGAAATGATGCTGACGCTTTTAGAAATGGAGCGAAACGGCATTAACGTCGATATGGAAGCTTTAGCCGAGGTTGAGAAAGAATTTACGGAAGAAAAGGTCGCTCTTGAAAAACGATTGAATGAAATCGTTGAGGAAGTGATGGGCGATACAGTTATCAACTTAAATTCTGGTGCAGATATGACGAAAGTTGTCTACAGCCGCTCTGTAATGGATCGCGACCTGCACAGAACACTATTCAATATTGGTATTGGTCCCAATGGGAAGCCTTTACGGCCACCCCGCATGACCAAGTCAGGATTTGCTACAGCAGTAAGGCGCAGTACTGAGGTTGTGAAAAAGACCCAAGCGATTTGCTGCGAAGTTTGCAACGGCAAAGGCAAAATACTCAAGTACAAGAAAAATGGTGAGCCTTATAAAAAGGAAACCAAATGCAAAGACTGCGATGGCAAGGGCGCTTTATATATGCCGCTCAAAGCTACTGCTGGTCTCAAACTATCGCCCACAGGGCCTGAATTTGCCTCTATAAATGGTTTCAAGACTGATAAAAGCACAATTAAAATGCTTACAAGCCAGGCTAAAGCAAAAGAAAATGCTATAGCAGTTGAATTTCTGACCAAAATTTCCCGACTAAATGCGGTTTCAGTATATCTCGATAGCTTCGTTAAGGGTATTCAGACATGGACCAGAAAGTCTGGGCTGCTGCATACAAACTTTAATCAAACAGTTACTGCAACTGGCCGTTTAAGTTCTAGCAACCCGAATTTCCAAAACGTCCCAAAGAAAAATTTTCCTATTCGAAAATGTGTAACTTCCAGATTTCAAAACGGACACATTACTGAAGCCGATTTCAGTTCTCTTGAGCTGCGAGTGGCTGGAGCTTTGTCCAATGACACCCAAATTATTACTGACGTTCAGGATGGGAAAGATGTTCATTCCCAGACAGCCAGTATTATAAACCAAATCCCTCAAAAAGAAGTGTCGAAGGATTTGCGTCAAGCAGCCAAGGCTTTTACCTTTGCTCCACTTTATGGCGGGATGGGAGCCGGTGAACCAGAGCATGTTCAAAACTATTTTAAACAGTTCTTTGTCATTTACTCGGACCTAAAAAATTATCAGCGCCAACTAATGGATGGGGTGATGGAAAATGGTATTGTTCAGACCCCTTCTGGCCGTCAATATTTTTGGCCAAATCCAAAGCGATATGGCAACGGACGGATATCAAATTCAACCCAAGTTGTGAATTATCCGGTTCAAGGTTTTGGAAACGATTTAGTTCAAATGGCCTGTGTTCGAGCCCACCGCCGCTTTCAGGAACTGGGGTTAAAATCCCTGCTCATTCTGACCGTCCATGATTCAATCGTCTGCGATACCCACCCTGATGAAAAAGACATTGTTAACAATGCGTTAACATGGGCGATGACCGGTGTACTTGATGAAGCTAAAGAGCGTTGGGAGTATGAAATGCCCCTACCCTTGGAGATTGAAATCGAGACTGGTACCACATGGCTGATGTAATAATTAAATACAGTAATTATTGTATTAGTGGTTGCACCAGCATTCTAAATGTGGTAGTCTGAAGGTCCAAGTAAATCCCATATCCATGGAACTCTTGGAGACCAATTTTTGTAACTTTTAAAGGATTAAATTCTATGAATAAAAACAAACTGGATAGCGCCGCTATCGCTGAATTAGCATCTCAAATGGGTGCTAACTCAAACACTAAACCGGATAATTCTAATGTTAGCCGGTTACCGCAACTCGTTATTAACTCACAGGTCGATGATGATGAAGGGAATTCGCTTCCCAGAGGTCATTTTACGATCAAGGGTGTTGATACAAGTGCATATGCGGAAAAGGTAACTTTCCGCCCTCTTTCACATCACTTCCAATATTTGGAATGGGACAATGTGAATAATCGCATGGCATGTAAGTCTAAAATTATTTCTAATTTTGGCGAAGAACCTATTGATACCAGGGGTACCGTTCGTTGCGGTAAACCAATATCATCTCAATTGAGAGATATGGCTCCTGAACAAAAGGAAAAATACGCTGGAATCACATGTTTCAGGCAGGTCAGAGGGTTAGTATCTGGAACTGCAAAAACTGCCTCTGGTGAAGAAGTTACATGGGATAATATTCCTGTAATTTTGATGCTCAAAGGCACAAACTTTAATCCTTTTGAGGATGAGTTCATGAAGGCCATCCCAAAAGGTCGTAACATTTGGGATTTCCAAGCTACGCTAAGTTCAAAACGACATAAAAATGGATCAGTGACCTGGTTCACCTTCCATTATGCGCCTGATTTGAAAAATCCCTTGGGTTTAGATGATAAGGTGGTTGAGACCATCCAAGTGATTGCTGAAAGCATAAAGTCTGAAAACGCTCGCGTTAAAAAGGCTTATGATCTTGCTTTGAGTAATCAGCAAATGGATCAGCAAGCTATTGATGCGCTCAATAATAGTCTGGACGATGATTTAGATGATGAGCTTGATCAAGTAGCATGAAAATCGAAGCCAACCTACAACTAGCGGCAGATCGCCTGTCTAACAGGGAATTTGATGATCTGAATGTCTTGGATGGGTGGCTCGATGAAGCTGGCGAAGCATTTAAACAAGTGCTTCGTCATCAACTGACTGAGCATAAGGCACAAGATACCATTTGGCGTATGAGTAGCATCGGCAAACCAGTTTGCCAGTTACAAATGAAGGCCATTGGAGCAAAACAGCAGCGCAAACCCTATAACTTTATTACACAGATGATGCTGGGTGATGCAGTCGAAATAATTACCGAGCTACTGTTAAAAGTAGCATCAGTAAATGTTACCGGCGGCAAAGACAAAGTTTCATTGCAGGTAGCAAATGCTGTGATCAAAGGCACTGATGATGTCGAAATTGATAATGCAGTTTATGACATCAAAAGTTGTTCTCCATGGGCTTTTACTAATAAGTGGAGCAAAGGCTACGCTGGCTTAGTAGAAGACGATCCATTTGGCTACATTGGTCAATTGGTTGGATACGCTCAAGCAAAAGGGAAACCGCCAGGTGGGTGGATTGTCGTTTGCAAAGGCACCGGAAGGGTAAAGGTTGTTGAGTTCGAAGGTGGAGAGGAAGAAATCTCTGCCAGAATGAAACAGCTAGAGCGTACTGTTACAACTATAATGTCTAATGCGAAGTTCAGGCGAAGTTTTGACCCTATTGTGGACACATGGCGAGGCAAACCTACCGGGCTGAAAACGCTCTGTAAGACTTGCGAATTTTGTGACTATTTGGGTGAATGCTGGCCGAATGCTGAATATCTTGCACACCCAAATTCTGAGGCAAAAAATCCGCCACACTATTGGTTTGTAAAGGACGAATAAATGCCAATCAAAACCTCCTCGGCGAAAGCCAAGGGGCGTAGGTTGCAGCAGCTAGTCCGCGACAAAATTCTGGAAATATTCCCAAAGCTAACGAGCGATGATGTCGTTTCAACTGGCATGGGGCAAAATGGCGAAGATGTTCGCCTCTCACCGGCAGCAAGGAAGCTATTCCCCTACTCCGTTGAGTGTAAGTCCAGAAAGAAAATTGCGGTCTACAGCGACTACGACCAGGCCCAAAGTAACTGCCCTGCAGGTGCAGAGCCCTTGGTCATTTTGAAAGCAAACCGGCGCAAACCCCTCGCAGTAGTCGATGTTGACTATTTTTTTAAACTTTTACGAAAGGACAAATCCAAATGAGCGATTTACCAGACGATACTATGGGCATCATTGTGGCCTGTAGAGACAACGGTGAAATGGAAGTGATGGTTGGACACAACTTCAGTCCAGACTTCAATGAACAAGCCGCTGATGACTTTGAGCTTATGCTTGAGGGCCTCAACTACTTCATGAAGTACCACACAGACTTACTACACCAAATTGGTGATATGCAGCGCCTTGCTGCTCAAGCCTTGGACATCCAAGAAGCCGATCAAGTTGTTGATTTTCAAGCCGATAAAGCTTTAACCGACAAGGTCAAAAAGAGTTCAAACATAATCAAATTTCCAAAAGGGAAGATGCACTAATGAGCCTTTTTCAAGACAATATTTTAGAGGGATTTGAGCACCAGGATGATCAGGTGAACCACCCCTCCCACTATCGAGCAGGACAGATCGAATGCATCGATTATATCGAGGATTTTCTAACTGGACCTGAATATGTCGGATACCTCCGGGGCTCCGTCGCAAAGTACCTTCACCGTTGGCCATACAAAAATGGGCAGCAAGACCTAGAAAAAGCAGCCTGGTATTTAGACCGGCTGATCAAAGCAGTTGAGGCAAATAACAGTAATGAATAAGACGAATTTAAATCAAGTTGGGTATGAGTTTTATGAGCAAGAAAACCCACTTTATGACTCAAATACATATTTGGGCAAAACCCCAATGCAAATGCTTATGCAGTTTCATACAACTATGGGACATCCAATCGCTGACGAATATGTTCAAAATTCTGAGGCAGACAGATTGAGGATGAAGCTTTTATCGGAAGAGTTTGACGAAGTATGCAGCTCTGAAACCGAGGAAAATCTCCTCAAAGAGCTCGCTGACATCCTCTATGTCACCTATGGCTACGCAGTTACCTTTGGCTGGAACCTCGATGAAGCATTCAGAAGGGTTCATGCCAGTAATATGTCCAAAGTCGATTCAAACGGCTTTCCCATCGTCCGCTCTGACGGAAAAATAATGAAAGGCGAGAATTATCGAGAACCCGATCTCTCGGATTTGGTGAGCGGATGAACTGTTACGGATGCGATACCAGATTGATCGTCGGGGGCGATCATGAATGCGAGGACAGCGAAGATTTTTCCATGGTGACAAATTTGTCCTGCCCAAACTGCAACGCTTTTTATCTCGTTTATTGGCCAGAGGAGGAATGTGACAGTGACCTTTAAATCCAATATAAATCCAATGTTCAGATCCAAGTTCTCGGAAGATATTTTCAATCATAAGTATCGGCATGATGGGTGCGAGACATGGGACTCCCTAGCTCAGACACTTGTATTAGACGTTTGTAATGACCTGCTTACGCAAGATGAAATTGATCAACTTACTGCATTTATCAGGGACATGAAATTCATTCCCGGCGGTAGGTATTTGTACTACGCAGGGCGTCCAAACAAGTTCTTCAATAACTGCTACTTGCTCAAAGCTGAAGAAGACAGTCGCGAAGACTGGGCTGATCTAAGTTGGAAAGCAGAGAGTTGTTTGATGACTGGCGGTGGCATCGGTGTCGATTATTCAGTTTATCGAGCTGCTGGTTCACCTATTCATAAGACTGGTGGGGTTGCTTCTGGCCCCATTCCAAAAATGAATATGACAAACGAAATTGGCAGAAGAGTAATGCAAGGTGGCTCCAGGCGCTCTGCTATATATGCCAGTCTCAATTGGCAGCATGGTGATATAAGAGACTTTCTGAAGGCCAAGGATTGGCAGAATATGCCCATCGCTGGCACTGGCAAATCCCTGTGGGACATAAAGCAGGAAGATTTCAATTTCCCAGCGCCGCTTGATATGACAAACATTTCTGTGAACTATGACACTGACTGGCTGATGGAATATTATTCTACTGGCAAGCCGGGTAGTATTTTCACTGAGAATGTTCGACAAGCTATGCGTACTGCCGAGCCAGGATTTTCATTTAACTTCTTTGATAAAAATGATGAGACGTTGAGAAATGCTTGTACGGAAGTTACTTCCGCTGATGACTCAGATGTTTGTAACTTAGGTAGCTTAAACCTTGGTCGTATCGACACTATTAAGGAATTTTCCGATGTCGTAGAACTGGCAACGAAGTTTTTAATATGTGGTACTTTGAAGGCCCAGTTACCCTATCGAAAAGTTTATGGAGTTCGAGAAAAGAACCGGCGTCTTGGTTTGGGTCTGATGGGACTTCATGAGTGGCTTGTTAAGCGAGGGTCTCAATACGAGGTAACACCAGAACTACAT
>MDTD01098792.1_pt1 | contig 12862 bp, 12 predicted proteins | sample 811221 | NCBI WGS metagenome assembly MDTD01 (sample SAMN05326646, study PRJNA326480) | marine metagenome | isolation source: seawater | place: Pacific Ocean: South West | collected 2011 | reverse complement strand
GAAATCCTTTCTTATTTATTTAATTCTTATTAGATTAATAATAAGAATTGTCAACCCATATACATTCCACCATTAACATGTATAGTTTCTCCATTTATATAGTCCGACATATCTGAGGCCAAAAAAGCTACGCAATTTGAAACATCTTCTCCTGACCCTAGCTTCCCAGATGGAATTTTATCAATTAAATTTTTTTTAAATTCTTCATTAATTCTATCAGTCATTTCGGTTTTAATAAATCCAGGGGACACACAATTAATATTGATATTCTTTCTTGCATACTCAATAGCTAAGCTTTTTGAAAAAGCTACAATACCTGCCTTCGATGCAGAATAGTTTGCTTGACCTAAATTTCCAGTATGTCCAACTATAGATGTAATATTTATAATTTTACCTTTTTTATTTTTTAACATTTTTTTTATTGCAAATTTACACATTAAAAATGTTGACGTTAAATTAATGTCTAATACCTTTTTCCAGTTATCGCTTGAAAGCCTAATAGAAAGATTATCTAAAGTGATGCCTGCATTATTTACAAGAATATCTAATCCCTCTAATTTATTATGAACTCTATCAATAAAATCCTCAATTTTATCATGATGGTCTAATTTAAATTGTTCGGTATTTATTGATGTATATCTTTTTTTTAAATTTTCTAGTTTTGTTGGATTTGTGCCAGTGGCAATAATAGATGATCCAAAATTGTGAAATTTTTCAACCAAAGCATTTCCTATACCTCCAGTTGCACCTGTAATTAAAATTTTTTTATTTTTTAAGTTCATTTTTTAAATTTTTAATATCAGCAATTGAATTAATTGAAAAGCTATTTGCATCTTTAATTGTTCTTTTAACCATACCGGTCAATGCCTTACCTGGTCCTATTTCAATAAAATTTTTTACTTTAGCTTTAGACATGTATATTAATGTTTCTCTCCATCTTACAGTAGAGGAAATTTGCTGAACTAAAAGCTCTTTAATTTTTTCAACGCTATTTTCTACCTCAGCCATAACGTTGTTTATAATTTCAACGCTAGGTTTTTTAAAGCTTGTATTGTATATTTTTTCTCTCATTGCGTCTGCAGCAGATTTCATTAATGAACAATGAAATGGTGCACTAACTTTTAATGGAATTGATTTAATTTTTCTTTCTTTAAGATTTTTTTGGGCAAAATCAATAATACTTTTTTCACCACTTAATATAATTTGGCCATCCGCATTATCATTCGCTATTTCACAAATTTTTTCGTTATCAAAAGATTTAACTATTTTTTTTAATTCATCTACTTTTACACCGAGCACAGCAATCATTGCACCTTCTCCAACAGGCACCGCTTCCTGCATAGCTTTACCTCTCTCATGAAGTAAATACAAAGCATCTTCAAAATCTAAAGCTGCAGAGCATACAAGTGCACTATATTCACCTAAAGAGTGTCCTGCGAAGTATTTGAACATATTTAGACCTATGTTGAATTCATCTTTTAAAACTTTAAATATAGCATAACTTACAGTTAAAATTGCAGGTTGAGTATTTTTTGTTAATTGTAAATCGTCCTCTGGACCATCCAAAATAATCTTAGAAATAGGAAAACTCAATTTTTGATCAGCATGATTAAATATTTGTTTTACCTTGTCAAAATTATTGTAAAATTCTTTTCCCATGCCTACAATTTGAGATCCTTGACCTGGAAATAGTAAAGTGTTCATTTTCAAAGTTTAATCAATAATTATTAGTATTGCTATAATTTTTCTTTATAGTATAAACCATTCTTTATAAACAACTTATTTACTAACATTTAATACTATGGCTTTTTACGAAAATACTTTAATTGCTAAACAAGACTTAGCGGATAAAGAAATTAAATCTATCAGAGATAAGTATACTGGTATTATAAATGAATCCTCAGGAAAAGTACTTAAAATTGAAGAATGGGGTCTTTTGAGTCTTGCGAATAAAATTAAAAATTATAAAAAAGGCTTCTACATTCATTACAAATTTGAGGGTAATCAGAATACTTTGAGGGAAATTGAAAAAAAAATTAAAGTTGATGCTTCAATAATTAGATATCTGACAGTTAAATATAAAAAATTAGATACTAAAAATGAATTTTTTAAAAAAGATAAATAATTAAATGAAAAGAAAAAATAAAAAATTTCAAAAAAAGAACTCAAATTCATTAAATAAGCTAAGCTTGTTTCAAAAAAATGATGGAAAATTTTCTAAAAAATGTCCTCTATCAATAAAAAATGCTCCAATTATTGATTACAAGAATATAAATTTATTAAAAAAATACGTATCAGATAATGGGAAAATTATCTCGTCAAAAATCACTTCCGTGTCATTTAAAAAGCAAAAAAAACTTACAAGGGAAATTAAAAAAGCAAAAATCTTAGGATTGGTTTAATATGGAAATAATACTTTTAGAAAATATATTAAATCTTGGAACCATCGGTGATAAAGTTAAAGTTAAAAATGGATATGGAAGAAACTATCTTCTAAAGCAAGGAAAAGCTCTACGTTACAGCAAAGAAAATCTAAATTTTGTTAATAAAAAGAAAGATGAATTAAACAAAAAAAATATAGAAATTAAAAACAAATTCAAAGGCATTGCTAAAATAATTGATAAGAAAACTTTTATTTTTAATAAAGAGAGTAAAGAAAATGGTGATCTTTATGGCTCTATTAAACCTAAAGAAATAACGAATTTAATAAAAGAAAAAACCGGTGCAGAGGTGAGTCCGTCCCAATTAATTTTAAAAGATGATTTAAATAAAATTGGTTCTTTTAAAATTAATATTAATTTCCATTCAGAGGTGAATGCTAATATCACCATCAAAATTGATAAAATCCAATCAAAATAACTTTTCCACAGCATACGAGAAAAAGTGTGTAACTTTATCCTTTATCATCGATGCCTTTCCCTTAGAATATTCTAGTGGAAGAAATTAAATCTGTTCTTAAAGAAACAAAAAATAAACAACCTTCTAACATAGATGCTGAACAAGCTCTAATAGGTTCAATATTGGTAAATAATGACATAATTGATGAGGTTTCATCTATCATTAATCCGTCTATTTTTTTTGATCCAGGTCACGTAAAAATTTATGAAGTGATTGAAAGCCTTAATAATAAAGGAATGATTGCTAATCCTATTACTCTTAAAAATTTCTTTGAGAAGGATAATACTTTAAGCGACGTCGGTGGTACTGAGTATTTGGTCAAACTTACTAGATTTTCAGGATCAGTAAAGCAAGCTATAGATTATGCCAAAATTATTCATGAAATGTATTTAAGAAGAGAGTTAATTTTAATTTCAGACAATCTTTCATCTGAAACACTTAATGCTAATGATCAGGAACAAAATGCTGAAAACATTATTGAGAGCACGGAAAAATCTCTTTTTGATTTAGCTGAAAGAGGAAGTTTTTCTCAATCTTTTTTAAAATTTAATCAGGCCTTAGATCAAACAATTCAGATGGCTACTTTAGCAATGCAAAATGATAAGGGTATAGTTGGAGTTCCAACTGGTCTAACAGATTTGGATGAAAAATTAGGTGGACTTCACAAATCTGATTTAATCATTTTAGCAGGAAGACCGTCAATGGGTAAAACTGCTTTGGCAACAAACATTGCGTATCATGCTGCTCAGAATCTTTTGAAAAGACAAGAAAAATCTTCAATAGCTTTTTTTTCATTAGAAATGTCTTCGGAGCAACTATCTACAAGAATTTTATCAGAGCAAGCAAAAATAAAATCAGATGATATACGTAGAGGTAAAATAACAGAGGAAGAAATTAATAGATATATCGAGACATCTAGAAATATTTATAATTTACCTTTATATATTGATGAAACACCAGCAATTACCATTGCTACTTTAAGTAATAGAGCTAGACGAATAAAAAGATTATTTGGTTTAAGTTTAGTTGTTGTAGATTACATTCAATTAATGAGATCCAGCATAAGTAAAAATGAAGGCAGAGTGCAAGAAATTTCTGAAATAACCCAAGGTCTAAAGGCTTTAGCCAAAGAGTTATCAGTTCCGGTTTTAGCCTTATCTCAATTATCTAGAGCTGTAGAACAAAGGGATGATAAACAGCCTCAGTTAGCCGATTTAAGGGAGTCTGGCTCAATAGAGCAAGATGCAGATGTTGTAATGTTTGTTTATAGAGAGTCTTATTATTTAGAACGAAAACAACCAAAATTAGGTTCAATTGAGCACGCAGAATGGCAATCAAAAATGAATGATGTTAATGGACTAGCTGATATTATATTAGGGAAACAAAGACATGGACCAACAGGAACCATTAAAGTTGAGTTTGAAGGAATTTACACAAAATTTAAAGATTTGAGCAAAAATTAAAGGTTATTTTTCTTTAGTTATAAATTAATTAAGATATATCTAAAATATCTCAATGTGGTCTAAAATTTATAAAAAATTTGTTATAGATTTTTCAAAGTTCACTTTATTTGTTTTAGTGATGTTGATTATCTACTCCTTCTATCACGCAAAAAATTTTAATTTAGACGCATCTTCAGATGCTCTGCTACTCGAAGGGGATAAAGATTTAAATTATTTAAGAGAAGTCAATGAAAGGTATGGATCAAAAGACTTTCTAGTTCTAACTTATACTCCTATTTCTCCTTTTACTGAAAAAGAAACTATTCTAAATCTTCAATTACTTAAATCAAAGATAGAAAAATTAACTTGGGTTGATAGTGTGATAACCGTCATAGATGTACCCCTTCTTAAAAGTACAGATGAAAATTTAATGGATAGACTGAAAAATTACAAAACTTTGGCATATCCAGAAATAAATAAAAGAAGAGGATTCGAAGAAATTGTCAATAGTCCCATCTATAGAGATTATGTAATCAGTAAGGATGGAAAAACTTCAGGTATTGTAGTCTATTTAAAAAAGGATGAGAGATTAGCTGAATATATAAAAGTTAAAGATAAATATTTTTTACAATCTAAAGAGTCAGGTCTTACAAAGGACGAAAAAAAAAATTATAAATCTTTTATTAAAGAATACGAAAAATATAAAAATCTTTATAACAAAAGAAATCATCAAAATATTACTGAGATCAGAGATGTAATTAATATGTATGGTGAAAACGCAAAAATACATTTAGGCGGAATCCCAATGATAGCAGACGATATGATGGGATTTATAAAGAACGATATCATAGTTTTTGGAATAGGTGTGCTTCTTTTTATAATTTTTACTCTTTGGTTTATATTTAGAAATATAAAATGGGTTATTATGCCTCTTTTAGGATGCGCAACCTCAGTAATTTTAATGATTGGAATATTAGGTTTTGTGGGTTGGAAAGTTACTGTCATCTCATCTAATTTTATTGCGTTAATGCTTATTCTAAATATGGCGATGAATATTCATGTTACAGTTAGATACTTACAAATCCGTAAAGAGTTTCCTCAATTGGTTAAAAAAGAGTCCATTTTGCTAGCATCTAAAAAAATGATGCTTCCAATTTTATATACCGTTCTTACTACTATCTGTGCATTTCTCTCTCTTATTTTTAGTGGGATAAAACCTATTATTGACTTTGGATGGATGATGACTTTAGGATTAGTTGTATCTTTTTTAGTTACCTTTCTGTTATTACCTTCACTTTTAAATATTTTTGCTACAGAGAATGAAATTAACGTTAAAAATAATCAAAAATCCTTATTTACCTCAATCTTAGGAGCTATTGCAAAAAAAGGTGGAATTTTTCTTTTTGGCACTACTTCGGCAATAATAATTGCTAGCATTTTAGGAATTCTCAAACTTGAGGTGGAAAATAGTTTTATAAATTATTTTGATAAAAAAACAGAAATATATCAAGGTATGAAAAAAATTGATGAGGAGCTTGGTGGCACCACTCCTTTAAATATAATTCTAAAATTTCCCGTTAAGAAAAATAAAAATATTAATGACGATGAATTTTCAGAATGGGATGAACAATCTGAGGATGATAGCGATAAATCGAAATATTGGTTTACTAGAGATAAAATGGACAAAATTTTAAAAGTTCATGATTACCTAGACTCTCTTCCGGAAATAGGAAAAGTATTATCTTTTGGATCAATTTTAAGAGTTGCTGAAGACCTAAACGGTAAAGAATTACAAAGCTTAGAAATTGCTGTTTTGTATAGTAAAATTCCAGATGAAATTAAAAAAGAAATTATTTTACCATATATCTCAGTTGAAAACGATGAAGCAAGAATAAGTGTAAGAGTTAAGGATTCTTTAAAAGATTTAAGAAGAAATGATTTAATTAATAAGATTGATTATGAGATTAATTCAAAATTAAATTTTGAAAAAGAGGAGTATAAATTAGCAGGTGTTCTTATTTTGTTTAATAATTTATTGCAAAGTTTATTTAAATCACAAATTTTAACGTTAGGAATAGTTATTTTAGGAATTTTCCTAATGTTTTTCGTTCTTTTTAAAAATATAACGTTATCATTAATAGGAGTTGTTCCCAACTTTTTAGCTGCTTTCTTTATTCTTGGCATAATTGGCTTAGTAAAAATTCCCCTTGATATGATGACTATTACAATAGCTGCTATTACCATAGGAATTGCAGTAGATAATAGCATACACTATATTTATAGATTTAAAGAGGAATTTAAAAATATTAATAATTACGCTAAAACTCTCGATAGATGTCATCAAACTGTTGGAATAGCAATTTTAAATACCTCTATAACAATAGTCTTTGGTTTTTCAATTTTAATTTTGTCAAATTTTATTCCAACAATTTACTTTGGTATTTTTACAGGTTTAGCGATGCTACTCGCTATGATTTCAGTTCTTACTTTGCTTCCGAAACTTATATTAATTTATAAACCTTTTGGTGAGGAAAAATAAACATATAATGATTGATGATTTTTTAAAAGATTTTTTAGATAAGGTAAATTTATTCGATACTTTAATTTTAGTAATTTTTATTTATTGTGTTATTCAATGTTTTTTCAAAGGTTTTACTTTAAGCCTAATTTCTTTTATGAAATGGATTTTATCAACAATAGTAACAATTATTTTAACTCCAAAACTCCAACCAGTAGTCGCAGATTATATTGAGTCTGAGTTTATAAACAACGTTGGTCTTGGTCTTGTTATTTTTATATTCACTTTATTTTCAAGTATTTTAATTGGAAAATCTTTAAGTAGAGCAATTACTTGGACAGGGGTAGGTCTAATAGATAAATATTTTGGTTTACTGTTTGGTTTTTTTAAAGGTTACGTAGTTTCAGTGTGTATATTTTCTATATTAAATTGGTTTTATCCTTACCAAAATTGGGGTATATCAGCTGAGAATGCTTTTTCATTTGACTTCGTTAGTAAAGGAAGCGAAATTTTAATTCAGGAATTTCCATCAAGTGATGATTTTATCAACACAAAGGAGAAAATTGAAAAAATTTAACATCGACAAATTAAGAGAAGAGTGTGGTATTTTTGGAATATCTAATCATGAGGATGCTTCTGCTCTAGTTGCCTTAGGTCTCCATGCATTACAACATAGAGGTCAAGAGGGTTGCGGTATAGTTTCTTTTGATGGAAAAAACTATCATTCAGAGAAAAGACAAGGTTTGGTAGGTGATCATTTTACTGATCCTGAAACATTGAAAAAACTACCAGGTTTTTTTGCTATTGGTCATAATAGATATTCTACAACTGGAGAGACTTCTTTAAGAAATATTCAACCTTTTTTCGCAGATTTACACATGGGTGGTTTAAGCGTAGCTCATAATGGAAATTTAACAAATGCATTAATGTTAAGAGAAACTTTGGTGAAAGAAGGAGCAATCTTTAGGACAACTAGTGATACCGAAACAATTGTTCAATTAATAGCAAAATCTAAAAGAGAAAAATTTATTGATAAATTGATAGATACACTTTTTCAAATTCAAGGTGGTTATTCATTAATTTTAATGACAAATAAAAAGTTAGTCGGTATCAGAGACCCATTTGGTATAAGACCTTTAGTTATAGGAAAATTAAAAAATTCCTTTATATTCGCATCAGAAACATGTGCACTAGATATTGTTGGAGCCTCTTTTATAAGAGAAGTTGAAAACGGGGAAATTGTTATTGTTGAGAATGACGAAATTAAAAGTATTAAACCTTTTCCAAAACAAAAATCAAGACCTTGTATTTTTGAATATATTTATTTTGCAAGACCAGATAGTATAATAAATGGTCAATGTGCTTATGAGTACAGAAAAAATCTAGGAGCAGAACTAGCTAAAGAGACTGACTTGAAAGCTGATTTAGTAGTACCGGTGCCTGACTCGGGTGTTCCCGCTGCATTAGGATTTGCTGAACAATCAAAGAAAAAATTTGAGCTAGGCTTAATTAGAAATCATTACGTTGGCAGAACTTTTATTGAACCAACTCAAAATATTAGAAGCTTAGGTGTGAAACTTAAACTTAATTCAACAAAAACCTTGGTAAAAAATAAATCGATAATTCTTATAGATGACTCTCTTGTTAGGGGAACAACGTGTCATAAGATTGTTAATATGCTTTATGAGAGTGGAGCTAAAGAAGTGCATGTAAGAATAGCTTGCCCTGAAATTAAATTTCCAGATTTTTATGGCGTTGATATGCCAACAAAAGAGGAATTATTAGCTCATGAGAAAAGTACCAGTGAAATGTGCTCATACATTAAAGCAGAAAGTTTAAAATTTTTAAGCTTAAATGGATTGTATAAAGCACTTACTGGTAAAGAAAGAAATAATATTTATCCGCAGTTTAGTGATCATTACTTTACTGGAGATTATCCTGTTAAACCAATTGATAATTTAGAAGGACTTAAGGTCAAACAGTTATCATTATTAAGTGGAAGGTCAAATAATTAGTCGATTTGAATAATTTTATTTTTTGTATTTAAGTAAAATATTGAATTATTGACAAACATCGGAAAGGTTTTTATTTTGAATGGTAATTTAGTAACTTTTTTTAGTTCACCAAAAATATTAAAATGTAAAAAATAAGAATTTTTTAATAGAATATATAAATCATTATTTACAATATAAAATGATTTAAACTCTACTTTTTTTTTCTTAATATTTAAATAATCTGCAATAATTTGATTTATATTATAAGAATAAATAATCTGACCATTATTCAAATTCGTTGCAACGAGTAAATTATTGTTTGTTATTGAAAATAAATAATTGCTGATTATGATAGGTTTAATTATAGATTTAAAATTTTTTTTAAAAACTATTTTTCCAGTTATATTCTCTATTACATAAGTAAACTTATCTGTTGAAGCAATAATCAATTTGTTATTGTTTATAATTTGACTTCCTGAAAATAAATTACTTAGATTAAAATCTAAGGTTTGATTTAAATTTAAAAACCAATTTATTTTCATCTTATCATTAGATATTGAATATAGTGTTCCATAGGTATTTAAAAATAATGTTGAATTTTTGGTTAAAGATATATTATTTATAAATTGATTATTTACTATCACTTCCTCTGTAGGAATTAATCTTATTACTGAACCATCTTCTTTATTTATAAAGTATAAATTGTTGTTTTGATTTGCTGTAATTATTTTATTTTTAAAAATCTTTAAGTTTGATCTAAAGGGAATTTTGTAATTTTGAGCCCAAATTATTTTTCCAGTATTCAAACTTAGGGCATATAGATAACCGATATTATCTGAGACAAAAAGAATATTATTATCTACAGAAATATTAAGATATTTTTTAATATTTTTATGTTTTTTTTTATAGAAGTTGAATTTTGTAATAATTTTCTCTTCGTCTGGTGAATATATAATTATATTGCCTCTGAGATCTGTTAAAATTATTTTATTATCATAATATAAAGTGTTTTTATTGATTTCAAACTTTGATAATTTTTTGCTTTTCAGCTTTACTTGATTCAAGCCTGTATAATTTACATTTGAAAAATTATTGCTAGCATCGAAAAAAATATCACTCCATTCATAGCTTGATATTTTTTTTTCTATTTTAAATTTAAAATCTTTTTTTATTGGTATTATTTTGTTAAATGAGTCGTCAACATACGAAAGTGATTTAAACTCTTTAAACTGACTATTTTTAGTGCTTATAGCATCATTATTATTTTGCCATATCCCAGATTTGTTATCAAAAGAGCAATGTGAAATAAAAATTAAAGTAATTAAAATAATAAATATTTTCATAGATAATTACTTAATTAAAATTTCTTGAGCCAACGATTTTATTATAGATTCAGATCTAATCAAATTTTCTAACAACTTCTTTGCTTCATCTGGATCATTTGCTTTTAATAAAAATAATGCTTTTTTAAAAGATAAAAGATCTTTTTGCTCTTTTGATTTTACAGATTTTTCCGCATTATCAAAGTGCATTAAAATTTTCTGTTTATCATCTTCTAAATTTTTTTCTAAAATTGAATAAAGAGCTAAACTCGTATAAAATTTATTATTACTTGAGATAATTTCTTCAAATAATTTTTTAGACTTTTCCTTTTCGCCAGATGATAAATAAATGCCAGCGAGTATGTATTTCTCTGAAATTAAATTATGATTTTTTTTTAAATTTAATTGATAGAAGGAATATGAAATTAAACTTAAAAATATTATTAAAAATAAAATCAAAATTTTTATTTTGTTATTTCTAAAAAATAAGATAAATTTTACTTTAATTTCATTCGTTTGATTAAAATTTTCGCTCATTTAAAAATATTTTTAGTTTTTGGAAATTTTTTTGATATGACATCACTAGTATATTTTTCTACAGCTTTTTCAATAATTCTATCTAAACGAGCATACTTTTTAATAAATTTTGGATAAAATCCACTAATACCTAACATGTCATCAGTTACTAAAATTTGTCCATCACAAAATTTAGATGATCCAATACCAATAGTAGGAATAAAAAGTTTTTTTGTAATTTCTTTGGCACAATTAGAAGTTATACACTCCAACACAATTGAAAAGGCTCCTGCCTTCTCAATTTCAAGAGCTTCCTTAATTAATTTTTTGTTTTGATTATCTGTAACACCTGCAACTTTAAATTTTTTTTTAAATTGGGGTGTAAAGCCTATATGTCCCATAACTGGAATATTTGATTTTACTAACTCTCTAATTATTTCAAAATTTTTACTATTACTTTCAATTTTAACAGCATCGCATTTAGTTACTCTCATAATATGTTTCGCATTTTTTTTCGCAATCTTTTTATTTTTATATGTACCTTTAGGCATATCGACTACTAATAAAGAATTTTTAATTCCTTTTTGCACACTAAGAGTATGTTGAATTATATTAGTTAAACTAATACTATGCGTGTTACTAGAACCGTACAAAACATTTGCCATTGAGTCGCCAACAAGTACAATATCACAATATTTATCTAAAATTTGTGAAATATTTTTTGAATATGCTGTTAGGCTTACTATAGAAGTCTTGTTTTTTTTTTTTTGAATTTGACGTATCTTTTTATTCATTTGAAATATCATTCTAACTCAATCGTACTAGGCGGTTTCGAACTTATATCATAAACCACACGATTGATGCCCTTTACATTATTAATAATTTTATTTGATATCTGATCAAGAAAACTTTTAGGAAAGTTAAAATAATCTGCAGACATACCATCCTCTGATGTTACTGCTCTCAATAAACAAGTATATTCATATGTTCTAGAGTCTCCCATCACTCCCACAGTTTTAATCGGAAGTAAAGCTGCGTACGCTTGCCAAATTTTTTTATACAAATTTTTTTTAATCAATTCATTAATATAAATAAAATCTGCCTCTTGTAGTATTCTAATTTTTTCATTAGTTATATTTCCTACTATTCTTATACCTAGTCCAGGTCCAGGGAAAGGATGCTTAAAGCAAATATTTTTTTCAAGACCCAACGAATTACCAAGAATTCTAACTTCATCTTTAAAAAAATCTTTTAAAGGTTCTACGAGCTTTAATTTCATTTTTTTTGGTAACCCCCCAACATTATGATGTGACTTAATTTTTGATGTCTTGCTCCCAGTAGAGGATCTACTTTCGATTATATCTGGATAAAGTGTGCCTTGAGCAAGAAATTTTACATTTTTAATTTTTTTTGCTTCTTTCTCAAATATTTTAATAAAAAGATTTCCAATTATTTTTCTCTTTTTTTCTGGGTCAGTAATGTTTTTTAATTTTTTTAAAAAAATTAAAGATGCGTTTATTAATTTAATATTTAATTTATATTTATCTTTAAATATTTTGTAAGTATATTTAAATTCATTCTTTCTCATTAGACCTGTATCAACCATAATACATATTAAATTTTTTTTAATAGCTTGGTTTATTAGTAAAGCGACAACACTACTATCAACCCCCCCGGATAAAGCACATAAAACTTTATTTTTTTTTACAATATTTTTAACTTCTTGAATTAATATTTTTTTTTGATTTATCGGACTCCAATTTTTTTTAATTTTACAAATTAAAAATAAAAAATTTTTAAATATTTTTTTTCCATTATTTGTATGTGTAATTTCTGGGTGAAACTGGATGCCGTAGATTTTTTCTTTTGAATTTTCAATAATTGTAAGTTTTGAGTATTTTGTGTAAGCAGTGACTTTAAAATTTTTTGGTAATTTAACAACAGCGTCCTCATGGCTCATCCATACATACTTGTCTTTTTTGCCAGTAAAAAAACCTTTTGTTAAAAGCGAATAATTTTTTTTAAAAATTAATGCTCTACCAAACTCTCTTTTTTTTTTTGATGATTTAATTCTACCTCCATGTAATTTTGCAATAAGTTGTAATCCGTAACAAATACCTAATATTGGTATTTTTTTTAACAAAATAGATTTTGGAATACTTGTAAAATTTT
>MDTD01185092.1_pt1 | contig 12863 bp, 13 predicted proteins | sample 811221 | NCBI WGS metagenome assembly MDTD01 (sample SAMN05326646, study PRJNA326480) | marine metagenome | isolation source: seawater | place: Pacific Ocean: South West | collected 2011 | reverse complement strand
GTCTTTCCTGCTGAGTGCAGTAACATTGCAGCGTATACATACTCCATTTCATTCACCTTTTTCCTTCAACCGAAGAGATCGCCGAGTCCTCCGAACCCTGCTTCCTCCTCTTCCTCTTCTTCATCCGGAGCATCGCCCCCAGATTCCCCATCAGCTGATGAGGCATCAGCTGGGGCAACGCTCTCTACAGGAGCACTTGCAGACGCATTAAGCGCAGCAATGACCTCCTCGTCGAGTGCATCGGAATCGAGTTTTCCGGCCAGACCTAATGCCTGTGACCGAACCTTTGACAGAATTATACCGGCTGTATCGTCATTGATCACTCCGGCACCGACTGCCACTGCAAGCGCATCGCCTTTGCCCTTCGCAATGAGTGTCGGCAATGTCTGCGTTGTGAGATATGTTATGTTGCAAGCAAGATTGAAACTACCTGAAACTGCCCTAATGACATCATCTCTAACAGCGTCAGCATCTATTTCCAACTCATCTGCCATGAGGACGAATCCGTCTTCTAGCGCTCCTGCTAGTATAATCCCTATTTCTATCGGATTGATATCCAACTTTGCAAGCATTATTCCTAGATCAGCTGAGATGGGCTCGCCTTTTTCGACAGCAGTAACGGTCTTTTGGATTGACACCTTACCCTTGTCGATCTTAGCAGGTATCCCAACAGCATTGAACTCACCAACAATGGGCCCTGGCCCGAATTGGGTAGGCCCCTTCTCCACTATGATATCCATCGGCGCCAATTCACCATCTTTAGCAGCCCTCCCTTGTCTTGTCTTGGAAAGCTCGTCAGACAGTTCGAATGCATTCATCGAGTCAGTATGAACTATGGCTGGTTGGGTTGAAGATTCGAAGAGCGACTCCAGAGTTTCCGGGTCTTTGCCCGAAGCTTTCCATGCTCTCCTGATTAGAGATTTCTTGGCCATGGTTATCGATAACTTCGTTCTAAGTGATGCTCGCATATCGAGCATATTCTTCGCTGGTACACCAGAGACATCCACAATACCAATGACGCCATCGGAGTTTAGCAACTCTTCCAGTTCGTCCACTCTGGTCTTCTTCCAAGGTGCAATCTTAGGTATCATGACGTTGTAACCTCCACCTTTACAGACGGCCCCATCGAGGTCTTGATGTAGCAAGATCGAATATTCATGGAACCACGCTCTAGTTTGCCGACAACTCGATTCCAAACCGCCATTACGTTTCCAGTGAGCTCGTCTAGACTCTGTTCTCTCGTACCGAACGCTGCATGGAAGGTCATTCTGTCTCTAGACCGAACAATTGCTGTATCTTTCAACCCAGCAGCCATCATGCCAGGATCAAGATTTGGAGGTACCGGCCGAGGCATCTTTCCACGTGGTCCAAGGACTATGCCGAGGAAACGACCAACTGTCCCCATGTGGGGTATTTCAGAAAGGAAGAAATCCATGCTGTTAGCCAATTTCCTCGCTCTTTGTCTGTTACCGCCGAGATCTTCTATGGTCGTTGGGTCAATTATTTCTAAACCAGCAGCCTTCGCTTTAGTAGCCATTTCTCCGCCTGCGAACATCGCTATGCGTACACTGCGGCCCCTTCCGGAAGGAAGACGAATCTCCTCTTGTATCCGGTTTGATGGATTCTTGAGATCAACATCCCTGATGGTGAAGGCAATTTCAAGACTTTCAGTGAACTTTCGTTCCGGTGCTGCGGTGATTGCAGCTTCTATTGCGTTTCTAAGCTCGTTCTCCATATCTAATCACACCCCTGCGGTCTACGAGGAAAAGCCTCTCCCGCAACTCGTGTCCCTCATGCAAAATGTTCGTTAAATCTCCCTTCCTTTGTTGCTTGAATAGCTTCTTTGGCATCCATGCCTTCGACCTTGATCCTCATAGCCACGCAAGTTCCCATGATTTCCCTGCACATGGCTGACAAGTCTGATCCAGTCAATTTCGCCTCTTGCTTGGATACAACAGCTTTGATCTGATCAATTGTAATGTTCTCGGTAGCGTTTTCTTTACTTCCATTGCACTTCTTCTGACCGAGTTGTTGGAGGATTAGATGAGGAGTCTCATTGCGTGCTGACATGCATTATCCCCCTTTCGCGGTTTCGCCCGACCTGCTTTCCCTTTATGAGCGTGATGCAGAGCGTATCGTAGACCTCACTCCACCCTCTGCGTGACACGTACCTGATCTGCACGTACTGTGAGTGCCACTGGAACTAATGCGTCATACAACTCAACAGTGACCTCTTCCTTCGATTCGGTGACCCTAGCAACACGAGCCGATTGTCCTCTGAATGCACCTCCAGTAATTTCTACAATACAACCCTCCTCGATACCAGCAGTAGCCGCTTTCGGCTCCAAATATGGCAGGACGGTTTCAAGGGGGGACTCTCCGTCCAGAACCTTCCTGCAGTTCTTCATCGGAGTTGTGCTCATCCCAGTTCTACCAATTACCTTCTCAACATGGTGCTTAGCAGAGGCTTCGACGAATACGTAGCCTTTCATGTGGTGCGGCTGTAGGACGCTGAAAATCTCCTCCTGCACGTCTGCTAGAGATCCGGTACCAGATAGCCTAGCACGAATTTCTTTTGCAACATTCTGCTCCTGTCCTATAGACGTCTTCAGAATGTAGAGGTACGATGCAACATCCCCATACAATTCTCCAAGTTGAGGGACTGAGTATTCCCTTTCTCCGATTCTGCCCGGATCAATCCATTCGCTATTTTTGTAAATCGTCTTAGGTGAAATGTCGCTCTTCTCACACAGAAAGAGAACAGGAGTAACCTCAACTAAACGAGCCGCAGCATCACTCGTCTTTCCAAATGCAAGGCCTCGTGCGGCTCCGGATCTCACATATGTAAGTGAGGATGCCTCGAGGCCCGTGCATTCCTCGATACGATTGGCTATCGAATCGAGATCCGAGGGGTCACCAGCACCGTATATTCCATCCCAGGCACCGGGCAAGTCTCCTATCTCATCTGAGCGCTGCATCAGAAGTACTTGATCTTCTGATCTTACGAAAGCAATGAAAGCTTCTGACATACTATTATCTCCATTTAACTAAGAACCAGTGAGCCAATTGAAAAAGACAGGTAGAACATTGTCCATCAGTGCGAGCACTAAGAAACCAATCATGCCGAGTACAAACATCCCTATCCCGCAGACAATCACCGTTTGACGGAATTCCATCTTTGATGGCTTTTTAGCCATCTTCAGAATCCTGGCTGTAGATCCTGTTTGTAGCCTACGCACGCGTCCTTCGATCTCATCTTGCCATGACTGAACCCGAGTCTCTATCGGTCCCTTTTGGCTGGTTTCGATGGCCATTGCTAACACCTTTGGTGCCCGGCCCACCGATGGAGCCCATTTAAGCACGCCGACTTTCGATACACGAATCGACTACCCGATGAACTGTATGGCACGGGCTCTAGCATCTGCTATACTCGACCTCATCTTGGCACCATGAATTTGCTCACTCTGAACGCCTGTTAGAACTACAAGGACGCGTACGTATCCATCATGCCCGTCCACTTCACTCGTGGCCCCCCATATGATTCTCGCATGAGGATCGATTCTTTCTCGAATAATCTTAGCACACTGCTCGGCTTCTCCAAGTGTCAAATCACTTCCGCCGACTACATTGATTAACGCCCCACGTGCATCTGAGACATCGATTTCAAGCAGAGGAGATGATAGTGCTTCTTCGGTCGCTTTGAGTATCCTTCCTTCCCCGGTTCCTTCCCCATGACCTATCATGGCTACTCCACCGCCATTCTCCATGACAGAGCGTAAATCTTCGAAATCTAGGTTTACTATCCCCTCCTTTGCAATCATGTCTGAAACCCCTCTGATACTCTGTAAGAGCAACTCATCGGCAACTCTGAATGCCGCATCAAGAGGAAGGTCGCGTACGCCCTCAACAGAAAGAAGCCGTTCGTTTGGGAGTACTATGACTGTATCGCAGACCTCGGTCAAACGCTCAAGACCCCAGTCCGCGTTCTGCTTTCTCAGTGAACCCTCAGAGGAGAATGGATAGGTGACAATTGCAATTGTCAAAGCTCCAGCATCTTTGCACAGCCGTGCGAGAACATGTGCCGATCCAGTTCCGGTCCCTCCACCCAGGCCAGCCGTTATGAAAGCAAGATCGCAATCTGCAACCTCTTTTGTTAGCATGGATTCAGACTCAAACGCTGCTTGCTCACCCTTCTCCGGGTTGCCTCCGGCACCCCTTCCTCGAGCAGTCCTCCCAATCAGCATCTTCTCATCCACATTCACCCTAAGGAGGTGCTGGGCATCCGTGTTAACAGCAAGACCTCTGACCCTCTCTCGATCAAACAGTCCCTCGGAGGTCAGCCTCTCGATCGTATTGGAACCACAGCCTCCACAACCGAATACTCGGATATTCGGTTGAAGAGTTTCTAGCAGTCTTTCGAGCGCCTCATCATCAGTGGGATCCCCTTTAGGTTCAATTGGAACACTAGGCTCCTGCTCGGTTATCCTGTCTATGAGGTGCTTCACGAACCTCATTGCGATTTTTGAGAATCATAACCGTTCCCCTTCACTCTTCCAGGTAGGAACGCGTTTCTCCATACTTGACCCATCTCCGGGAACCCTGATTGACCAACAGTCGTTCATATACGAATTCAATTCCTTAGAGAGCATGGAGAAGGGCCTTGGACCATGGATTGGTGGATCCGCGATACTCGCATCAATGTGCTGCTTGCCTTCTGTGATATGGGTCCTTTTTGCAGGTAGTTCCGCTATCGTGGCTGCAGACCAACTCTCGAACGACCTCTATTACTCGTGGGTCAGGTGGGCGCTTTATGCTGCTTCAGCATCGATGCTAACCATTGGGATGGTAATATATCATCGTTCAAAGGGGATATGTACCCTTGATGATGCAATTAGAAATCGCCGAGTAGTTCTAAACACGGCTCTGGCAACATTCACGATAGCAATTGTAACCTACCTCGTCTGGAACTTTCTGATCCTTGAGATTCTTGGAATAGCGGTGGGCCTCCCATGGGAAGATTCAGCTTTCTGGAACTGAACCCAATAGCATTCCTCGGGCTGATATGAAGCGTGTGATGAACGTGTATAGTCCCCCCCACGCGGAGAAAACAACCGCTATGCCAAATCCATTCATCTCTTCAAGGCCCAATACGAGGAAACTACCGAAGTCACCTGTGATTGTAATTGTCAGAGCAAAAATCCCTGCAGCCTGAAGACTCGCCAATATCATGCCTAAAACTGTGATTACCATCCTATCTGCCCTTGAGAATCCTCCATAGATTCTCCCAAGACCTACCGATTGTGCCTGTGTGCCCATGTAAGACCCCATGAGGGTCAGGAGTGCAGCCCCGAGTGCTAGGGAAAGATCAACGCCGAACTCGGAATTGAATCCAATAGCTACGATAAGTCCGATATCTACAACTCTGTCAATGGTATGATCCAAGAAATCCCCATATGGCCCAGATGTACCCTGGTGTCGTGCAAGGTCCCCGTCCAGAGCATCTAGCACACCAGCAATACCGATTAGAATGACTGCACCGACTATCATCAAAGCGCCTTCACCGTCTATTCCAGCATTGGCAACCAGCCAGAACGCTCCAAGTGATACAATTAGACTCGTCCAAGTGAGGGTATTAGGGTCGGTATCTCCCAGCCTTATAATCAGTGGGTGCATTGCCTTGGACCATTTTTCTCGGAACTGCTCGAACATCAGATACCCTCCTTATGACTCACCCAGTCCAATACCATTGAAGATTGGGTCGACTGCATCCCTGAATCCAGCCATTCGATAATCGACTTTACAATATCGGAAGCACTTGAATTTGAACAATCAAACTCGGTCCAAGGGACATTGGTATCCTCGTATTCGTTCCACATGCTCCCCATTAGCTCCCATTCGACATTATCATTGATCTTCTTTTCCGAGTATCCGCGCTTTTCTAGACGCTCTCTGAGGATGTCCGGGTCACATCTGAGAACCACCACGACATCACAGGGGAGATGATGAGCAAGATGCCCTTCAATTATGGTAAGCCCATCTGGTTCCGTAATCCACTCCTCCTCAATTACTGGTACGAGATTCTCGATATCTATCTCCTTTACTTCTTCATCAGGTTCAAACGACCCAAGAAATCCCTTTTCTTCGGCTAAATCAGACACATTCAGGGTCACTGCAAGGTCAGATATAGCCTTAGCAACAGTCGTCTTTCCAGTTCCAGGGGTGCCAGTCAGACCCACCCTAAGTGCCCCAGTCACACATGATCCTGCGTATACCCCCCACATCAACGCTATCGTGATGCGTACGATTATGCCGTGAAAGGCCTGCCTAGACACATGGAGCACAATACCAGCAGCTCAGAACTAGTTCCATGGTACTACTCATTCGCCTTATCCTCAAGCCGACTCAATATCCTTCTACTCGCAGCACCAGTCGCCATATACGCCTCATTCATTGCGCACGATGCAACGCTATCGTTCATCGCCTCGATGATCGCAATAATGCCGCTTGCATTCCTGATGGGAAAGGCAACTGAAGAGATAGCCCTGAGGACATCCGAATCAATTGGGGGACTTCTGAATGCTACTTTCGGAAACGCCGCCGAACTGATAATCGCACTACTCGCAGTAATCGCTGCGATGCAAGCCGGTTCTGGAACAGAGACCGAAGCGACGATGATCAAAGTCGTGCAGGCAAGCCTGATAGGCAGTATTCTCGGCAATCTGCTTCTTGTGATGGGTCTAGCCTTCCTTTGGGGGGGCCTCAAATTCCAGGAGCAAGAGTTCAACAGGGTCCAGGTCGGATCGAACTCATCTCTACTGCTACTCGCAGTAATCGCACTCATCGTCCCGACCGTATTCCACGCATCTGCTACCAATTCCTCCGATGATAGCGTTCTTCAGTTATCCAGAATCGTATCGCTGATTCTTCTTTCGATATACGGATTGTTCCTTTTGTTTCAACTCAAAACCCATGCTTCATTATTTGCGACTGATGGAGCACACCACGAAAGCCCATCCATGGAAAAACGAGATGCAGTCATACTGTTAGTGGTAGCAACCATTCTGGTTTCCTTCATGGCTGAAATCCTGGTCCACTCCCTCGAGGAAGCGGCTGAAGAGCTGCATATACCACATCTCTTCATCGGCATCATTCTTCTTCCGCTGTTTGGTAACGCCGCAGAGCACTTCACCGCAGTCACGGTAGCTGGAAAGAACAAGATGGACCTCTCCTTCGCGATCTCGGTTGGCTCGAGCACTCAGATTGCAGTTTTCATCGCTCCACTGATCGTCTTAGTATCGTGGGCCGTCGGCGTGCCCCTGACGTTCGAATTCGGACTTCTGGAGACAACGTCTGCGTTCCTCGCTGTGCTCATTGCGAACACGGTTGCTGTAGACGGCAAGTCGAACTGGCTGGAGGGCGCCATGCTGCTTGCAACATACGCCGTTCTAGCCGTCGCCTTCCTGATGTACGGGTAGGCCCAAACCTCATTCACGGGAATGTGCTCCTCCCAACATGGAGGAGGATTGGTGGGGGGGAGACGCGCCTCATGACTCTGCTTCCGATGCTCCAAAGGAGATTGTAATCAGCGGCCCGGGAGGTTCCGGGAACACGCTCACAGGAGGAATCAATCAGGTATCAGTAGACGGCCAAAACGGTGTTTGGGGACAAGTCGACCAAAAGGACTCCACGCGCAGCAGATCCTTGATCTGGTTCCTTACGGGGCTGATCGTCCTTCCTGTTCTGCTGGCAGGGGTAACCTCATTTCTCGGTAGTACGATAGAGTCTGGTGGTTACGACGAGGAGTATTCCCGGAATCTTGTTGTAACCGACAACGTGACCATCGATGATCGTACATTCGAAACTTATGGATTCAGTGCATCGCCCGATTTCCACCATGATTTTGACGACCCCAGTTGGTGGGACCTCTGGACTGGAGGCGAAAGATGGTATTCTTGGACAGATTCCTCTGATTTCGATGATCCCGGCCTTCAAGTTGTCGACAGCCAGGGATCCCAATGGCAAACCATGCAAACAGGCTCATGGGGCGATCCTCAACCTAATCCTGAGATTTACATCCGTGTGGATTCGGATTTTGTGCATGTGGCGTTCAATCCGAATGGGTGCTCCCTCTGCGGTCAGCCGGAACACTTCTCATACACTTCAGAGGATTATCCTGCAAACGAGGACGCCATCGCGATGGTGATGTGCCTCCTGTGGCCAGTTACCATTATCGGAGGTATGGTTTGGGGTTATGCCACTGGCAGGAAGCCATTTGCGTATGGCCTTATGTCGTTCTGCGCGCTTGTCGCAGTCGGCGTGATGTTGCTGTTCGGATTACTGGTCATGGCTTTCGGTTGGTAGAGACCTGAAACCGGATTGCATATCATCAAACAGACATGCGCCCTAGAAGAAAGTTAACTATCATGTCCAAATCACCAGGCAGACTTTTTCCAAGAGTTGATTATTCAAATTCCCTTGTAATATTCCCTTGCGGCATCTTCCAGATCCTCTCCGACCTTCCTCTCATCAAGGGTCATAGTCACCCCGTCCTTTCTCACTGAGATTCCATCAACAAAGACATCCACGCATCTTGAATCCGAGTAGAGTAGGTTTGCCAACAGTCTCCGTCCATTCACTCCATACGGCCTCATACGAATATCATCAATATTCCAAGTTACCCAATCCAAAGATCCCTTGGTCGCAAGCCTCCATGTCTCAGTGGGATTGAGTATAGATGCATCCCAGTGGTCATGGCGCTGAATCAGACTTGCTATCTTCGCTTCTCTTCTTAGATCCATGGAATTGTTGCTGGCAGCCCCATCAGTCCCCAGCCGTACATCGACACCCGCCTCCATCATTGCGGGATATGACATAGTCCCGCCACAGGCCAATTTCTGATTAGATGTAGGGCAATGAACAGCATGAGCTCCATGCCTTGCCAGAATCCGCATCTCCTTCTTCGTCACCCAACCACAATGAGCACAAACCGTGCCCCCTTCCTCATTGCTCAAGAAATACCCTATTGAGTCAAGATATTCTATTGGGTACATCCCATGCTTGGCATGGCAATTAGCGACCTCATCCCGTGTTTCTGAAGTGTGAATGTGCAACAAAGAGCCATGCTTACGGGCAAGGTCGCTCCCCCTCATCAGGACTTCTTCATCACAGGTGTATACAGCATGAGTCGCGACACCATATTCCACACGTCCGCCACCCAAGGATCCCTGAGACAATAGACCATCCAACTCTTTCAGCGTTGAGCCATCGTCCGCTCCTTCCCCCCTTGGAGGCCACTCAGTAGTAGGCCCACATACGACTCCCCTTACGCCGGAATCAGCTAGTACAGGAGCAATACTGCCTGGGAAGTGGTACATATCGCATGCGAAAGTGGATCCTGTGGATATCATCTCCGCAGCGGCTGCCCTAGCCCCGATTTCGACGAGTTCTCTGGTGACCTTCTCCTCTGTAGGAAATATGGACGTGTTGAGCCACGACATTAGATCGAGCCCCTCCCCCATACTTCTATTCAGCATCATGGGTAGATGGGTATGCCAATTCTGAAGAGAACGAGTCACGAATTTACTCGATCCATCGATGATATCGATGACATCCTCATCGCCATTGCTAGGACTCCAACCCCCATCTGCACGGAGTATCACGTCCCCCCTGTGTATCGTTGAACCATCATGCAGCCAGGTATCCAAGACCCGCCGATCACCAGATTCCATAAGGATTCGAGGAGAACCGCCCGCTTAAGTGCGTGTCGAATGCTAACAGCAGCCTTCTTGCCGCATGGGGGCGCTAATGAAGGACACCTTGTCCACATTCAACGTATTTTGGAGCTGCTCGTAGACCCGTCGAACATGAATCGCCTCTCCCTTGACATGGACCACATCGACCGACAAATGACACGAGTGTCCGAGCCGACTGCTGTGATGATATGCAGCGACTTCGACTGAATCTGTACGACTGACCATCAATTTCTGGTCGCTCCCATGTTGATAATGAACAACCAAATGCCCTTCTACAATCTCTTCATCTTTCATATTCATCAGATCGCCCTTTTGTTGAATCTCCGCAAAGAACAAAGCAGCATCGCGAATGAAGCGGCTTCGATTCTTATAACCCGATTTTCTGATTAAATCATCAAATTCACTGGCGAACTCCTTGTCAGCACTGAAGGACATAACTTGAGTCATAGATTAGATGCGCATGATCTCTGTTAATAATAATTTTGAATTATATAATTATTAGATTTAATTAAATAGTTATTACTTTGCGATTAGCCCATGATGAATGCGAATATGCTGAAAGTAGTCCTAGTCTCCTCGATTATGATCATGTCAAGCTTAGCCGGATGCCTTAGTGACGATATTTCCGATGAGGTAGAGGATATCATAGAACCAATCACCGAGCCCGAGCCCACGCCAGTAGAACCCGTAATCTACGGGAATGTGATGGTGTCCACATATCATGTTGGGGAGCTAGTCAAAGCCGTAGGCGGTGAGAATATCCATGTCGACTACATGAGCCAGGACAACATACCGGTCCACGACTACGAGCCTACTCCGGCAGACATCATCAGACTCTCAGAATCTGATCTGTTCTTCTATCACGGCTTAGGCCTCGAGCCCTGGGTGGAATCCACCCTGTCAGCAATGACCAACGCACCGCCATCCTTCATGACGCACACTATGCCATCTGGAGAGGCAACGGTAGATTACGACTCGTTCCTTGTTTCAAATCTTTGCGACCTCATGACGGAGGGCCCATTCGAAAGTACAACGCTTGGTATGATGCACGACGACCATGGCGACCATGGCGACCATGACGACCATGGCGACCATGGCGACGACCATGACGACGATATTCAGACGATGGCCGACCACGACGACCACGACGACCACGACGACCACGACGACCACGACGCTCATGGTCATGCAGAGGCCGAGAAGGAATTCGTGAATCCAGAGAACTGTCCTGCTGACACTACCATTCAGGTATTCCACATGGAAGCAGGAGAGCACGTTCTCGAGTTCGAGTCAGAGCACGATGAAGACTTCAACATGGCCGTTCTCAAGATGCTAGGTGGGCACGCCCACCACCACCACCACGGCCATGGCTCAGGCCCATTCGAGTGGGCAGGAATCTTCAGCATCAACGATGATACTCACACATGGACAATGGAGAAAGTCGACGGTTCCTATGCCGACCCAAGCATGCGAGTGGTCCTTATTCCAACAGATGCTCCTACCGAAGAGACCATGCACAGCCTAGAGGGCGGTGTAGAGGCCCTCATTGAAGGAGACGCATGCACAGTTGTAGAAGATGGAGAGTCTATGACGCCTGTTGACGGCGGATCATGCTTTGAATGGCATGTTGGCTCAGGAGATATCTCGACATTCACTATCAATACAGCTGGGATAAGTGGATTAGCAGCTTACACAGCACACAGTCCTTACGAATTCGAAGCCACTCAGCACTATCTCAAGGACTCCGCCGGCAATGATGTAGAACACATTGCCGAAGAAGGCGGCGGTGGCCACGGTGACCATGGTGACCACGGCGACGACCACGGCGACGGCATGTGTCACAACACGACCACCCATGAGAACTACGAGTCGACCGAAGAGGAGTGCGCAAACGCAGGTCACATGTGGACGGAGGGAGAAGATCATGACGACCACGGTGACGGCATGTGTCACAACACGACCACCCACGAGAACTACGAGTCAACAGAGGCTGATTGCGCATCAGCGGGCCACGTTTGGATGGGCCACGAAGATCATGACCACGATCTTCCCGAAATCCATGCGGACCGAGTAGTTCACACACTATCTTTCCCTGACCACATGGTATGCTACGACATTAACACCCATACTGTGAACCACACTCACGACAGTGAAGCAGAATGCGAAGCCGCGAACATGATGTGGACAGCTGCCGATAGCGGTGCCAGTGACGATGACCATGGTGACGACCACTCGGACGAGGAAGGAGATCACGATGATCACTCAGACGAAGATGAGCACCATGAAACGGGCGCATTAGTCATCCACATTGAAGAAGAAGGGGACTATGGATTCGCTCTTCCCAGTGACATAGAGATGTTCATCGTAATGGGAGAGGGCGGTCACGACGACCACGACGATCATGGAGATCATGATGGCGATGACCATGGTGACCACGATGATGATATGGTCTGCTACGACATGAGCACACATACCGTTGACAGTTCCATTACTACCGAAGAAGACTGTGAAACTGCAGGACTCATGTGGACCGCTGCGAACAGCGGCCCTGGCGGGGACGATGATGACCACGATGACGACCATAGCGAGGAAGGCGAGAGCGAGATTGAAGCCGATGAAGAAGAGGAAGCCTTCGATTACGATCCACACAGCTGGCTAGATCCATTGTCATTCAATGCACAGCTTAACCTGGTTTTGACGAAGATGACCGAGACATTCCCTGATGGAGCGGACATATTTGCTGAAAACGCAGCTGCATACGGCGGCGAGCTCACACAACTCCACGTTAACTTCGAGGAAGCATTCGGAGATCAGGGCACGTGCGCGACTTCGGGAGCGGACAAAACCATAGTAGCCAACCACAACGCGTATTCCTACATCTCTGTGAGATATGGTGTGGACATCATGACAGTCCACGGACTAGACCCCGAAGGGGAACCGTCTCCTGCGGAAGTAGCCGAGGTCATTGAACACATCAAGGAAGAAGGCATAACCACGCTGTACGTCGAAGAGTACACGGATCAGACTGCTGTGCAGAGCATAGTTGAAGAGACAGGCGTCGATATACAGATCCTATACACGATGGAGATGGCCCCCAGTGACAGCAACGAT
>MDTD01136493.1_pt1 | contig 12863 bp, 11 predicted proteins | sample 811221 | NCBI WGS metagenome assembly MDTD01 (sample SAMN05326646, study PRJNA326480) | marine metagenome | isolation source: seawater | place: Pacific Ocean: South West | collected 2011 | reverse complement strand
AGTAGTAGAGCAGTACCCTGAAAAGGTATGTGTCGTAAGTGCGATTCTTACCAAGGCCACCACCCAGTAATTAATGCACATCGATATTTAAATATTTATTTGATAAACACTTATAATGTTAAAAAATATTGGACTAGTTTGGCTCAAAGACGATTTTAGAATTCAAAAAAATTTAGCTTTAATTGAAGCATCCCAAAATCATGATCAAGTAATAGCATTTTTTTTATATAAGAATAAAAAATTTCAAAATCAGGAAGCTCAAAAATGGTGGGTATGCCAATCTTTAAAAGAATTCAGATCCAAACTTTCAAAATTTAATATTATGCTAGAAGTCGTTGAAACAGATTCATATAAATCTTTTTTTGAGAAACTCTTTGTTAAAAAAAATTTCTCTTTATATTGGAATAAAACATATGAACCAAAGTATATTGAATTTGATGATTTCCTTTTAAAAAATTTAAAAATTAATAAAATTAAGTTTAAGGTATTCAAAGGGAATATTCTTAACGAATTTAATGAAGTAAAAAAAAATGATGGTACTCCATTTAAAGTTTTCACTCCTTTTTGGAGAAGTGCAGAAAAATTTTACTTAGAAAAAATTCCATTTAAGCAAAAAAGTATTACAAAATGTAAAAAAAAAATTTCTTATTTCAAAAAAACAATCAATGAAAAAGATATCTGCCCTAAAAAAAATTGGTTTAAAAAGTTCGAGAAAATATGGGTGCCTAGTGAAGAAATTGCCTTAAAAGAATTAAAAAACTTTATTAAAGAAGGACTTGAAAATTATTCGGAAGCCAGAAATTTTCCAAATATAAATGGAACATCTAAACTATCTCCTTTTATAAAACACGGACAAATTCACGTTGAGACTATCTGGGAAGAATGTAGTGCTATAAAAAAAAATGGTGCAACTAAATTTTTAGCTGAAATTGGTTGGAGAGAATTTAATCATTCTTTAATAAACTACTTTCCTCATATGCTTAATAAAAATTATTCAAAAAAGTTTGATAAATTTCCCTGGCAAAAAAACTCAAAATTTTTATCTGCATGGAAAAAAGGTATGACAGGCTATCCTATAGTTGACGCTGGCATGAGAGAACTTTATTCAACTGGTTGGATGCATAATAGAGTTAGGATGATAGTTGGTTCTTTTCTTGTAAAACATTTACTGATTAATTGGAAAGAGGGAGAAAAACATTTTAGAAATTGTTTACTTGATTTTAATGAAGCTAATAATGTTTCAGGATGGCAGTGGGTTGCTGGATGTGGAGCAGACGCAGCTCCTTACTTCAGAATTTTTAATCCAATCTTGCAAGGAGAAAAATTTGATAAAGAAGGTAATTATGTAAAAAAATGGGTACCAGAGTTAAAAAGTGTACCAAAAAATTTTTTACATAAACCGTGGGAACTTAAAAATGAAAATATCTTAAAATTAGGTGTTGACTATCCCTCGCCTATTGTTAATCACGAGCAAGCAAGATTAAAAGCTTTAGCTGCATTTAAAAAGATCTAATTTTAAATATTACCATGGCAGTGTTTATATTTTTTGCCTGAACCACAAGGGCATTTTTCGTTTCTTCCTACCTTCTTTAAATTTTTTTCCTTATCAGCTTCAATTTTTTCTTTTTTATTGTTTTCATCTGATGAAACTACAATATTCAAATTTAGAAGGAGTTTTACTAAATCATTTTTTATTTTAGATAGCAGCCCTTCAAAAAGAACAAAAGCTTCTTTTTTAAACTCCGATAGTGGATCTTTCTGGCCATATTGTCTAAGTCCTATAACTTGTCTTAATTGTTCTAAATACTGAAGGTGTGATCTCCAAGAAAAATCAATAATTTGAATAAATATTTTTTTTTCTAAAATCTTATTTTGAACCTCTCCAAGAATACTGACTCTAGAATTCCTCTTTTCGTTAAATAAGGTTTTCATTTCTTTTAAAAAATGGTTCCTTTCTTTTGAAGCCATGTCAGCAAGTTGTTCGTCATTTAGGCAATTTCCTGTTATATTTTTTATTTCAGTTAAATATTTATCGTCATTAGATTTTTTATAGTTGTTTACTGAATTGTCTAAATTTTTTAATATTTCATCATAAAAATCACTAAGTATTTCAGAAATGTTATCACTCTTTAAAATTTTTAGCCTTTGTGAAAAAATCACCCTTCTTTGATCATTCATAACATCGTCAAATTTAATTAAAGTCTTTCTAATATCAAAATTTCTACTTTCGACTTTTTTTTGAGCTCGTTCCATTGCTTTATTAATCCATGGGTGATCAATAGATTCATTTTGTTTTAGTCCTAGTTTTTTTAGCATTCCATCAATAGAGTCTCCTCCAAATAATCTCAGTAATTCATCTTGTAAGCTTATAAAAAATATTGTTGAACCTGGATCACCTTGTCTTCCTGAACGTCCTCTAAGTTGATTATCAATTCTTCTACTTTCGTGTCTTTCTGTACCTATAATAAACAAACCACCTAAACTTTTTACATTTAATTCATTCTTCTTGTAATCATCTAAATTTTTGATGATACCGTCTTCATTAAAATCTTTATTGCCGCCTAATTTAATATCTGTTCCTCTTCCAGCCATATTTGTAGCGATAGTAACTGATTTAGTTTTACCAGCCTCCGCAATTATTTTTGCTTCTTTGTCATGTTGTTTTGCATTTAAAACGTTATGTTTAATTTTTTTCTTACTAAGAAAATTTGATATTTTTTCCGATTTTTCGATACTTGTTGTTCCTACTAAAACTGGTTGGCCTTTAGTATTACATTCGACAATTTTATTTGTGATCGCGTTATATTTTTCTTCTTCTGTTCTAAAAATTTGGTCATTAAAATCTTTTCGCAACATTTTTTTGTTTGTTGGAATCGAAACGACATTTAACTTATAAATATCGTAAAACTCTTCAGACTCTGTCATCGCAGTACCCGTCATACCAGCTAATTTTTTATAAAGCCTAAAATAATTTTGGTAAGTAATTGAAGCTAGAGTCTGATTCTCTTCCTCAATCTTAACATTTTCCTTTGCTTCTAAAGCCTGGTGAAGACCATCAGAAAATCTTCTGCCACTTAATACCCTTCCTGTGAACTCATCAATTATTTGTACTTTGCCATCTCTAACAATATAATCCTTATCTCTCTTAAAAATTAGATTAGCTTTTAAAGCCTGGTTGGTATGATGAACAAGGTCAAGATTAGCTGGGTCATAAAAATTGTTATTTTTAAGTAAACTTTTTTGCGTCAGAAGCTTTTCAATCTTATCCACACCAACATCTGTAAGAATAACATTTTTATTTTTCTCATCTAATTCATAATCTTTTATTTGCAAATAATTTATTAAACTATCTGAAACATTATACATTGAAGTTTTATCTTCTAATTTACCTGAAATAATAAGAGGAGTTCTAGACTCATCTATAAGAATACTATCTACCTCGTCCACAATACAGTACTCATGACTCTTTTGAACCATTTCATCTAACTCGTATTTCATATTATCTCTTAAATAATCGAAACCTAGTTCATTGTTAGTTGCATAAGTTACATCACAATTATAATTTTTTTTTCTTTCAAAATCTTGTAATTCGTTAGTGATACATCCAGTCGTAATTCCTAAGTAATTAAAAACTTTACCCATCCATTCCGAGTCTCTTTTAGCTAAATAATCATTAACAGTTACTATATGAACTCCTTTTCCTGAAAGAGAGTTTAAATATGCTGGTAGAGTTGAGACTAAAGTTTTACCTTCACCAGTTTTCATTTCTGCAATTTTTCCATTATGTAAAACTAGCCCGCCAGCTAGCTGCACGTCATAGTGCCTCTCCCCCAAGGTTCTTTTTGCTGCCTCTCTAACTAAAGCAAAACTTTCAGGTAATATTTTTTCAAGTTCGAGGGAACCATTTTGAACATTTTTTTTAAGTTGAGCTGTTTTCTCTTTAAAATCACTTTCATTGAGTAACTGGCACTCTTTTTCTTTACTATTTATTGCTGATATTAAGTTTTTAAGTTTATCTAATTCTTGTTGATTAGAGCTTTTAAATATTTTACTAAAAGTTCTTGTAAATAAATTCATTATACCTCTATATATGTATTTATTACTTAAATTAAATAGCAATTATGACAATAAACATCAAAAACTTCCTCAAAGATAAATCTAAATTATCTAAAATGGGAGAGTTTCAAAATCTCAAGCAAATAGATGGATTAGAGATGGCTTCTATTTCTGCGGATTTATACGGAGACGGAAGAGATGATTTAGCTCTATTTTATTTTAGCAAGGGAGCAAATTATGCCACATTAACTACGACAAATAGTATAACTGCTGAATTTATACCTTGGAACAATAGCTCTCATAAAAAAATAATTAAGGGTTTATTGGTAAATACTAAAAATGCAAATACTTTTACTGGAAAACAAGGAAAAGAAAGTATTGATATTTTGGCAAAAAATTTATCAAGAATTTTAACTATTAAAGAGTCTAAATCTCAAAAAGGAACTAGTGAAACTGTAAAAATCAAAGATCTTATATTTGCTTCAACAGGGGTAATTGGAGAGGAATTTCCAGTTGATAAAATTAAAGACAGATTACAAGATTTAGCAGAGAAACTTAGAATAGATCAGAATAAACTATATTGGTTAAAAATAGCATCAGCAATCATGACAACCGACACCAAACCTAAGGTAGCTTACGAGGAGATTATAGTTGGAGATGAATTAATTAGAATTTGTGGAATAGCTAAAGGTTCAGGGATGATTGCACCTAATTTAGCGACGATGTTATCTTTTATATTTACTAATGCAGATATAAATTCGAATTTACTTAAGACTTTACTTAAAAGAGCAGTTGCTAATTCATTTAATGCTATAACTGTAGACAGTGATCAATCTACAAATGACATGGTTTCAATATTTTCAACAAGAACTTTAAAAATTGGTCAAAATCTTTCCTTAAACGATAAAGTAATCCAAAAATTTGAATTAGCGTTAAAAAAATTATGTTTAAACTTAGCTAAACAAATTGTAGTTGATGGTGAGGGAGCAAAAAAATTTTTTACTGTGAATGTTATTAATGCGAAATCTTTAAGTAGTGCTAAAAATATTGCTTTTTCAATTGCAAATTCACCTTTAATTAAAACAGCAGTTGCAGGTGAAGATCCAAATTGGGGAAGGATTGTAATGGGAATTGGAAAATCAGGGGAAATAATAGATCCAAAAAAGTTAAAAATTAAAATTGGTAGTTATACAGTTGCAGAAAATGGAAAAATTTCAGAGAGTTATGATGAAGAAAAACTCAAAGAATACATGGAGTGGGATTCAATTGAAGTAGAAATTAATCTAAAATTAGGAAACGATGCTTTTAAATGCTATACTTGTGATTTTACACATGATTATATTGATATAAACGCAGATTATAGAAATTAAAAATGATTAAATATAATTTAAAGTGTCAGAATAACCATGAATTTGAAAGTTGGTTCTCTGACTCTACTGAGTTCGACAAATTAAAGGATAAAAACTTAATTGAATGTATATTTTGTGATTCAAAAAAAATTGTTAAGTCAATTATGGCGCCAAGATTGTCGGTTTTAAAAGCTGCTAAAAAAAAAAATTATGAAAAAATAAATAACAATTTAAAAGAGGAAAAAGAAAAATTAATCCAAATGAGAAAATATATTGAAAAAAATTTTGAGTATGTTGGAAAAAATTTTAGTAGAAAAGTCAGAGAAATTTATTACGACAAGGATAGTAAAAAAACTATCTATGGAATCACTACTCCTAAGGAGAGAGAAGAATTATCTGAGGAAGGAATAGATTTATTAAGTATTCCATGGGTAAATAAGGATAACTAAGTTTTAGTGCTACAAATAATATAGTTTACGGAGAGGTTATTTGTTCTTTTCCATTTTTTAAAAATTGGATTATATTCTAATCCCTTGATATCAACAGTTTTAAAATTATTTTTCGCTAAATGTTGTTCTAATTCCTCTGGTTTTATAAACTTATTCCAATCGTGCGTTCCTATGGGCAACCATCTTAAAATATATTCTGCTCCAACTATAGCTTTTACAAATGAAGTGAAACTTCTATTAAGTGTTGCTGTAAACATAATACCATTTTTTTTTAATAATTTACTACAAGACTTTATATAAAGGCTTACATCACTAACATGTTCGACAACTTCAAGATTTAAAATAATATCAAATTTTTCAGGCTCATTTAATTGTTCAGGTGATTTATTTAAGTATCTTATTTTTAGATTACTTTTTTGTGAGTGCAATTTAGCAATTTTTATATTTTTCTGTGATGCATCTATACCCGTGACAACCCCACCAAGTCTAGAAAGAGGTTCACTTATAAGTCCTCCTCCACAACCAATATCTAAAATATTTAAATTATCTAATAAGTTTTCTTCCTTATTAATATTTATTTTAAAGTGTTCTTTTATCCTCTCTGTGATGTACTCTATTCTTATCGGGTTAAACATGTGTAATGGTTTAAATTTTCCATTAACATCCCACCATTCTTCAGCTAAGTTTGAAAACTTTTGAATTTCTTCTTTATTTATAGTAGTCATTTCATTAATTTTAAAATTAAAGCAATAATATATTCTTTTTAAATTATATTAAATTCTTAAATGAAAAAAAAAGTATTAAAGTTTGGTGGAACATCGGTCGGAACTATAGAGAGAATCCAACATGTTTCTAATATTATCAAGGGCGAAGTTGAAGCAGGTAATCAAATTATTGTTGTTGTTTCTGCCATGGCAGGTAAAACTAATGAATTAATCAAGTTTTCGCAAGATATTGACAAAAATTTTGATAAAAGGGAGCTTGACGTTCTTCTTTCAACTGGTGAACAAGTTACTTGCTCACTATTAGCCGGAGCATTAATAGGCTTGAAAATTAAATCAAAGTCATGGTTAAATTGGCAAATACCTATTTTAACCGAGGGCGAACACTCAAATGCTAGAATAATAAATATGAACGTTTCGAAAATTAATGAGTACATAAAAGAGGGTGTCGCAATAGTTCCAGGTTTTCAAGGAGTTTCAAAAAAAGGAGAAATTACAACTATTGGCCGAGGTGGATCTGATGCAACTGCTGTTGCAATTGCAAAACTTTTCAACGCTGATTCTTGTGAAATATATACTGATGTTGATGGAGTCTTTTCAACTGATCCCAATAAAATACCAGTAGCAAAAAAAATAGAAAAAATTTCATATGATGAAATGTTGGAGCTGTCATCACTAGGAGCTAAAGTTATGCAGTCTTCCGCGGTTCAAACCGCTATGATGTACGATATACCACTTGAGGTAAAATCAACTTTTACAAATAGAAAAGGTACGAAAATATTCGATCAACAAAATATTGATTATACCAAAAGTGTAACTGGTGTGGCTTATTCTAAAGATGATGCAAAAATCACTTTAATAGGTGTGGAAGATAAACCTGGAGTAGCCGCTAACATATTTGAGCCTTTAAACAAATCACAAATTAATGTAGATATGGTTATTCAAAATATATCCTCAGATCAAAAAAAAACTGATATTACATTTACTATTAAAAGAGATGATCTTGTTAAAACGAAAGATATTTTAAAAAATAATAAAAGTATAAAATTTAGAGAAATAACGCACAATGATAAAGTTTCTAAAATATCAATAGTTGGTGCAGGAATGGTATCTACCCCAGGCGTTACATATAAAATGTTTAGAGGTTTAGCCGATGAAAAAATTAATATTTTAGCAATTTCTACGTCTGAAATAAAATTATCAGTAATAATTAATGAAGAAAATACTTTGAAGGCAGTAAAAAAACTTCATACAATTTTTGAGTTGGACTAAAATGGAAATAAGACCTCATAGAATTATAAATAGAAAAAAAACAAGAAAAATTCAGGTAGGAAAAATTTCTGTTGGAGGCGATTCTAAAATAAGTGTACAGTCAATGACAAATACATTAACTACAGACATAAAAAAAACGATTAAACAGATCCATTCTTTAGAGGAGGCCGGGGCTGATATTGTTAGAGTTTCTTGTCCAGATGAGAATTCTACTAAGGCTTTAAAGGAAATTATAAAAGAAATTAATACACCAATAGTTGCCGATATTCATTTTCACTATAAAAGAGCCATTGAGGCTGCGAAGATGGGAGCTAGTTGTTTAAGGATCAATCCAGGTAATATTGGTTCTAAAGATCGGATTATTGAGGTAGTAAAAGCTGCAAAAGATTATAATTGTTCTATAAGAATAGGAGTCAATGCAGGATCACTTGATAAATCAATTTTAGAAAAATATAAAGAACCTTGTCCTGAAGCTCTTGTTGAAAGTGCAAAATATAATATTAAAATACTTGAAGAAAACGATTTTTTTAACTTTAAAATCAGCGTTAAGTCTTCGGATATTTTTTTAACTGTAAAGGCTTATGAAAAGCTATCAGAGATATGTGACTATCCATTACATTTAGGTGTCACCGAGGCAGGAGGTTTGTTTACTGGAAGTATTAAATCGTCAATTGGTATAGGACAACTTTTGATGAGAGGAATAGGTGATACTATTAGAGTGTCTCTTTCTTCTGATCCGGTTGATGAAATAAAAGCTGGTTATGAAATCCTTAAATCTCTAGGATTAAGATCGCGTGGAGTAAACATAATTTCTTGTCCATCATGTGCACGGCAAGCATTTCCAGTAATAGAAACTGTAAAACAATTGGAGAAAAAATTATCTCATATTAAACAACCAATTAATCTCTCTATAATTGGTTGTGTTGTTAATGGCCCCGGCGAGGCTGCACAAACGGAAATAGGGCTTACTGGAGGAGGCCAAGATAGCAATCTTTTATATTTATCTGGAATACCGCATTCAAAAGTTGCTAGCTCTGATATAATTGACAAAGTTGTAGCGCTTGTAGAGGAAAAGGTAAAAAATTTGAGCAAATGATACCTCTACAAAAAGTGAAAGAAATTGTTCTTAAGTATGATACTTTGGAGAAGGAGCTATCCTCAGCTAATATAAATCCTAAATTATTTGCAAAAAAATCAAAAGAGTATTCTGATATGGGTAGTATAATTTCAGTTGCTAAAGACTATCTAAATTTTGAGAGTGACAAGAGAGATCTAGAATTAATTTTAAATGATAAAAAAAATGACACAGAAATGATCGAAATGGCTAAAAAAGATTTAGTCGAGATTGAGAAAAAAAAAGAAGCGTATGAAAACAAGCTAAAAATATTTTTACTGCCTAAAGATGTAGATGACGATAAAAATGCAATAGTAGAAATTAGGGCGGGTACTGGAGGTTTAGAGGCCTCACTTTTTTGTGCCGATCTTTTTAAAATGTATGAAAAAGTTTGTTCAAAAAAAAAATGGCAACTAGACATTATAAGTATATCGAAAAGCGATGCGGGTGGATATAAAGAGGTAATTTTTTCTGTAAATGGAAATGATATTTATTCTTACTTAAAATACGAATCTGGAGTTCACAGAGTTCAAAGAATTCCAGAAACAGAGACACAAGGTAGAGTCCATACATCAGCTGCAACAGTCGCGGTTCTTCCTGAGGCCGAGGAATTGGACATTAAAATAAAAGATTCCGATTTAAGAATCGATGTGTTTAGATCAGGGGGGCCAGGTGGTCAATCTGTTAACACCACAGATAGTGCAGTGAGAATAACTCACATTCCTAGTGGAGTTGTAGTTAGTCAACAAGATGAAAAATCTCAGCACAAAAATAAAGCAAAAGCTTTAAAAATTTTGAGATCAAGGGTTTATGAGGCAGAAAAAAGAAAAAAAGATCAAGAACGTTCAAGTAATAGAAGAAGCCAAATAGGCTCAGGCGATAGATCAGAAAGAATTAGAACATATAATTTTCCTCAAGGAAGAGTTACTGATCACAGAATTAACCTTACATTACATAAACTCGATGAATTTTTAAGTGGAGATATTCATGAAGAAATGAATCAGGAACTAAGATTAAAGGAGCAGAATTTAAAATTAGAAAACTTAAATCAATGAAAACTTTACAACTTTTAAATAAAGCAGCAGCACAACTTCACTGTAGAAATATTATCTCAAATAGACTTGACTCTGAAATACTACTTTCAAAAGTTTTGAAAATTAAAAGAGAAAATTTACTTACAAAACTAGATTTAGAAATTGATTTAGAAAAAATTGTTGAATTTAATAAACTTATATTAAGGAGATCATTAAATGAACCTGTAGCTTATATTCTAAAGGAGAAAGAGTTTTGGAGTAAATCTTTTGAAGTAAGTAGTGATACACTAATTCCTAGACCAGAAACGGAGTTGTTGGTTGAGAAATTAGTAAAAATTTACCAAAAAAAAAATATTAATATTCTTGATGTTGGCACAGGTTGTGGATGTATAATAATTAGCCTTTTAAGTGAACTAAAAAAGTCCAGAGGAACTGGAATAGATATTTCAAAAAAAGCTATTAATGTAGCGAAAAAAAATGCCAGAAAATTTGACGTTATGAATAAAATTCAATTTATAAATATATCATTAGTTAACTTTTTCTCAAAAAAATTTGACTTAATTGTTTCTAATCCACCTTATATAAAAACTATTGATATTAAAAATTTAGACAATTGTATTAAACATTATGAACCCAAAATAGCCTTAGACGGCGGAAATGATGGGCTTGACGTAATTAAAAAAGTTATCTACAAAGCAAATGAAATTCTAAAATATAATGGATTACTAGCCTTAGAAATTGGAAATGGGCAATTTAAAAAAGTTTCAACTTTATTATTAAAAAATTTATATAGAGTAGAAGACATAGTTAAAGATCATAAAAATAACATAAGGTGTATAATTGCAAGGAAATTATTTTAATGAATATTTATGAATAACGTCAGAAGAAGAAATTTTAGATCAAGACCACAAAAAAACAATTTTAGAAGGCGGAACACCCCTATCAGTCCTTCTGGAACTAATAATTTTAAAAATAATGGCAATATCAGTTTTAACAGAAACGGGTCAATGAATAATATTAACAATGTAGAAAAAACTATGCATAAATTTCAACAACTAGCTAAAGACGCTCAAAGTAATGGTGATCCTGTTTTAGCCCAGAACTACCTACAACATGCAGATCATTACCTAAGAAGATACAATGAGCTAAATGAGAGAAAAGAAAACACTAATGATAAAACTAAAAATATTGACAATTCTTTCAATAAAGAAAATTTAGCTGATTCTGATAAAGATTTAACACAAACTACTAATTAATTTTCTATCTTAGTTCTGATAATTTGAGATCTATTTTTATTCTCTCTAGCTCAAAATTTTCTCTTTCTTTCCCCTTTAAAACTTTCCCTGAAGGTAACTTTAGTTTTTGAGAGTTTACTTTTTTTCCATTAACAATTACTTCATAGTGTAAATGTGGACCAGTTGATAAACCTGTCGAGCCGACATAACCTATTATTTGTCCCTGTTTAACTTTTCGTCCCTCTTTAATACCCTTTGCAAATGATTTCATGTGAGCATAAATAGTTTCATAAGTAGAGTTATGTTTTATTTTTACACAATTTCCTCCACCCCCACACCATCTTGCTCTGGTTACAGTTCCTGACCCAGATGCCATAATTGGAGTTCCACTCGGGGCAGCAAAATCTGTTCCTCTATGCATTTTGTTATAACCTAAAATTGGATGTTTTCTCATTCCAAAAGAGGACGATAAGCGCGCTCCGTTAATTGGAGTTTTCATTAAAGACTTTGTAATACTTTTCCCTTTAATATCATAATACTCTTCATGATTTTTGTATTTAAAGTTATAAAGATTTATTTCTTCACCATTCACAAACATTGAAGCGTAAATAATTTTACCAGTATCTCTTACTTTACCATTATCATCTTCAAATTTTTCATAATAAACTTCAAACCAGTCTCCATTTCTTATGTCTCTTTGAAAGTCTACCTCAAAACCAAAAATTCTTGCAAATTCCACTATTATATTTGGTTCAATTTTCTTTTCAATTGCTGAACTATATAAGTTGTTGTTAATTACACTTTTTACAACTACCTCCTTTTTATTCAATTTAAGAATTTTTTCTTTAATAACATAGTCGTTTTGAATTTTACGAACCTCTATACTAATCGTGTTGCTAATTGGAAATATTATGTTAACAGCAGTGTTTGTTCCATCAATTAATTTTTTATACACAAGATTTAGTTTTTTTCCCGAATAAATATTAGAAAGTTTTTTTTGTTTTAGTTTGTAAGAAATAGTTTTTATATCCTCTGTTTTTATCTTAAATTTCTTTAGAATTCTTTCTATTGAATCATTATTTTCAATTAAGTACCTTTTTTCTACGTATGGACTATTAATTTTTGAAAGAAAAAAATTTGATAGATTCAAAAACTCTGAAGAGGTAGTAGTATTTTTAAAATTTTTGGCGTTGACTAAGTTATCTTTTTTCAAAAGATTTAGAGATATAAGAAAAATCAAAGAAAAAAGTACAAGTAAAGTAATTAAAATTATATAATTTTGACCGAAAATTCTTAATCTATTTTTTTGATGGGATAAGTCTTTAATGATACTTTTTTTAAAAAAATCATTTATTTTTTGAATTATCGTCATAGTTGTTTTTCTACAAAAAATACTTATGGTTTGCAACTTCGATAAGCTAAAAAACCCCTATTTTACTTGCTATTTAGACTAATATACGCCTTGACTTATAGGTAAATTGTAATAAAACGACCGCTCACCTCTACGATATTAAATAATAATAACGCTAAAGGTGTGTAGATTTTTAAATAAAATCTTAGCTTTTTTATATTGTAAATTTAAGAAGAGAAGTGTGGACGGCTAGGTTAATAAAGAAATTGTCGTACACGCTT
>MDTD01125122.1_pt1 | contig 12863 bp, 7 predicted proteins | sample 811221 | NCBI WGS metagenome assembly MDTD01 (sample SAMN05326646, study PRJNA326480) | marine metagenome | isolation source: seawater | place: Pacific Ocean: South West | collected 2011 | reverse complement strand
CTAAACTCTGATGCTCATGAGTATTTGATAGACTATTTGAAAACTAAAGTGTCAGGTAAATGTGATGCTTATATCATTGGGTAATCGGTAAAGGCCGTACAGAGGAGGTTCAAGTCCTCCCATCCCCATTGGCGAGAGCCCAGTACGCTGGATACCTTGAGCCGTCTAGACGGTGGGATAGACCACAAAAATGGCCAAAAAATTTCAGATCTGAGAAAAGTAAATCAATATCATTCTTAGAAATGGCACAACAAAATAGTACACTGACCACTAATATAACTAGTCCCGGTCAGTCGAACTCAGCTGGAGACAAGAGGGCGTTATACCTTAAATTGTTTTCCGGAGAAATGTTCAAAGGCTTCCAAAGGAACACGATAGCACGTGACCTTGTGATGAAGAGAACACTTACAAATGGTAAGTCAGTTCAGTTTATCTTCACAGGAAGAACAACAGCCGAGTACCACACACCCGGCAACAGCATACTAGGTAACTCCGATGGAGCACCTCCAGTAGCTGAAAAGACAGTGACTGTTGATGACCTACTTATCAGTTCAGCATTTGTCTATGAGCTAGACGAGACACTAGCACACTACGACCTACGTGGTGAGATCTCAAGAAAGATCGGTTATGCTCTTGCAGAGAAGTATGACAGAAAGATCTTCAGAGCAGTAACTAAAGCTGCTAGACAAGCTTCACCAATCACAAAGACTAACTTTGTAGAGCCCGGTGGAACACAGATCCAAGTTGGTTCAACATCACCTACTGGTTCTGACGCTTACGATTCTGTTAAGCTAGTTAATGCTTTCTACGATGCAGCTGCTGCACTCGACGAGAAAGGCGTATCTGGCGAAGGTAGAGTAGCTATACTCAACCCAAGACAGTACTACGAACTAATACAGAACGTAGAAACAAACGGCTTAATCAACCGTAACGAGAGAGGAGATGCAATTCAGTCCGGAAACGGCATCATTGAAATAGCTGGTATCACCATCTACAAGTCAATGAACATTCCTTTCTTCGGTAGATTCGGTACTAAGTTTGGTACAGCATCTACAACAAACCCCGGTGTTGCAGACCCCGGAAACACAGGCAGCTTCACAGAAGTTGTTATGGAAGACGAGACAGCTGGTTCATCTACAACTAAGACTGTTAACTCTTATGGTAATGGTAACTCCGACTTTGAAAACTCATGCGGACTTATCTTCCAGAAAGAAGCTGCTGCTTGCGTAGAAGCAATCGGCCCACAAGTACAGGTAACATCTGGAGACATTTCAGTTGTATACCAAGGTGACGTAATTTTAGGTCGCCTAGCTATGGGAGCAGACGCACTTAACCCTGCTGCTGCTGTTGAATTGTTCGCCGGAACAGCAACTAAGCCTACAGCTTTAACTTAATTTTTATTCTATACGGGAGCTTCGGCTCCCCTTTTTTCTTATGGCTTCCACAACTATTGACATCGACACAGAATTGTCCGCAGTAAATACTATACTGGGAGCAATAGGTCAATCACCAATAACACAACTTAACTTTGACAATCCAGAAATATCATTTATATTTAATCTACTAAAAGATGCTAATATAGATACACAGGCAGAAGGATGGCATTTCAATACAGAAAAACATGTAGCATTTGCACCAGATTCCGATGGGCATATTTTTATATCAAATGATGTTCTACAGCTTGATGTTTCTGAAGGTTGGTCAAATAGAACATATGATGTAGTCAGACGTGATGGTAAATTATATGATAAAATAGATCACACAGATGACTTCTCAGACATTACATCCATCGACTTAGATGTCGTAAAACTTTACACCTTTGAAAACTTACCTATACCATTTAGACGTTATATCACATATAGAGCGTCAACAAAAGCAGCTACTCAGTTGGTTGCAAACCCTAACCTTGTTAAATTATTGCAAGGACAAGAATCATTAGCACGTGCTGCATTAATGGAGTACGAGTGTAATCAGGGAAATCACAGCATGTTTGGATTCCCAGAAAATACAGTATATCAAACATATCAACCTTGGAGAAACCTTAGAAGATAATGGCAAGTTTAACCCAAACCATTCCTAGTTTTACTGGTGGTATATCGGAACAGCCCGATCAATTAAAATATCCGGGACAAGTTAAGAATGTCGTAAATGCTATACCTGACATTACTAAAGGCTTGTATAAAAGACCGGGTGCAAAAAGAGTAGGCACCAACCCGTTACCCAACGTAGCTACAGGTGGTTCGTGGTTCCACTACCATCGTGACGAAGAGGAAGGGTCTTACATAGGACAGGTAGCCGCAGACGGTACACTAAAAATGTGGAAAGCTAGCGGCGATAACCCCGGAGCTGAACAGACCATAGTCTATGGTACTGGTGGCGAGACAGCTATCAAAAACTATCTAGCAACAAGCAATAGTGAAAACATACAATTCCTTACTATCAACGACACTACCTTTGTTAGTAGTCGTGACGCTACTAATGCTAATACACTGGTAGGAAAGTCAGGTACTACACCAGATAATCCTGATACTCACTTTGCGTTTGTAGAAATTACACGTACTGAAAACGGTAGACAGTACGGTATGAATATATACAATAACGATACAGAAACTACTTTTACTAGAGCTACACGTATACAAATATTATCTGACACACTTGATGAAAGTGGTGGTACTGGACAGTGTAGAGGTATTGGTATACAAACATTTAGTTGTACAGCTGCTAGTAGCTATACTGGTACAAATACAAATTTAGTTACAGATGTAAATAATAATACTGTAACTTCTGGTAAAAACAATCTTATCTTTAAACTTGATATACGTGGACAACAAGGTAACATAGGTGCTGACGGAGACTCTCCAGATGACTTTGCCTGTGCTTACAGTAGACAAGCTATACTCTTACATGGAGGAGAAGGTTGGGCTTTTGGAGATCAGGTAACTATTACTATGGACCAAGCAAAGGGACGTACCGTATCTGGTTCGTCTAGTAGTGGTACTTCTGGTAACTCTGGTAAAGGAGAATCTTCGGCTACTTATATTATAGAGGTTATGGAGCATGAAACTATAACCGTAAAAGCTAACTTAAAATTACTACGTCCCTCACCTACACCTTTTGACGCTGATACAGCAGTAAGTTCTGACACAGTATTAGGTGGTCTTCTTGCAGATTTACCATCAGGTATTACTGGTAAAATTATAGGTAACGGACTTTACATGTCTAGCACTACCTCATTTAATGTTGAGATAGTTGAAGATGACCTAATGCGAAGCATGGGTACAGCTGTTAACGATGTGTCTTTATTGCCAAAACAATGTAGACATGGTTATATAGTTAAAGTATCTAACTCTAGACAGTCAGATGAAGACGATTACTACTTACGATTTGAAGGTCTAAATAATAAGGATGGTACAGGTTCGTGGGTAGAGTGTGCAAAACCGGGTATTGATTTAAGTCTAACTAATATGCCTCTAGCTATACAAAGAACTGGTTTAGCTAATGGTGGTACATCTACAGAAATAGCTACATTTACTATTAAACAGTTTGATTATGCTGATAGAGAGATAGGCGATGAAAATACTAATCCATTTCCATCATTTGAAGGTAAGCGTGTTAACAGAGTTTTGTTTTTCCGTAACAGATTAGCCTTTTTAGCAGGCGAAAATGTGGTATTATGCCGCCCGGGCACGCTAGGAAAGCCTGATTTCTTCTCAGAAACAGCTCTAACAGTTAGTGCTAATGACCCTATTGACATATCTTGTTCTTCTAATTTCCCGTCAGAACTGTTTGATGGTATAGATATTAACTCAGGTCTTGTAGTATTTAGCTCAAACCAACAGTTTCTATTATCATCTGACGATACAGTACTAAACCCTGACACTGCTAAGTTACGTAGTATATCCACATTTAACTATAACAAGGATATACCTCCTATATCACTAGGTACTACAGTAGCATATATGGATAATTCTGGTAAATTTAGTCGTTTTAACGAAATGGCTAATATTGCTAGAGAAGGAGAACCTAACGTAGTAAACCAGAGTCAGGTAGTTCCTACATTAATACCTAAAAATGTAGATTTATTTACTAACTCAAGAGAGAATAACCTAGTATTAATAGGTAAAACTGACTCAGATGAAGTACAAGGATTTAGATATCTTAACGTAGGAGATAAACGTCAGCAATCAGCTTGGTTTAAATGGAAGTTTAATAATCCACTTAAGTATCATTTTGTTATTAATGACGAATATTACTTTTTAGATACAGATAACTTTTTACAGGAAGTAAGATTAGTACAAACAGAATCTGACCCATTTATTATACAAGATAATGTCGATTACTTATTACATATAGATAATCATGTCAGCGTATCTGGTGGTACATTCGATCATCCTACTAATAAAACTACATTTACTGGCATTACTTGGCTTCCTTCAGTTACTACACCTAGCTATGATTTAGTTGCTATAGATACAAATACAGCATCTACCAGAGTAGGTAGATATGCAAAGGCTACAATACAAAATAACACTGAGTTTACTTTACCGGGAGACTGGTCAGGAGCAACAATCTTTGTAGGATATTTATATGAATACAAAGTACTATTTCCTACATTCTACTTAACACAAACTCAAGGAGAATCTGCTAGAGCTGATGTTAACTCATCTCTTGTTATACATAGAATGAAGTTACACTTTGGTAAGATAGGTCTTTATGAAACAACTCTATCACGTGTTGGTAAAAATGATTATACAGAAGTATACGAATCTACAGAGTTAGACGAGTACGATGTATCTGATGCACCATACATAGAAGAGTTTATAAAAACTATACCAGTATATGAACGTAATACTAACGTAGATATTACACTTAAATCTCAACACCCTGCACCATCCACACTAAGAGCTGTGAGTTGGGAAGGAGACTATTCACCTCGATATTATAAACGTGTCTAAATTAGATCAATACGTAAAACCAATTACAAAAGAGGCTGCCTTAGAGGTGGCCTATAACCTACGCCCAGATGACCTCAGAGAGGTCGTCGAGGGTCATGGGTTAGACCCATTCCTAATCCTCCCTAGAGTGGCTCAGGAAGGCTCTGCTGTGTATTTCACAGTACCAGACGGCAAGACTGCCGGACTAGCAGGAGTCGGGGACGGTGGAGAAATCTGGATGCTATGCACTCCGGCAATCCATCGTTATCCAATTACATTTGCAAGAGAAGCCAAGCGGTGGGTCGATAGCCGCACTGAGCCTCTGTTGTGGAACATCGTAGACTGTAGAAATACAGCACATTTAAAACTACTCAAATTTATAGGTTTCAAGTTTTTACGCAAGTTTAATCATGGACCTAACAATTTACCATTTATAGAATTTTGCCGTGTGTGCACCAGACCCTAATGCGGGAAGGCGAGAAGCCGCCCGAGTCGAGAATAATAGGCGACATGCCGAATACAAAGCTAACTCGATAAAACAATGGAATAAAGAAGCTGATTTTAAGCAGAACCTAAAAACTATTCGAGGTTTAGGACGGTCACGTGCCGAAGCAGACTTTGAAGAAGTAGCTGTACAAGCTCGAGGTAAAGCTTTATCAGAAAAAGAAGACTTAGCCAGACAGTACTTTCAAAGTAAATCGGTCAACAGTGGCGGACGTAGTAATCGTTACGGCGGTATGAAGCAAGCTAACTATCATGCTAAAGTTGCCAAACTAGATAAACAAATGTTTAAACTGGCTACTGTAGGAGAGTCTAAAGCAAGAGAAGGTATACAAAGAAGAGAACAAGCTATGATTCAGAAAGAGTATAATGCTCTTGGTATGGGACCACAGTTTGGTATGCCTACTATGATGCCTCCAAAAGACAGAGCGGGTCAGTTCATGAACAGTTTAAGTTTTGGACTAAACGTCGCTACTGGAGTTATGGGATTATTTCCTAGTGATGAAAGATTAAAAAGAGATGTGACAAAAATAGGTCAATCTATTGACGGATATAATATATACAGATTTAAGTATGTAAGTTCTGACAGAGAATTTATCGGAGTTACAGCTCAAGAAGTATTAAAGAAAAAACCAGAAGCTGTAGATAAACTTAGCAACGGTTTCTATGCTGTATACTATGATATGATAGACGTTGATTTTAAGGAGGTGGCATAATGGATTCCAATATGTTTAACACCGCCGATACCAACTTTTCAGACGTTAGTAATAAACGTGGTGAAAGTATTAACGCAGGCATCAACGAGCTTATAGCTAACAACAATGCTCAATACAAACAGAGAGCACAAGATGCTATTGCTGCTGCGGAAACTAAATCAAGAAACTTTCAGAAACTAGGACAGCTTATTGCAGATACTGGTAAGTTTGTGCCTAAGCTTCAAGAGTGGAATGATAACAGAAGTCAACTAAAAGCATATAAAGATAAAGTCAAAGCCGGAGAAGCAAATAGTAAAAAGCTTGGTGGCAGCGATATGCCTAAGATGGCTGATCTATTTACTGGCGACTCAGACATTGACTTTAATATGTCTCTAGATAAAAAAGTTGATGACAAGTTTAAAGACTTTTTATACAGAGAAGAAGAAGACGAAAAGTTTAAAAACATTTTTAAAGAAAGTAATGCTGCTACTGTAGAAGGTATGCAAATTGCTTTTGATGCTGACATAGATTTTGCAAAAACTGGTAATCTAGATATACTTGAAGAAGGTATATATGCTAACCAGAGTCTTACAGTTGCTGACTTTGATACAAAAGGTAAAGCCTTAGTTACAGAAGTTGGTAAAAGTTATCAAGGATTTATGCTAGCTAATCAGGATACTAAAGTCCCTGTAGAGGGTTATGGTATGGTAAGTCTACAAGATGCTATGGCTGCCAATGATGGTGCGGGTAATCCACTAATGTATGATGCTATATCAAAGTTTTTAAACGAATCATTTTATTTTACTGCTGAAGTTTTTAGTGGTAAAAACAAAATGAGCAATCGTCACATACTTCAATTAATTAAAAGTACAGAAGGAACAGATCAAGCTGCTAGAGCTCAATTCTTACAACAATCTTATCAAAAATCTAAAGAGCAATACAAAACTAAATCTAGAATAGACTTTGCTAATGCTATAAAATCTAATCCTTATGCAGCTATCTTTGGTACTAAAGGAGACCCTAATTCTGGACGTCTAAACCAGTTACAAAAAGTGAGCGGTAAGAAAGATACCGATTTACATTTTCAAACTATGTTAGATGATATGACATGGGCTGTCGATAATGGTTATTTACTAGCTGCTGATCTAAACAAGATTATGGCTATAGAAGGCATAAAAGATAGGCATGACGGGGTTACTAAAAGTCTAGGTGACTTTAGACCACAGTTTTATCAAGCTGTAAAAGTGCTACATGAAAAAGCAGGCACTAGAGAGTTTGATAGAAAACTGAAAACTCAACAAAATACAGTTACTACTGAAGTTGAGAAAGCTCAAGAAAGACTTAAAAAGATAGAAGGTGGTGCTACAGAAGAACACTTACTAGATGAAGTTAACAATGTTAAAAAAATACTAAACGATCAACATGGTATAGTTGTGGCTGAAGACCAAAGTAATCAATTTTGGCGTTACTTTCAACCACTTACCGGATTTGTAACAAACGAAGATAAAGTTGATATTGATACTGTAAAGCATATAGATAATGATTTACTACAAAATGATTTTGAGCATGCTGAAGCAAGACTTGATGAAATTAACGACCCTAAACTTAGGGAAGATTATGCAAAGAAGATAAAAGGTTACGACAAGATTGCACAAAACAAAGACTTGTATGACCAATACGAGAAAAGACTAGAACAAGACGTATCAACTACATTAGGTAATACACTTACAACTTCTAATAAAGAATTAGAGCAAAGTGTTGTTATAGATAATGTCAAAGCAGACCTTAAGAAAAAGTTTTTATATCTTACATCTAAAGAAGGTGGTGGACTATCTCCGGAGCAGGCACTAACACAGGCAGAAGGTGAGATTCTTAAAAACCTTGGTCCAGAAGATGGTACTGTAGTAGGTACTGGTAAGAGTAAAAAAGTTACACCATACGGAGAATACTATAGATCAGGTAAAGGTAAACGTAATCTTTATGTTGCTAATGCCGGTCGTATAGCTCGTAATAAAATAGAAGATGAAAAAACTAGGGAAGCTTGGTTTAATCACGATCAGCCACATGACGGCGAAGATATTGAAGCATTAATTCAATATGCTCGAGGTGGTAATATACCTGAGTTTTATGTCGAAGCTAGTCGTAATATGAAATTTTTAAATAGTCATATGATAGCTAGAATGAGACTAAAGGCTTTAGGTTATGATGAAGAATTACAAAACTTAGCACCTAGCGTATTAAATAATTTTGATAATGCTGTTGCTAAGAAGCTATTTTATCATCCAAGTTCAGAAAAGTATATTCAAATTTTTGATTATGACCCAGAAGGCACAGCTTCTTTCTTTCCAGAATTTGCTGAAAAAACGAAAAATCCAGATCATGGTAACGTGTCAGGCTTTTATAGAGAAAGAATTGACTATGATACTACTACAATAGATGATATTGTTAAAGAAGGCGGCTTTGCTGAAAAAGGTTATGGAACTACTGGCTTTGGTTCGTTTAAATTAAATGCAGCTCAAATAGAACGAGTTAGAAACACATCTGGCTTAGATTTTAAAACTGATACTTTTACAAAAGAAAATCAGAATAAATTATACTTTGCTATTTTAATGGAAACAGGTCAGATGAAGAAAATGTTTAATGGCTTAGGTCTAGAAAGCTATTCTCCTAGTGGTTTAAACTTTGATGACGTGGAAGGTCTTTATACTGACATGGATAAATTTAACATACCCGGATTATATACTTCATCTGAACTTACTGAACACTTTATGTACTACGGTAATATTAATGAAAAAGGTGAGATATTCTATTACGGGGAGGATAACGAATGAATGAAGAAGAACTAATCCAAGACCCGATCGGTGCTAGTTACGACAAACCAGACGATAATCCCCCGGCTCTTACAGCAGAGGAATTTCAAGTTTCCGAAGCTCAATATCAAGAAGATCAGGTAGCTGCCGAACAGACACTAGAAGAAGAATCTGCTGCACTCGAAGACCCACGTACTGATGAAGGTATTGGTGGTGTTAAAGGAGTGCTAAAAGAACTAGCTTCTATACCTTCTGGTGGTATACAAGATACATTATCATCTGGTACAACTTTTGTAGAACGTACTATAGACGCTGTTTCCGGTCAACGGGAAAAAGAAATTAAAGAACAGGGTTATTATCAACCTGACTTTGACCCGTTTACAAACAATGGGCAGAGTGAAATAATAACAAAAACATGGTGGGGTAAGTTAGCCAGAGGTGTAGTACATTTTGGTACTATGGCGGGTGCTACTATCCTAGCTGCTAAAGGTGCAGCCGCTGCCGGTATAGGATTGGGTGTAGGTGCAACTGCAAAAGCACTATTAGGTGCTCCGAGTTTAGTACGTGCAGCCGGTATTGGTGCTATATCTGATTTAGTATCTAAAGAATCTGATGGTCATAATGCTCTAGGTAGCCTACGTGACCATTATGGTTGGATTGATACACCATTAAGTACAAAGGATACAGACCATCCTACTATGATGAAACTAAAAAACATTGTAGAAGGCATGGGTATAGGTCTAGTATTTGATGGTGCTGCTATGCTACTTGGTAAAGGTAAAAAATCAGTAGTTGATAGAATAGGTAAACGTCAAAAAAGTGTACAAGATCAGACTTTAGCTAAAGGGCTCGAAGAACTTAGAGAAAACGAAACAAGATTTAGAGCTAGTAAAAATAAAGCAATAGCTGAACAACACCAAGGAGCACACCTGTCAGAAGATGACCCATATACTGTATGGGAAACACAGAAAAAAATTCGTGAAGACTGGGGTGCAGAAGATGGTTCTGCCGGTAATGTTATCCCTGCCGTACAACGAGCAAGGGCAGCAAAAGAAGCCGGTATTACAGAAGAAATAGCTGATGATGTTTTACGTAAACTATATAGTAATAACAAGTATCGTCAGATTATTGAAGAAATTAAAAAGAACAGACTTACATTAACAGAGGTCTTTGGTGATTCTATAGCCGCACATCAACGTATTACACTTGGTAGAAACGCAGCAAATATGTCACCAGAGGAATACTTAGAAGAAATACTAAGAAATACTGACGCATATTCTATAACAGATATAGATGGCAACCTTGTAGACAGCATAGAAACTATTACAAGTAAGTATGTAGTTGTTGCTGACATGGTTATGGGTACATTATTACAACAAGTACGTGATTTAGGTATAGCCGGTAGAGAGTTAGGCAACTTTGTTGACCTAGCAGATACAGATAGTACTCTAGAATCTATTAGAGATACTATGTTTACTTTACTTACTGAAGTAAAAAAAGCTAGAATTATAAAATCACAGAACTTTAGAGAGCTTGGAGCCGGTTCTAAGGTACAGTATTTAAAGAAAACACTGTCACAAGAAATGGTTGACACTCGTGAATCCATACAAAGTATATTAAATATTGCAGATAAGTCAGAAGATAGTAATTTATTAATGGCATTATTTGAAGCTTTCTCCTCTATGCAGACAGTTAACAGTCTTGATGACTTTGACGCATGGGCTAGAAAGATGATAAAAGGTGGTGAGATCGAAGGTAAAGCACAGTCAGGTGCATTAATAAGAGAACTACAAGGTGTATTTACTCACAGTGTACTTAGTTCACCTAAGACACCTTTACGAGCTATTATTGGTACATCTACTCATACATTCTTGCGTCCTATGAATCAAACAATAGGTGCATTAATTAGACTTCCATTTACTGGAGATACTAGAAGTGTACGTGTAGGTCTTGCATCTATGAACGCTATGATGGAAGCTATACCTGAGTCATTTGAGTTATTTAAAACTAGACTTAACTCATACTGGTCAGGAGATATAGCAACTGTAAAGACTAGATTCTCTGAGTATACAAAAGGAGACGATAACTGGGAGATTATACGTAGATGGGCAGAAAGCGACAGAGCTAGTGCAGGCGACAAAGCCGCATTTAGAATGGCTAATATGGCTAGACAAATGAATAATGCTAGTATGTTGACTTACTCTACTAAAGTTATGGCTGCAACTGACGATGCTTTTGCATACATTCTAGGTAGAGTTAAGATGCGAGAAAAAGCTCTTATCTCTGCTATGGACCAAAAGCAAGCCGGTAAGATAAGTGGTCATATAGATATAACTCCAGACCTTATTAAGAACTACGAAGATTATTTCTATCAGGATATTTTTGATGCTGATGGTAATATATCTGATGCAGCTACAGAATTTGCACGTAAAGAAGTTACACTAACACAAGATTTAAAAGGATTTGCTGCTAACCTAAACTCAGTGTTTCAGCAAAACCCTTGGGCTAAACCTTTCTTCTTGTTTGCTAGAACTGGTGTAAACGGATTAAAACTTACAGCTAAACATACACCCGGTTTTAACTTTCTAGTTAGAGAGTTTAACGATATAGCTTATGCTAGACCCGGGCAAAATTTAGATGAATTATCTAAGTATGGTATATACTCAGATCAAGACTTAATAAACGCTAAGGCACTACAAACAGGTAGATTAGCTATGGGTTCTGCTCTAGTTAGTATGGCTGCATGGGCATGGATGACAGGTAGAATGACAGGTAACGGACCTGTAGACAGACAGAAACGACAAGTATGGATGGATGCGGGATACAAACCACGTACTATTTTCTTCGGCGATGTTGGAGTAGAGTATGATTCGTTTGAACCATTCAACCAGATTATGTCTATGATAGCTGATATAGGTGATGCTAGTTTACTTATGGGTGAAGAGTGGACAGAAGATAACTTACTAAAAGTTGCTTTACTCTTATCTCAAGGTGTAACAAGTAAATCTTATTTAGCCGGACTACAATCGTTTGCAGATTTATTTGGTGGTAAGCCGGGTCAGCCTGCTAGAATCATATCAGGTTTTGCAAATAACCAGATACCTTTAGCCGGTTTACGTAATGATTTAGGTAGAATATTTACACCACATACACGTGAACTAAGCTCTGGTATTTTCGACTCTATACGTAACCGTAACTTAATGAGCGAAAAATTAACTGGTCAACAATTACCTATTAAGTATGACTTATTAAATGGTAGACCTATTAAGAATCACGACTTTATGACTAGAGCTTACAATGCTTTCATACCTGTAGCATTTAACTTAACTCCTAGTCCCGGTAGAACCTTGCTATTTAATAGTGGTTATGATATTAGAATGTCAGTTTTATATTCTCCTAATGGAGATGACTTAACTGATAGTCCTAGACTACGATCTCTATTCCAAAAAGCGATAGGTGAAGAAAGACTAGAAGTAAAATTAAGTAGACTTGCTAACGACCCTAAAATTATAGCGTCTATGGAGCAGATGTATACTGATATAAATTCTGGTAGACGAGCTGATTTTCAACCTAGAGACTACTATCATAATATTATAATAGATAGATTGTTTACTAAAGCACGTAAGAAGGCTTGGTTGAAAGTTATGAAAGATCAAGAAGCCGCTACAATAAAGAGAGATAGAGAGAAGTCAAAACTCGAGCGGAAGATGAAAAAAAATCAAACAGCAAAGTTATTAAACATTCCTAAATAATGGCACTAACATTCATTGAATATACAGCGGATGGTAATAATAATAAAAATTTTACCTTCCAGTCACTTAAAACCACTGACATAGATGTTAAGCTAGATGGTGCACTTAAGACAGCAGGCACTCATTATAACATAACTAACTATACACCTAGCGGTGGTGGTACAGTTGTCT
>MDTD01059153.1_pt1 | contig 12863 bp, 10 predicted proteins | sample 811221 | NCBI WGS metagenome assembly MDTD01 (sample SAMN05326646, study PRJNA326480) | marine metagenome | isolation source: seawater | place: Pacific Ocean: South West | collected 2011 | reverse complement strand
GGGGCTTGAGTTATGGGGTTGGAAAGTTTTGACTGACGGAGCGGGAGTAACAACCGACCAGGTTTTTGTCTCTTTCAGTATGCTGCCGCTCACCGAGGCAGTACCGGAGGGGACGGTTATCTTATAGACCGTTCCCCGGGGAAATCTTTTCCCGACAGGTTCGAAGAGAATAGTGTTTGTTCCCAGCCAACGCCAGCTGCCTTCCGGTTGGGGCGACATTTTTATAAAACGACCGGGATTTTTCTCCTTCTCCGCTGCGGCCACGGGCACCATGGGTTGGGAGAATGTCACGGTGAACTGATTCAATGTGTCCACAGCGCCGGTATGACTTACCCTGGTAACCTGCAGAGGTTCTGTTTTAAGATCGACAACCGGTTTTTTTAAGTTGTTGTTGTCCGGCGGGAATTTCTCTTTTATTCTTTGACCCGGTAAGTCCGGCTTGACAAGGGATTGTTCCGGTAATAAGAACGGCTGTTTTTTTGGTGCCTCCAGGGCGCCAAGGCGACGGACTAGCTCTTCGACCTTTTCCCTGGCCAGATCTTCAATGTCAACCCGGGCTAGCTTGACGGGCTCACTGACTTGCTGTTCGCCGGCTCCGGTTTTATCCGCTTCGGTCAGGGAGAAGTCAAGTTGCTTCTCCGCCTTTTTCTTGTCGTCGGAAACTTCGGCGGTGGCAGTAGCACTATCTGAATGGCTGAAGTAGATCTGGACGAATACAACCGTTAATAAAATGCTTGCGAGCGCCAAAAAGAGTCTGGTTCCCGCTGTCAGAGCCGAGTTATTCCGCATTCTGCAGTCCTGCCTTAAAATATTCGATGCAGGACATTATAACCCTATTGGGTTTGCTTAGCTTTTGCTTGCTACCGGAGTCGACAATCTTCTTGAAAAGACCACGTCCTTCCTGGTGATTATTCCACCGGAGAGGTTGTAGGCGTCGAATCCATTAATTCTCAATACCCTTACTGCATAGTATCCCCTTTGACCGACCCTGCAGTAGACAAGTATCTTTTTGTCCCGGGGTAGCTCTTCCAGTCTCTCCCTGAGGTCATGGAGTGGAATGTTGTAAGCCCCTTCCACATGGTCGGGATCGTATTCGGAGGGATTTCTCACATCGAGAATGAAGTAAGAACTACCGCCGGTGCTTTTATCTTCCAAATCCGTCCAGTGATGGAGGGGAGCGTCTCCCCTTCTTTCATTGGCTGCTATCATGCCGGCGACGTTTATAGGGTCTTTGGCCGCTCCGTACTGGGGCGCATAGCAAAGCTCCGCCTCCTCAAGATCATAGATGGTGCCTCCCAGTTGGATGGTCATGGCGATTACGTCGATTCTTTTGTCGATACCTTCTTCACCCAGGGCCTGGGCTCCGAGCACCCGCCCATCCCCTTTTGCATAGAGGACTTTCATATGAATCGGTTTTGCGTTGGGGTAGTAACCCACATGATGACCCGGATGCAGATAGACCTTCTCAAATTCCACACCGAGTCTTTTCAGGGTCTTTTCGTTGGCACCGGTGGCGGCGGCGGTCAATCCTAGAACTCCGCAAACAGCGGTTCCCTGGGTGCCTCTATAAGTTCTTCCTTTTCCAGCGATGTTGTCGGCGGCAATGCGACCCTGGCGATTGGCCGGACCGGCCAGCGCTACCACTCCCTGTTCTCCGGTGACGAAATTAGCATTTTCTGTAACGTCGCCGACGGCCCATATATGAGGATCGCTTGTTTGCATCTGAGGAGAGACCACAATTCCACCGGTGGGACCGACAGTCAGTCCTGCTTCTTTTGCCAGGGCGCTGTTGGGTTTTACTCCGACTCCGAGAATAACTAAATCAGCTTCAATTGACTTTCCTGTATCGGTGGATACGGTGAGGGCGCTTTCACCAGAACTTTTTTTGAACTCTTGCACACCTTCTTCAAGAAGTATTTTTACTCCTTGTTTTACCAGACGGCTCTCCAGTTCGGCGGTCATCTCCGCATCCAGGGGAGCCAGTAACTGTGGTCCCTTATCTATTAAGGTTACTTCTATTCCTCTATTGATCAGATTCTCTGTGATTTCCAGACCGATGAAGCCACCACCGACCACACAAGCTTTTTTCACCGACGCGCCGGTAAGCCATTGCTTGATCTGGCGACTTTCCGGAATGGTGCGTACAGTAAAAATTCCTTGATTATCTATTCCGGGAAGAGGCGGACGAATGGCGTTGGCGCCGGTGGCGATAACCAGCTTGTCGTATGCTTCTTCGTATTCGTGACCACTATTCAGGTCTTTTACTTTTAATGTCTTTGCGGTTTTGTCGATCCTTAAAACTTCGTGCCTTAGCTTTACTTCAATGTTGAATCTCTTTTGAAATAGTTCAGGAGTCGCCACCAGAAGGTTTTTCTCTTCTTCGATAACATCGCCCACATAGTAGGGTAGTCCACAGTTTGCAAAGGAGACAAAGGCGCCCTTTTCAAAGACGATTATCTCGGCTTCTTCGTTTAGTCTTCTGGATCTGGCCGCTGAGGATGCTCCACCGGCTACTCCGCCTATAATAAGGATCCTTTCCTTCTTATCCACTTCTTTAGCCATCATCCCCTCCAATCTTGTACTGACAAGACAACTATATCGCTAATTGGTTGAATAGTTGTATGGATCTTGAAACTTTTAACAATTGTCTACGGTCGATTTTTGGATACGCATTCGGGAAGCGTCGGAGGCGCCTATCACAACTTGATCACATTTCTGTCTTAAAATGAAAGTGGAGTCATTGTATTGAAAGTTTTATTATTATGAGCAATCCCAACGAAAAGCCTGCCGGTCAAATCGCCGCCTGTATCACGGACCAGAAGTCTGCCTGGAGTGTGCTCAATGAGTCGATGGTGCTGGCCAGGGAGATGTGTTCCGAACTCAGACTCATTATCTGCCAGAGTATTATAGGAAACGAATGCTCCCCGGAAGCGACCCGGAATTTTGTTGAAAAACTGCAACACGCAGCCCGAAGAAGTTGTGATGAGTCTGGAGTTAAGGTGTCGATAGAGACCCTGGACTGTGGCTCCCGCGAAGCTTCCAGAGTCAAGAAGATTATTGCTGAATCTTCGATAGAGTTGCTTGTTTTAACCGATTCACTACCCAGCAATCGCCTGGCCCGACTTCTCACCAGGAAGGCGGAGAATATAGCCAGAAGTTGCAGTTGCTCCGTCTTACTGGTGAGATAGGCTAATAGTATTGATTTTCATACCCGGCTCGTTCCTATGCATTTACTACGTCTGAATTAGTAGTGTTCTTTTGATCACAACTTGATCACATCTAGTTGTTACGCTCGAAATAGGCTAGCGCCAAAGTTTTATAGATATCTCGTCCATACTTCGAACCGACCTGAGGAGACAGTTTGCTCTCGAATATGCCTCATATCAATTGGTCTTTCATAATTCCGAATGTGGTACTGCTTCTTGCGTACATTTCCATCGTTGCTGAGCGGATTCCCAAGGTCGCCACAGCGCTTCTAGGCGCCTGTTTGCTGATTGTTACTCACAATATTTCCCAGGACCAGGCCATTGCAGCCATCGATTTCAACGTGATCTTTCTTCTTGTTGGCATGATGATAATCGTAAACGTACTCGGTCATAGCGGTGGGTTAAATGCCCTGGCAATTTTTGTCGCAAAAATTTTGAAGGGTGACAAAATAAAGTTGCTGCTTATCTTTTCATTGATGACGGCTGTTTTGTCGGCGATATTCGATAATGTAACCACCGTTCTTCTATTGGGCAGCGTTACCTGTGTAATCGCCCAACATCTAAAAGTGAGCCCGGTTCCTTTCCTTATTTCGGAGACCATATGCTCCAATATTGGTGGCACCGCCACTCTTATCGGCGACCCTCCCAATATAATGATCGGCTCAGCAGCCAGGCTAAGCTTTAACGACTTTGTTCTCAATTTGGCACCGCCGGTGATTATGATCTTGCCGGTAACTCTTTTGACACTTTTCCTCATATACCGAAAACAACTTAACGGCTCCCAGGTGTCGTCAGAGGAGCTGGATGATATGTCCGCTTCCGAAGCGATCACCGACAGAAGGCTTTTACTAGTCTCTCTGGTTATCACTTTCTTTGTGATTAGCGGATTTGTTTTTCATGGTTCTCTTAATCTGGAGGCTGGCACCATAGCATTGTCTGGTGCGGCTCTATTGCTCATATTCGAGAACAGAAAGAGTATTTGGTCCGATGTCGAATGGACTACCATTTTCTTCTTTATCGGTTTGTTCATCATAGTTGGTGCGGTGGAAAAGTCCGGCACCATCGAGTTGATGGCCCATAAGTTCATGGAGATTACCTCCGATAACACACATTTGATGCCCCTTGCCATTTTGTGGATATCTGGACTGCTTTCCGCCATCATCGACAATATCCCCTACACCGCCACAATGATCCCTCTGGTGCGCACCGTACAAGAGCACATTCAAATCCACAACAGTCAGAGTCTCTGGTGGGCCCTGGCTCTGGGAAGCTGTCTGGGAGGAAATGGTTCATTAATAGGCGCCACAGCCAATGTGGTGGTGGCTGATATGGCTCATTCCCGGGGAATGCCCCTCAGCTTTCTTGAATTTACCCTGGTCGGTGGTCTGGTGATGCTTGAATCGCTCTTTATCGCGTCAGCATATATATGGTTCAGATTTTCCTGAATCTGATTCAAGGTCTTAGCCTGTAGCCTACCCGTGAAATGTTCTCTATGATTGAATCGGATAGGTCTCTGTCACCATCCACTTTCTTTCTTATTCTTCTGATCGCAGCTCTTAAACCTTCTGAGGACGCCTCGGAATCCGCATGCCAGACTCTTGCCAGCAGAGCTTCCGGGGCAAATACTTGATCTTGATTGCGCATAAGAAATTCAAGTAAGGCGAAATCTCTGGGAAGTAGATGTACTTCTACGCCATCTCTGGTCAGTCGATGTTTTACCGGATCCAACTCCAGATCCCGTGCTTTGAGAACATTGCCAACCTGGGCTCCTCCCCTTCTCAAGAGTGCGCGAATGCGGGCAGACAGCTCTCGGATATCAAAGGGCTTGGTGAGATAATCATCGGCCCCGGCGTCCAAACCTTGCTCTTTGTCCTTGATTTCGTTCTTGCCCGTGAGCATCAAAACAGGAGTGGATCCACCCTGACTGCGGAAGGCATGGAGCACTTCGATACCACTAACCTGGGGCAGTTGCCAGTCCAGGACGATTATGTCGTATGTGCTCGCGTCGAGGAAGGCGAGGGCGTCTTTTCCGTCCAGGGCGTGCTCGACGGTATGGCGTTCGTTTTCAAGACCACTCACCAGGGTCAAGGCGAAATCTTCGTCATCTTCCACCAGGAGAATTTTAGCCATGGGCCGGTACTCCATCTTTGGGCTTGGCAACCGGGCGCGGTACTTGCAAAAAGTTCGGTTCCCAGACAAGAATATAACGTCCCGGCACTGATTTGCCTAGCTCCAAGGAGACCTTTCCTGAATGAGACTGCCCCTTACCGCCCAGGTCCTTATCCTGGTTTTGCTGCCTCTGGTTTTGCAGCTGGGCTCTCTTGTCTGGCTGGCATCCCTGGAAAGTGAGGCGGAATCTGAACTTAGAAAGGCAAATCAGGCGAAGAAAATATCTGACGCTGTCAATCAGCTGTCTAATGATGTTTTCTATGCTCTGGCAATGCACGGCAATGAAGAAGCGGACTTTCAGATGCCTGAATCCGGAGTTTTGAAAAATTTGAAATCAAAGCTGAAGGATCACTATGGGGAGCTGAAGAGACTTACCTCCTCAGACCCGGAACTTTACGCTGTGGTGGTCAGGGCGGAGACCGCCGGCTACCAGACTATGAATCTACTGATGCAGTTGGATAGATCTTTTCGCCGTTCCGAGATAGGTGAGCATGACCAGAGAAAGAAGCTCTGGAAGCAATTGAGGAAGCCTTCCAAAAATCTGCTCAGCAAAGAGTTGATGTCCCTTGGTCGACAACAGAAAAGATTTGCCGATTCCAGTCCCCATGTGCAAGCGGATTTGCGCCAGAAGATTCAGAATGCCATGGTCCTCGCCGGTGGTGTCAATCTACTTCTCACTTTATTTGCCGCTTTCTATCTGACCCAGGAGATAGGCAACAAGATAAGGCGCCTGAACGATAACACTTACCGGCTTGCCGCCGATAAGCCCTTACATCCGCCATTACCTGGTAGCGATGAACTGTCTCGTCTCGATCAAGTTTTCCATGAAATGGCAGCGGATCTAAAGGCGGCGCGCCGCAAGGAGCGATCATTAATTGATAATGCCAGGGATCTCATCTGTTCTATCAATTCTTCGGGCAAACTCAGTGCCGTCAATCCATATTGCCAAGACCTTCTCGGCTACAAACCTGACGAATTGCTGCTCTCCAATTTTTCCGATATTGTCTGTCCTGCCAGTCTGGCAAGTTGTTTGAATTATCTTGATGCCATCAAAGATGGAGCGGATGAGACCGCTCTGGAGACACAACTTTTGGACAGGATGGGTAACAGGGTTGATGTCCTCATCTCTTCCCGGTATTCCCGGGATGATGACTCATTCTTTCTTGTGGTGCACGACATAACAGAGCGTCAGGAAGCCGAGCGTCTCAGGCAAGAGGTGGTGGCAATGGTGACCCACGACCTGCGGACGCCGCTCAACACCCTGGGGAATATATTTGAATTTATTGCCGAAGGCAGCCTCGGAGAGCTGAGCGCTAAGGGGATGAAATTTGTCGATTCAGGAACCCGGAACGTAAAAAGGATGACTGCACTGGTCAATGACCTGCTCGACATAGAAAAGTTCAGAGCCGGAAAAGTAGAGTTGGATATCTCCGATGTCAGCTTGAAGAGCTGCCTGGAGGCATGCCGTGACCTTCATCTCGGTATCAGTGAAGAGGAAGGTGTCGAGGTAGATATCCAGGGAGAAGACATCGTTGTACAAGCTGATAGGGAAAAACTGGAGCGTTTGTTCTCAAACCTGCTTGCCAATGCTCTCAAGTTTACCCCCCGGGGGGGAATGGTGACCATGGCGTTAGAGTCCAGGGACCAGGAGGTGGTTGTCCTGGTGGAGGATGACGGACCTGGGCTGGAAGCTGATAGCCTTGAGCATATTTTCGATAGATTCTTTCAGGTGCCGGGTAGCGCTAAAAAAGCCCTGGGTTCCGGTCTGGGGCTCTCCATCGCCAGAGCCGTGGCAGAAGCCCATGGATTCAGGCTATGGGCCGAGGTCCCCCGGGAGAGAGGGGGACGTTTCTTGCTTTCAATTTCCCCATAGAATTTTTCCAGTCACAAATCGAATACAAATCAGTCACCAATCGATTACAGGTAAGTCCTAAATTGGTTTGTACGAAATCGGTTCGAGAACATTACGAATCCAGTTGAATAGATTTTGAAAAGAATTCGAAACTAGAAGTTACTTGAGAGGAAGAGTCATGCCGTATGAAGGAAAAGTTGAAGCTGAAAGCATCAAAGATGTAGCACCAACAAAAGAACATTTAGGGGCTGAAATATGGTCTTCGGACGATATGAAAGCACATAGCAGCGCCTGGAAAAATTCTGACAAGCATGAACCAGGCGGCACGCTGGAATTGACCGATCCTTTTAAAGATATCAAAGATACCAAAGATACAAGGCATCTCAATGAACGATCCGAGAACGATGGTCTGAATGAAAAATTGGCCAAGACTCCGGAGAAAGTTGCAGACAAGTGTTATCTTGAGCCCGCTGAAAGAGACTCGGGCGATGTTGCGGAGCAAATACATAAGAAGCTCGCGAAACTAAAACATCTGGCTGAAAGAAGAGCCAGATCCAACGGAGAGTTTGATAAACCCGGCAAGATCGAGAAGCCCGGAACCGGAGAGAAGCCTGTCCAGCCTCTAAAACCGGAACGGTCGGCGAATGGTAAACCGGAATCTGGTGAAAAGCCACCAACTGATACCAGACCGGAAAAGCCGCGCCCCCGTCAGGGAAAACCGATACTGCCTTCAGATAAACCTACTCCTTCTGAAATACATAGCCGCAAGAAGGGGTAGGAAATCTGAAAATCTAACCAGATAGAAAGATTTTTTTCCAAGCAGAACAAACAATAGGGGGGAATTCTCCGGTACTTCGGTACCGGAGAATTTCAGTTTTGACTAGCTTTCAGCTCGGTGAACTTCCATTTCCTTGATACCGGAAATCTCTTTCATCAGCTCTCTTTTTCTTTTGTCCATTTTGATACCAAGCTCTTCGAAGTCGATCTCCAATTTTTCGAATGCCTCAAAAGTATCTTCCTCTTCTTCATCTAGATGATGCTCAATCATTTCGGAGAGAACATGGAACTTTGTCTCGCAACGCTTGTCTTCCATGGTCATATTTTTTAACTCTTCGATCAATAAATTAGCGGCGTGGTGCTCTTCAATACCTTCTTTCACCATATCCGGCGCTTTGTCTTCTATGAGCGGGTAGATTAACTCTTCTTCCAGAGTGGCATGAATAACCAATCTTTCCAGGGTGTCTTCGAAAATCTTTCGCCTCTTTTGACCGGATGTATTCTCGAATTTTTTGAAATTCTCTCTAAACAGCTCATGATCCTCCAATAGAATTCTCAGTGCATGGGTACATGGTTTTTCACTTGTAATCAAAATAATTTCTCCTTTTAAATTTCAGCAAGAAAGGCTGCCGAATGACAGCCTTTTGAATTTGATTCGTCTTATTTCTATGCAGTTCTTCTGGCAAACAGCGAGACTATGAATACAAGCACCGCTGAACCCAAGATTGCTGGAAGAATAGAGATACCGAAGAGACTCGGTCCCACTTGACCGATCATGCTTCCGCCTACCCAGGCGCCAAGGATACCGAATACCACGGAAGTTAAGAAACCTCCCGGTACTCTACCTGGTACCAGATATGCCGCTATTCCGGCACAGACTGAAGCCATAATACAGTACATAATAAACATTAAAATAGCCATTGATAAACCTCCTGATTCGCGGTCCGGGATTTATAAGGCAGCAACTTTGCCGAACCGTCTTCCTGGAGTGTTAATAGCGTATTTTCAATTTTTGATGCCGTCGGATTTAAGAAGCCAGACAGAAAAGTCCTTTTGCCCTGCTTTCTCCACAAGCTCCTTCAAGTCGTGGCGCTTTAGAAAGTGTTTTAAGACTTTATTGTAATTTATGTAAGAACCGCGCTCTTTCTCTTCTAGAATTTTCTGGATCTCTTCTTTGCTCAAGTTAGGCTTGTTACCGGGAAACTGCTGACTGGCATAGGTGGCGAAACCTTCAAAGAACCAGATTGGTCCCATTCTGTTCTCTTCTCCGTTCAGTATGCGCACATGGAGTCTATGACCAAGTTCGTGGGCTAACAGTTTCTCGAAAGCATTCTTACCCTTGCCTTGTGGGTAGACTACTTCATATACGCCGGGGCTGACGGAAAAGCAAATTCGTTTTTCTATCCCGGCAACGAAAGTTCTGGGTATTTTCTTCCCTTCCAACTCAGGGCAGAGCTCCCTCAGGCGTTTGTCGAAACCGTCTTTAGTATCATAAACTTCTACCTTGTCCACAAAAGATTGTTCGGTATTTTTCTGCCAGCCGTGGTGCGAGGCGAATGTTTCTATTCGTTTTCTGGCTTTTATATAAGTCTTCAGGAGTTCATTGGAGCGACTTTTCAAAGATTCAGAAACATGAATTTCCGGTGCCTTACTTTCGGCAACTACCCGGGCTTCCATTTCGGCAGTTGGAGATGCCGAAATAAATAAAGAGATGAGGAGGTAAGTAATTGGATTTTTCGAACAGCTTTTCATGTCGGTTGGCAGATCTTTTTACTTCTATGCCCGGGCTTCTTTTCGCGCTCGCTTTCTTCTCTCTATATTTGAGGCAAAAATGTCAGTGACAGAATAGCTGATTAGACTGGTCAGGACCAAATAAAATAGGAACATGGTATGAACTAACCTTCCGTGAAACAGCAGTTTGCAAAACACTCTTTGATTATGGTGGTGTTCCGGTTAAGAACAGTCTATGGAGTCCGGATTTTTCTATCCTCTCTATATAGAGAATTTTGATTTGAAGCTCTCTTGACTTGTGTCCCTTGGCTTGGTCTGTTTTATGGGGGTTGCCAACAGCTGGTGCGGCAAAATTTGCTATGCCGCTCTAGATAACCGGATAGAAATTTGCCCTCTTGTAGATGGTCTGAAATCGAAGGTGATCGCCTTTAATGCAGTTGCAGTCTGGGTTTTGAAGTCTTTATAATTTGTACATGTTTCCTGTTTGCAACTGTCGCATGGGTTCTCTGGATTGTGATATCGGATTTATCTTGCCCCTTAGCAGGCTTCCCCTTGTTAACCGGCCGTCGAGTTCTATGAGTTAGAGTTCATAGTCAACGGGGTCACAAATAGCAAATCCCAAATAAGTCGATTCTGCCCGGTTTTATGCCGGGGAGGAGGAGTTTTTATGCCTCAAAAAAAAGGACCGCAATCCCAGGACTCTAATTCTAAGAAGAACGAGTCTTCCAACCAACATAATGAAGGAGCACCATTCTCTATGTCAAAACGTCGCGCACTGGTCGTCGGTATCGATGACTACCAGGGCACCTGGAATGACCTATCAAGCTGTGTCAAGGATGCCGAATCTTTCAAGGACTTTCTCAACCATAATCTCGGGTTTACCGAAATCAAATTATTGAAGGATAAAGAAGCTACCCTCACCAATGTTGTCTCAGGATTGGATTGGTTGGTTGAAGAAGCCGGTCCCCAGGACAGATTGGTATTCTTCTACTCCGGGCATGGTGCCACCAGACCCAATGGTAACGTCATGCAAGAGTACCTGAACCTTTATGACGACTTACTTGACGATGAAGAGCTGGTTAACAGAACCCGTGATCTTCCCCAGGGTGTTTTTACCTCGATCATCGATTGCTGTTTCTCGGGCGGAATTGAAAAACGCCGTTACGAAGCAGTCCTGCAAGGAGCACTTGAGGCAAACTCCGGATTCAAGAGCACCAATCGACCTGGCGGTCTCTCCATCGACCGGGCCAAAGTTAAAACCTTTGTCTCTGATCCGAAACAACTGAGAGCCCTGGAAGAAGCCGAGTTGAAAGCTACATTCTATAAGCCTTTTGGTCAGGTAGCTAAACTCACGCCTAGCGGATATCGCAAGACAGTGGGCACCAGACTTGATGAGCTTAACCATTCCCTGATAAACGGTACCATCATCACCTCCTGCCTGGTGGATGAGACTGCGGTGTCCAGCACCGCCAGTACCAATGGGCTCTCCGCTTTCACCTACGCTCTGCTCAAAGTTTGCGAGAACAGAGGAATGATACTTCCTCTGGCGGAGCTGATGGGAGAGATCACCATGGAGCTGAGAATGCTCGGTCTGAGGCAAACACCCAGAATCTACGTGAAGCCTGAGGTTATGGGCAGACGTACCCTCATGAACCTGGATCATGTATTCACCGGCAGAACCCTCAATGAAGAAGCCCATGCCTATGAAGGCAATATTCCCTTCGATACACAATCACACCCCTGGAGAGAAGAAATGTACAACCAATTCAACCAATTCAATCAGCACGGTCACTACAATCAGTTCGAGCCCGGCTATTACACCGGCTTCGCTGGTCAGGAGATTGACTATCTTCGACGTCAGCCGATGCAAGGATTCTCGAACTGGAGCACCGGCTGGAACACACCACAAATGACCTGGAACATGCAGTACAGACCGACTACATTTTTCGGACAGCAGCTGCCCATGCAACATCAGACCCTGAGCACCAATCTGATCGAATCCATGGACAGAATCTTCCACCACATAATCATGACTCTGCCTATCGAATACAGAGAGTCTCTGTATCCGGTGATCTGGAATGTTCTGCCCCGAATAATGGATAGAGTGGTCAGACAGTTCCCGATTCACAATCAATATGGCTTACTGCCGGTTCATCGTCAGCAAATCGAGTTGACTGTCGTCAATACCATGCTTCCTCTTCTTGAAGTGATTGTTAGAGAAGTATTGCCCCAGAGACATGTTCATTCTCAGATGAACCATCTTCAAAACCAGTACGGTCAATTCGGTCAGTTCTCGGAGAATCTCCACAGACACCAGCCTCTGGAGCAGATTATCTCCATGGTGGTGCCGGTGGTTCTCGAAACCATTGAGCGGGAGCATTCCATTCTTGCCCAGCAAGGAATGAGTTTCAATCCGGAGATCATCAACCGGATTTCCCAGCAAATAATCAGCAACCTGAGCCCCATGGCTCCTGTTCATACTCTTCAATCCATCGTACCGCCGGTGGTGGAAGGTATTTGCCGCCAGCACTGTCTTATCTCAGGACAGTCCCAGGTGCCCGCTACGACGTCCGGTGTTAGAACACGCACATCAGCGCTCGTCTAACCAAATCCTCTAGCCGGCGATGTCACCTCATTCCAAGTGAAATTGAGATGGTGTGACTGAGCCGGTTAGTCCCCAGGATAAGGAGCCAGATCCGCATTGGTCGGATCTGGCTTCATCTTTTGATGAACAACTTCCTGGGAATCGAACCCAGGGTTTCACAGCCGCTTTCTGTTACCCTGAACGACTGACTGATCTCGACTCCCCAACTGTCTCCCCATAAGGCCGGCATCAGGTGGAATGTCATGTTAGGTCTGAGGATCTCTCTGGCTCCCGGTCTGATGCTCATGGTTCTCTCTCCCCAGTCCGGAGGGAAGCCCAGGCCTATTGAATAGCCCATTCTCGATGCTTTGACATAGCCATGTTTTGCAAGGACCAGGCGGAAAGCTGCTTCAATCTCTTCGCATCTTTTTCCAGGCTCTATGGAAGAGAGCGCTGCTTCCACTCCTTCCTCTGCGGCTGCCGCAATGTTTAAGAGCACCTCGGGTGGTTCACCCAAGTATACTGTTCTAGCCATCGGACAATG
>MDTD01111073.1_pt1 | contig 12864 bp, 14 predicted proteins | sample 811221 | NCBI WGS metagenome assembly MDTD01 (sample SAMN05326646, study PRJNA326480) | marine metagenome | isolation source: seawater | place: Pacific Ocean: South West | collected 2011 | reverse complement strand
GTGTGGAAGTGCGGTAACGCATGTAGCTGACCAGTACTAATAGCTCAATTGGCTTGATTTATGCACTGAAAAAAATTTAATTTGAATTTTATTGATAGTTATATAATTATTATATTTTGCTTAATAATTACATGTAAATGAAAAATTTCTCCCTTTATGGGCTTCCAGAAAAAGTAACTTTCTGCAAGCTCTGTGTAATATCTAATCAAAGACCCTCCTCTACAGTTGAATTTAGAAACTCAGATGGAAAAAATAAATCAGGTATTTTTATAAATGAGGAAGGTATTTGTGATGCCTGCTCATATCATAAAAAAAAAACAATATTGATTGGAAAAATAGGGAAGACCAACTTTTTCAATTTTTAGACAAATATAGAAAAAATAATGGAGAACACGATTGCATAGTTCCAAGTAGTGGAGGAAAGGATAGCTCCTTCACAGCCCATGTTCTCAAAACAAAATACAATATGAATCCTTTAGCAGTTACTTGGGCTCCAAATATGTGGACAGAGGAAGGTCTTAAAAATTTTAATAACCTTTCTAGAGTTGGAGGAATAGACAGTATTCTAATTACGCCTAATGGAAAATTGCATAAATATTTAACTAAAATTTCATTTTTAAACTTAGGACATCCATTTCAACCTTTTATACACGGTCAAAAAATTATTGGACCTAAAATTGCTAAAAAGTTTAATATACCTTTAATAATATATGGAGAGAACCAAGCTGAATACGGAAACAAGCTTGAAGAAAATTTATCTCATTATATGAATAATCAATTTTTTTCTGTAGAGGATGGTTTCAATTTTAAAAATATTAAATTCGGTGGAGTTTCAATTGAAAAAATCATAAGCGAAAAAAAATTTGATTTTAAAGACTTTAGTAGCTATTTACCCTTGAGAAAAAAAGAAGTTTTGGAAAATCAAATTCAGATGATTTTTCTTGGATATTTTGAAAAATGGGATCCTCAAGAATGTTTTTATTACGCAAGCGAAAATACTGGTTTTAGACCAGCCAAAGAAAGATCAGATGGAACTTACTCAAAGTATACGGAGATAGATGATAAAATTGTTCCGATACATTTTTACACTACATTTATCAAGTTTGGAATTGGAAGAGCATCTTATGATGCTGCGCAAGAAATAAGAAATAATAAAATAACAAGAGAAGAAGGTATAAATTTAGTTAAACAATTTGATGGCGAATTTCCAAAAACTTATTTTAAAGATTTTTTAAATTATATTGATATATCTGAAGAAGAATTTATTAAAAAAATTAATGAGTTAAGATCGCCACATATTTGGGAAAAAAAGGGCAAAGAGTGGATTTTGAAACACTCTGTCTATAAAAAATTATAAATGAGGATAATTGCAAGACTAGATATTAAAAATGAAGATGTTATTAAAGGAATCAACTTTGAAGGCTTAAGGGTTGTTGGTAAACCCAATGAACTTGCCAAGAAATACTATAATGATGGAGCTGACGAGTTAATCTACTCAGATTGTGTTGCAAGTTTATATGGAAGAAATAATCTATCAAAATTAGTTAAGAAAACGGCTGAAGATATTTTTATTCCAATAACAGTAGCTGGTGGAATTAGAAAAGAGCAAGATGCAGACTCGCTGATGAAGAATGGATCAGATAAAATAGCAATAAATACAGAATTATTCAAAAATAAACAAATAGGAAAATTTCTTGTGCACAAATATGGGAGTCAAAGCGTGATGCTATCAATTCAAGCAAAAAAAATATCTAAATCATCATGGGAAGCTTATATAAATTTTGGAAGAGATAAAACTAATAGAGATGTCATAGAATGGTCTAAAGAAATGGCTCATTATAACTTTGGTGAGTTATTGTTAACATCAATTGATGCAGATGGTCTCTCAGCAGGATTTGATGTTGAACTTTATGAAAAAGTATCTAAAATTATAAATATACCAATAATAGCTTGTGGTGGTTTCGGTAAACTTGCTCATATAGATGAGCTTAGAAAATATGCAAATATAGATGCAATTTCTATTTCAAAATCTCTGCATTATAATCAGATTAAAATTAGCGAGATAAAAAAATTTGTAAAAAAAAATTATGAATTCTAAAATTATAGTAATCGATTATGGAGTTGGAAATATTTTAAGTATTAAGAATGCCATTTCTTTTCATGGTTATACTCCTATTGTCACTAATGATCATAAAGAAATTGAGAAAGCGTCCCACATAATACTTCCTGGTGTAGGCGCGTTCCCATCCGCGATGAGAAAACTAAAAGACTTAAATCTTATAAAACCGATACTTAACGCTAAAAATAACCAATCTAATTTATTAGGCATTTGTCTTGGTATGCAATTATTATTCACCAACAGCGAGGAATTTGAACTAACTGAGGGATTAAATTTAATAAAAGGAAATATTCTAAGGCTTGATAGGTTCAGTGATAAATTCGATTCTAAATTACCAAATATTGGGTGGCGTAATTGCATGATTGATTCTGGCTTAAGGGAATTCACTATTTTAAAAAATATAAGTAATTTGGATGAATTTTATTTTGTGCACAGTTACGGGCTCAGCAATTATGAAAAAGAACTTAATGTTATAAAGTCAAAATATAAAAACATAGAGTTTCCTGCCATCATAAATTATGAAAATATTTATGGTTGTCAATTTCACCCTGAAAAAAGTGGACCGCAAGGTTTAAAAATTATAAAAAATTTTTTAGAGTTATGAGAAAAGATATTGTTTTACTTACAGGAAATGAATTAAGACATAAGTATTTTGCTAGTTATCTATATTCCTACAGAAATATTAATTTAAAATTAGTGGTTCATGAGTCTAATATAAAATTAAAAAAAAACATTCTTTATAAAAAAAACAAACTAATAAAAAAACATGTTGATTTAAGAGATAAAACTGAAACTATTTTTTTTAAGAAATTTGTATCTAATAAAAAAAAATATAAATTAATAAAAATAAAAAATGGTAAAATAAATACAGATAAAGTTTTTAATTTATTAAAAAAAGAAAAATTTCACTATATAGTTTCATTTGGATGTTCTATCATTGGTCCAAAACTTATAAATAAATTTAAAAATAAATTTTTAAATGTCCACTTGGGCTTATCACCATATTACAAAGGTTCCGGTACAAATTTTTTTCCTTTTGTGAATAAAGAACTTCATTTTTGTGGTTCGACTATAATGTTAATAAGTAAAAAAATAGATAGTGGAAAAATTGTACATCAAATTAGACCCGATTTTAAACCGACCGATAATATACATACAATTGGCAACAAAATTATAAAAAAAACAGCTACTGATCTTTGTAGGATTTTGACAACAAAGAAGAAAATTAAAGTATTTAAAATAAGAACAAAATATAAAACTAAATATTACAAAAGAAAAGATTTTGACAACAAAAAACTAGATATTGCATTGAATAATATAAAACAAAATTTAGTAGTAAATTATATTCTAAAATATAAAAGATTTATGGAAAAAAAATATCCATTAAGAGTTCAAATATGAGTAAAGTAATAATGTATCATTACATCAGAAAATTTAACTCGAACAATCCTTATTTTAATTTTTTACATTTTAAGGATTTCAAAAAACAGAACGAATACTTAAGAAAAAAAAAAGAGTTTATAAAGATTGATGATGATTTAGACCAAAATTATAATAAAAATAAATTTTTATTAACTTTTGATGATGGTTTAAAGGAACATTTAAAAGTTGCAAAATACTTGAAAAAAAAAAATATTCTTGGCATTTTTTTCATCCCTGGAATGCCAATTGAGAAGTCAGATTTTTTACCAATACATAAAATCCATTTAATTTTTGGAAGGTACAACTCAGACGAAATTATTGAAATTTTCAAAAAATTTAAAATTAATTTCAATTTTAAAGAAAATGTTTTCTCCACTTTTGAAAAACAAAAAAAGTTTTTAGAAAAAAAAAAAAAAATAACCGAAAATGATAAAAAAATTTTTTTAAAGACAAAGTTAAATAATTTAGATCAGAATAATAGAAAATTTGTAAAAAATATATTTAATTACTGCATAAGTAAAAAAGACCAAAAAAAAATCTTTAAAAATTTTTATTTAAACGCAAAAGATATTCTTGCTATCGATAAGCTTGGAATGATAATTGGTGCCCATGGTTATGATCATAGAGTTTTATCGAAATTAAGCTATAATTCACAAAAAAATGATATTTTAAAATCTATTAATATTTTATCTGGTATTTTGAATAAAAAAATTAGTTATTTTTGTTATCCCTACGGAGGTTTTAAAACATTTAATAAAAAAACAATTATGATATTAAAGAAAAAAAAAAATTACTCATTCATTTAGCGTAGAGTCAAAAGATTGGACAGTAAAATCAAATACCCATTTTTTGCCAAGATATGATTGTAATGAATTTAAATATGGGAAAATTTTTAAGATAAATTAAAATATTTATTTATGAAAAAATTTAATATTGGTAAAATAATTATTGATAACAATTCTCCCCCAGTTGTGATTGCTGAAATTGGAATAAACCATAATGGCAACTTAGATAGAGCTATTGACATTGCAGATAAAGCTATCTCATCTGGAGCTGAAATTATTAAGCATCAAACACATATTATTGACGAAGAGATGTCAAAAGAAGCTAAAAAGGCAATTCCAGGAAATTCTAAAATTTCAATATATCACATAATGAAAAAATGTTCATTAAGCGAAATAGAGGAAAAAAAATTAATGAAACATATAACTAGTAAAAAAAAAAATATTCATAAGCTCGCCATTTTCAGTTGCAGCAGCCAATAGATTAGCAAAATTCAATGTACCAGCATTTAAGATTGGATCAGGTGAGAGTAATAATTATCATTTCATAAAGCATGTATGTAAATTTAAAAAACCAATAATTTTAAGCACCGGTATGAACAGCATAAATAGTATTAGAAAATCTGTTGAAATTATAAAAAAAAATAAAATACCACTGGCTTTATTACATTGTACTAACATTTATCCAACACCTGCGAATTTAGTTAGACTTGACTGTATTAGGCAGCTTAAAAAAGCTTATCCATGGTGTACAATTGGAATATCAGATCATACAACTTCAAATTATACAAGTTTAGCAGCAGTAGCATTAGGAGCAAAGATAATAGAAAAACATTTTGTAGACAGCAAAAAAGTGTCAGGCCCTGATATAAGCTGTTCGATGGACCCTGTAGATTTAAAAGATATGATATTGGGATCAAAAATAATTTTTGATGCTAGAGGAGGATTTAAAAAACCATTAAAAGAGGAAAAAATCACAATCAATTTTGCTTTTGCCTCAGTATGTGCATCAAAAAATATTAAAGCTGGATCAATATTATCTAAAAAAAATATTTGTTTAAGAAGACCAGGAAATGGTTTTTTTAAGATAGATGACTTCAATAAGCTTTTGGGAAAAAAAGTAAAAAGATTTATTGAAAATAACACTCAAATAAAAAAAAATGATTTATTATGAAAAAAATTGTTTTTGTAACCGCAACAAGAGCTGATTATGGAAAATTAAAAACAATTATAATTACCTCCCAAAAAATTAAAAAATTTAAAGCTTATGTTTTTGTAACAGGAATGCACAATATGCATGAATATGGAAGTACACATGAACAACTTTTAAAAGATAAAATAAAAAATATAACTAGATTTTCAAACCAAAAATTAGGGATAAGCCATGATAAGATCCTGTCAAATACAATTAATGGTTTTTCTAAATTTGTAAAAAAGGTAAAACCCGACTTAGTAATGGTGCATGGTGATAGAATTGAACCGTTAGGATGTGCAATTGTGTGCTGTTTAAATAATATTAAAATTGCTCACTTTGAAGGTGGCGAACTTTCAGGAACGGTGGATGAGATCTTTAGACATTCAATTTCTAAACTATGTAACATACATTTTGTTACTAATAGAATTGCTAAAAAGAGACTTATTCAAATGGGTGAAATAAATAAAAATATTTTTATTACAGGTTCGCCGGATGTTGATCAACTCTTAAGCAAAAATTTACCTTCATTAAAAAACGCACGGAAGAAGTATGGAATCCAATTTGAAAATTATGCAATATCAATTTTTCATCCAGTTACCACTGATATAAAAAAACTTAAATTAAATATAAGAATATTCATTAAAGCTCTTAAGGCTAGCAAAGAAAGATTTATCATGATTTATCCAAATAATGATTTGGGATCAGATATAATTTTAAGTGAATTAAAAAAAATAAAAAGTAAAAATATAAAAATTTTTCCATCATTAAGATTTGAATATTACTTATCTTTGTTAAAAAATTCTAAGTTTATAATTGGAAATTCAAGCTCAGGTATTATTGAGGCACCTTATTACGGTATTCCCACAATTAACGTCGGTGATCGTCAAAAAAATCGTGCTAAATTAAAGTCTATATTTAATTCAAATTATAAATTTAAAGAAATTTTAATACTAATAAAAAAGTTTTCTAAAAGAAAAAGTTTTAAAAAATCTTATTTTTTTGGATTAGGCAAAAGCAACAGAAAAGTTAAAGATATTTTATTGTCAAATAGAATTTGGAAATTAACAAATCAAAAACATTTTAAGGAAATATTAGATTAATATATTTCATAAAAATGAAAAAGAAAATATTAGCACTTATTTTAGCAAGAAAAAATTCTAAACGTCTTAAAAATAAGAATATAAAAAAATTGCATGGAAAACCACTTATAAGGTGGACATTTGATTTATTAAAAAAAAAGATATTAATGTTCTTTTCACTGATATTCTTGTATCTACAGACTCCTCAATTATTAGAAAAATTTCAAAAAATTATAAATTTCTATCTCCGTGGATGAGACCAAAACAGTTGAGCAGCTCAAAAATCAAATCTGAAAGATCAGCTTTGCATGCAATTAACTGGTACGAAAAAAATGTCCAAAAAATAGACGGTGTTTTTCTTTTTCAACCTACTTCTCCATATAGATTAAAATCAAAAATAATTTTGGCAATTAAAAATTTTAATAAAAAAAATCGGCAGGTAGTAAGTGTAAGCAGTATTAAAACTTATAAGTTTAATATTGACGATATTAATGGATCTATTTATCTCACTCCATTAAAAATTTTAAAAAAATATAAAAGCTTTAAAAGAAAAGGTTTCGTAAAAATCAAAATGAAAAACTTTTACGAAAATATAGATATTGATACTTTGAATGATTTAAAATATGCAAAAAAATTAAAAAATTTTTCAAAATTTTGTTAATTTAAATTTTTCAATATTTTTTTGATAACAAAAATAGATAATTTCTATGAATGCTGAGAAAATTAATGTAGAAATAAAACTATATGCAAAAAATGGTAAAGCCAGAGTATAGCAAGTAATAAAACCCTCCAGATTGTAACCGTACGATCCTAGTGACCAAACTCCAAAATTAGTAACAACAAAAAATATACAAGCTCCAGTTAGTGAGCCACTTAACCTATTTAAAATATTTTTGGTAAAAAACCTTGCCCCAAGTCCAATCACCAATACACTACCCCATGTAAAAAAAGTAGTTGCGTGAAAACCTATTATTAAATCCGTTATTATAAAACTTATTAAAAGTGCTGGCAAATATCTAGTTCCTAAAAGCACTGGAATATAAAAACTTAAAGCTAGCAAACTAGTAAAGTTTGGCGGGTGGGGAATAAACCTACTTGCCGCTAAAGCAACAAAAATTCCTAGGGATAGTTTTAAGTAATTCATTAAATTATTATTTTAAATTAAATTAAATAATATAACTAGTATAATTTTGTAAAACCTACTCTAAATTGTCTTCCATCCTGACTATAGGTTGCGGGTTTTTCATATCTTTCATTTAAAAGGTTTGTAAAACTTAATGAAAAAAAGTTTCCTGAAAGATTTTTTTTCAATATTAAATCTACTAACTCTACACTTTTTACAAATTCATTTTTTGATCCTGTCCAATCAAGATGATCACCAATGTATCTATAATTTAAATTTAGATTGAAACTGCCATATTTTTCAAATGCGAGCTCTTTTTCATAATCAATACCATATGATAGATCAGGTCTTCGAGAATTAGGACCACCGCTATCTGTTCTACTTTTTGCAAAATGTGACATAATTTTAATTTTCTGGTTATTTTCTAAAAACAAATTAAGTTCACTCTCAACGCCCTCTTGAGTAGTATCGGGAATCTTATTTTCATATCCTGACCAGTCCGATTTAATTTTGATTCTATCCTTCATATTTGTTCTGTAAAACGTTGAATTAAATTTAATATTTTTTGAAAAATTATATTCCGCATACAATTCGTTAGTAGTGCTTTTTTCTGGATCTATACCAGTATTCCCAGAATGGGAACTTGATGATCCATATAATTCATAGAGACTTGGATTCTTTAATCCTGTTGAATGAGTTAAACCAAATTTTATATTTTTATAAAGCTGGGTAAAATTAACTTTATATGTATTGTTTCCACCTGTTTCTTTATGGTCGTCGTTTCTTATATGCAATGATAAAGATTGATTATCATTAAATTTGTATCCAGTATTTGCGAAAATTCCAAAGTTTTTTAAATGACCTTTTGTTTGAGAGGTAAAAGTAAGCGTTTTGTAGTCTCCCCAATCATATTTGTACTCTGCTCCATATCCAAAAGAAAGTTTATTATTATAAGTTAAGTCTCTTTCAGCTTTTGTTGTTATGGACTCACTATAATATTTATTAATAGTACCTTGTTCATCATACCTTCTGTCGTAGTTATGGTAATGGATAATAAAATTATCAAACGAGTTATTTGTAAATCTTTCAAAACCAGCTTGGACTGCATACATTTGGTTATCAGAGGTAACATTTTCTTCTGTTGAGGCATTTTTATCATAATCTGATTGAGTATCCCTGCCATAAAAAGTTGATTTAAATTTTAAATTTTCATTAATCCACTTATTACTATTTAAGTTAAACTGATAATTTTGGGTTCCATCTTTTTCTGAACCTTTTGCAATCGCACTATCGGTCTTAATTTGATTTGCAGTTCCTTTAAAATTTAAGTGCCATCCATTATTGGTTATTTTAGTTTGATTGTAGTTTAAAGAATTATTTTTAAAATTGAATCCACTTACAGATAAGCTGTTGTTATAATCAATGTCAGTTATAAAATTAATTGCACCTCCAATTGCATCGGGCCCAAAATGAGAACCGTTTGAACCCTTATAAACTTCAATTCGTTGTATAGTTTGAATAAAATCTTGCCCAAAGTCATGAATACCGTTTGTAGTTGATTGATCATTTATAGGAATACCATTTAATAAAACAAGCGTATGATTTGACTCTGATCCTCTCATGAAAATTGCTCCGGTTTGTCCTTTTTGACCAGACTGATAATAATCAAGACCTGGAATTAATTTGAGAAGATCAAAAGTATCTCTAGCTCCTGTAGCTTCAATTTCTTTTTTATTAAAAACCTTTTTAATAACATTTTTTTTATTATATGCCGAAGTGTTAGAAGTTTTGCTAATTGTCAAACAAGGTATTCCTTTTCTATTATCCCATTCACATTTTTTTAAATCATCTGCATTCAAATTTGAAAAAAGTAAAATAAATACTGTCAGAGCTCTAAGTAGCATAAAAATAATCCAATTTATAAGCCCCCTTTAAATAAGAGGATTTTTAATGCCGATGCTAATTTTTCATTGCAGAACTAGACTTTTCCTGGCCATCATTCAACAGCGGACTATCTTGGGTGGCGCTCCGACTTTAACGGTTGCAGGAACAGCCAATGAATTTAACACTGATTTCCCACCATGCATTTCAAGATAATTTGTTTATATAGAAAAAATATAGAATTTCAATATTATTTATGTTAAGTCCAACCACCAAATTTGGATTTTTTATTTGATTTTTTCGATTGATCTTCAATCTCTACATCAACAGTTTGTCTTTCATTAAATGGTTCTGATTTTTTTTCATCAATTATTGATGATTTGCTAACAAATTTTTTATTTTTAATTTCATTAACTAATTTCATTAAAAAGTTTAATTTTAAAAGGGAAAGATTTGATGCTTGATTGTGTTTAATATCCTTTTTTTTAATTTCTTTCGAAATATATTCATCTATTTCATTCCAGTACCTAATTTGCAACATTTTTACTCTTGGGTCTTCAGAATATATAAGGTCGTCTATTTTTACAGTGTAATCAGTACCAGGTAATTTTACTGTACGTGAACGGAAATTTGTAAATGTTTCAAAGTATTCTGTTCCTTTTAAAGGTTTAATACCCAATGTAACTCCAACATGAAAGAACGGATCCTTTGCATATTTAATTGTTGAGCTAACTGTTTCCTCAACATCCTCTAAAGTAGTTTTAGGTGTTGTTACTATAATATTTAAAAATGCAGGGATATTGTGTTTTTTTGCAAGCTCTAAACACTCATGGTTTTGTTCTGGTGTACACCTTTTATTCATTTCATTTAAAACATTTAATGAAAAACTTTCTATACCAATATTTAATCTTCTAAAGTTAGCTTTTTTCATCCAAAAAAACATTTCTTCGTTTGCATCACTTGCTCTACAAAATGCCATGAAAGTTAAATCATTAAATTTTTCATCTATTACCTTTTGGCAAAATCTAATTACCGACTTTTTAACAATGCAAAAATCGTCATCTGTAAGATATATTGTTTTCACTCTAGGGTGAGCCTCAACAACTCTTTTAATATTATGTATTAAGGTATCTTCAGATGCACTTATCACTGGTACTTTTGCACCAGCTCCCCAAGTAATTTGATTTGTGGAACTGCAAAACTTACAACCAATTGGACATCTATTTCTTGAAAAAATTCTTACCGTGTGAATTTCATACTCATTTTGTTTTGTAAGTTTATTTCCATATTTTTTAAGATAGTAATCCCAGTATCTTTCATATGGAAGCTCTTCCCAATTTATTGCAGAAGTAGCAAAGTCAAATGTATGTTGATCTAGAGGTAAAGAATTATTTTTAAATACCATTCCAGGAATAGTCTTAAAATCATCACCGTTTAAAAACTTTAAAAGACTTTTTTCAGCCTCAGATATAAATACAACTTTGCATGGTGTTTTATCTAATAAAGTTTGGTAATTAAATTGAGCTTCAATTCCACCAGCTATAATTATTGACTTTGGCACAATTCGATTTGCTAAATACATATTTTTGATATCATTAACAAGCGTTTCTTCTAGAACAGAAAATCCAATCACATCCCATTCGAACTTTTTTAACATTTCCTCAAGAGAAATTCCCTCATTAGTAAGCATATGAATATTTGGTTCATAATGTTCTGCGTAATGTCCATTTTTATTTAAATAACCAGCGAGTCTGATTACACCTAGCGCTGGGGCCATAAAGGATCTTTCTGCTGCAGACAAGTCACTTTGAGGTCCAATTATTAATATTTTTTTTTTACCTTTATCTAATTTTAGAGTTTGCTTTCCAAACTGATTAAACTTTTTAGTATGAGCTGTTTCAAAGTCTGATTGGTTTATTGTCATAAATACTATATATAAACCAGGTCTTAGTATAGATTTACTTTAAAATCAACTAGATATGTTTTGTATATTTACAAAGTATTTGTGTTATTTTGATTTAATCTTAAAAATATGAAATACGAATTCTTAATACTCGGCAGCAATTCTTTCTCTGGTTCTAACTTTATAAAATATCTTGTAAAAAAAAATTGCAGAGTAATTGGAATAAGTAGATCTAAGAGAAAAAAAGAACTTTTTTTTTCACTGCGTAAAAATAAAGAAAAATTTTTTTTATTTAAAAAACTAAATATAAATAACGATCAAAAAAAAATCACAAATCTAATAAATAAATATAAACCAAAATATATAGTAAATTTTGCCGCTCAAGGAATGGTTAATGAAAGTTGGAAAGAACCCCTACAATGGTATCAGACTAATCTGATGAGCATGATTGCATTGATAGAAAGTTTGAAAAATAAAAAATTTATTAAAAAATTTATACAATTTTCGACACCGGAGGTATATGGAAGTACTTCAAAAAAATGGATAACTGAGAATGAAAATTTTAAACCAAGTACACCTTATGCTAGCTCACGTGCAGCATGCGATAGGTATTTTTTAAATTTAAATGAACAATCAAATTTCCCGATAGTTTTCACAAGAGCTGCTAATGTTTACGGACCTGAGCAGGATTTATATAGAATTGTTACAAAAACATTTACACATTTGATTTTTAACAAAAAAATTTACGTTGATGGAAAGGGAAATTCATTTAGATCATTCATACACATCAATGATGTTTGTGAAGCACTTAATATAATTATTAAAAAAGGAAAGATTAAAGAGACTTATCATATTTCTACAAAAAGAATAATATCAATTAAAAATTTAGTTTATAAAATTTTGAAAATTGTAAATACAAAAAAAAAATTAATTGTTTTGATAAAAAAAGATAGGCTTAATAAGGATAAATATTACATGTTAAATTCAAAAAAGTTAAGAAAATTAGGATGGAGGGACAAAATTAATCTCAACAATGGTCTGATTGATACATTTAAATGGATCTTAAAAAATAAAAATAAAATTAGGTTATTGAATACAAATTATATTCATAAGAAATAGTTAATGAAAAAATGTTTAGCTTGTAATGGAAAATTAAATTTTTTTGTAAATTTGGGCAAACATACTTATTCAAATCAATTTAAAAAGATACTTAAACATATACCAATTTTTAATTATACTGTTCTATTCTGTAACAAATGCTTTTTAATACAACTTAAAAACAGGCCTAAACTTGAATACCTAAGATCTAAAAATTTCAATTTAAAAATACTTGAACCAGAAAATCATCTTGATAATTTTG
>MDTD01118289.1_pt1 | contig 12865 bp, 14 predicted proteins | sample 811221 | NCBI WGS metagenome assembly MDTD01 (sample SAMN05326646, study PRJNA326480) | marine metagenome | isolation source: seawater | place: Pacific Ocean: South West | collected 2011 | reverse complement strand
ACACCCTTATTCATTTTTGACATTTTCTGATGCATCTTAAACCTTTTATGAAGAAAATATACTTGTAAATTAAAACTCCACCTTTTCATATCTGCATAAAAATCATCAAGATATGGATTATCAGTAACCGATTCGTAAAAAGATTCCCAATTTTGTCGCTGAGCTATAAGTTTGGTAAATGTTGTTTTCCCAGAACCTATATTTCCTGCAAACCCTATAAATGGATTTGTTTTATTTCTTATCATAGACATTTTTTTAACTTAAAATTTAAGGAATAGAAAAATGGTTTTTATAGTTTTTAGATTAATTTAAACTAGCAATAGTTTTACTAAAAAAAGAAATTTTCATTTAAAATATCTATAGCTAATGTTTATAGATCGATGAATTAATTATGAAAAAAGTTAATATATATTCTCAATCATCTATCTAAGACTCTTGATTACCACAAAAGTATAAAGAATGATGCAGTAATTGCAGTTTGTGAGTATATAAAAAACCTCGTGTTAAAGCACGAACACAGTCGCATTAGAATATTAAAGATGTATTTTGCAGATAAAACAAGAAGTAGAAATAATAAATAAATTTATAGAATTACTAAATACAATTAATAATCATCTATTAAATCTCATAGATTCTATTAAGAAATAATGAATAAATTTTTAATTACATATAGTATATTTTTCCTATCAGCAATTGCTGCTGGTGAAATCTCTGTTTCTATTTCAGAAAATTTAGTTAATGAATATTTACAAATAATTGGAAATCATGAAATCCCAAAAGGGAAAAAAGGTAATCAAGCCTTATGGTCGATTAAAAACCCTTATGTAAAATTTGAACACGGTTCCGCAGAGTTTCATTCAACGATTACTTTTAAAAAAGAAAAAATAAATATCAAAAAAAATATTAAAAAAAATATTTTCGTTGAATATAGTTATGATGATAATCAAATACGAATGGTGATCGAAGATCCTGTTGTTAAAATGGAGCGTAGTGGTGAAACATATGGAAAAATTGATCTAAGTACATTTTATCAGCAAGGACTACAATTCCAAGGGCCCAAACCAAAAAATCAGTCGGTAAAATTCAATACAAACAAAGGTAAAATCAAAGTTAATATGAATTTAAAAAAATCAATAATCTACTTTGAAAAAGGAGTAGTGCGAGTTGCGATTGATTTAAAATATAAATAGACTATTAATTTCTAGTTTCCATAAATATATAAATGCAAATTTTAATTTCTAAACTACCTCTTTCTGGATGGTGGCAAGATGGCATTCCAAAATATGATGATAATCCAGCAATGGTTGAAGGCGCTATCCCAGATTTAAATATCTTAAACAAAGAAAGAACAACATTGATTTCGATTATAAAAGAAAATGGTCATAAGGTTATAGAAATCGATTTTCCTGTAGAACTCGATGGCCAAAATCCTAAGCATGATTTTGTATTTATAAGAGATTCCTTTATTTCTGATCAAAATGGCACTGCAATTATTTTAAGAGCAGGAGAAATATCAAGGAGAATAGAGAACCGAGTAGTAAAAGACTCACTTAAAAGCTTAGGAATGAAAATTAAAGAAATTCCTGATCAACCTGGAATGAGAGCTGATGGTGGTGAGTTTTATTACTGTGCTAAGGATAAAATTCTTTTTTGTGGTATCCAACGAAACACAAAGATGGGGGCAAATTTTGTTGCAGAAGCATTAAATGTAAATGAGATGATTATGCTGAAAGGTGAAGGGTATCATTTAGATACCTTTTTTTCACCTTGTCTAGGTATTGATGGGAGAATTGCTGCTTTAATTATTTGTAAAACTACTTTAAGTAATGATTCAAAAAAAACACTTCATTATTTTGCAAATGCAAAAAACATTCCTGTGTTTGATATCCCAATAGATGATGCAATTGGAACAACTCACAAATTGGGAACTTTTGCAGCAAATGCCTTACCTCTTCCAGGAATTTTAATCAGACCTGATTATTTTTCAAATCCAACCATAGATGAGAAACTGAAAAATTTAGGAATAAAAACAATTGTAACATCTACAAGTCAGTTCCAATTAAGTGGAGGATCTATTCATTGTATCACTAATGAACTATAAAATAAAAAAGGGCCAACAAGCCCTTTTTTAGCTATTTATTGTTTTTTTATTTAGAATGCAAAACCCATTTTAAACATCAATTGTAAAAAGCCAGATTTATCATCATAAACATCTTCAGCTATATTATATCTTGCATTCAAATGAGAATCTAACATCAATACTTTAAATCTTAACCCAGCCTGAAGATGCAACCCGCTCGTTTCAATCATATTATCTTCAAAGTAATCCACTAAGTTATCCTTTAATTCATCTTCAGATAATTCGACACTCGCTAGATCATCACCAAATAATGCTCTAACCATTCCCACGTTTGCTCTTGGCGTTGATACATGTGCCCCATAACCTCCACCGGCGTTTAATGCTGCCTTTGCTAAAAATGGAATAGAAATGTCTACTATGTTTTTTTTCAGGGTGATAGCATACGAAGCTCTCGCCCACCCAAATGGAATAGGTTCTAAAGTAGTGAATTCATTACCAAAATCAAAATTGTATTCCCCAAAGGAAAAATCACCTTCTGCTTCTAATGCAATGCCAAAAAGGTCTACAAAAGCGTATGCTCCTCCTCCTATCGGGTTAGATTCCATTTCATAAGAATTAACAGTAACAGTTGCTATACCTTCTCCTTCTGAATGAGTATAGGCACCTAGCTTACTTAGATCACTCCCGACTTGAATCCCAAAACCAGCTAAAGCAAAAATATAGGATGGTATTAAACCAAAACAACAAAACATTAATGTTTTCTTCATATTAAATCCTTTTAAATTTTAATAAATTTGATTTATAGAGTTTACATTAAGTATTTGCTTGAAACAAATCACTCATTGATAACCAAGTAGTTAACTAAATAAATTGTAACCTATTATCAATTATGATTAGAATAATTACATTCATTGTTTTGTTGGTTTCAACGAACCTTTCCTCTCAAGATGTTTTATGGCCGACACGATTAGGAAAGTTTTTTTCCTCCACTTTTGGTGAAATTCGTGGTGACAAATTCCATGTAGGGCTCGATATAAAAACTGGTGGGAGAACTGGAATGGAAGTATTAGCTGTAGAAGATGGTTATATCAGCAGAATAAGATCAGATTATAATGGATATGGGAAAGCATTATACCAACGAACTAATTCAGGGCATGAAGTGGTCTATGGGCATCTTGAGTCATTTATACCTGTAATTGAAAAAGTTTGGAGATTGCAGCAAGCAAAGAGGTTGAGCTATAATGTTGATGCACAATTTTCTCCTCGAGATTTTCAAGTAAAAAAAGGAGATTTGATAGGATTTTCAGGGAATACCGGACATTCTTTTGCTCCTCACATACATTTTGAATATAGATCAAGTAAAAGCGAACCTTTGAATCCCTTAATAATGGCTTACAACTTAGAAGATAATACTCGACCCATAGCAAAGAATTTAGCTGTAATTCCAATATCACAAAGGTCCATGGTAAATGCCAGTCCGCTTACTCAAATCTTCCCATTATTTCGTGATAAAAGCGGGATATACCATTTTGCAGATACAATTAGCGTATTTGGTGAATTTGGTTTTGCAATTCAAGCTGTAGATAAGCGTCAAGGTACAAATAATATTTATCAATTTCATAGAGTTGAATTATTAGTCGATGGGCGGAAGGAATTTGAATTAGAATATAACAAAATACCATTTAAACAAAGCAGACTAGCAAAAACTATTATTCAATATGACTTAATGAGACAGAACGAAGGTGAGTTTCAAAAATTATATCGACTCCAAGAACACAAAAAAACATCCATCCATACCACAGATTATTCTGGAATACTAGGCCTCGCTCCGGGAGTACATAATGTCATTATTAATATCTTTGATGCATTTGGGAATAAAACAATTGTAAAAGGTGTTATTGCTGGTACATTTCCTATGACACTGGAAGCAAAAGAAATTTTTAGAGATAAGTCAATTGTTACTCTCGCGTTGATACCTCGCAGAGGCGGACTCCCGATTCGAGATGCTGTTTTATATAGTTTTACTCCTTATGGATTTGCCAATCAAAAGATTGACATTATAGCTGCTGAGAGAGTAAAAAAAGACTTGCATATAACTATGCCACTGCAATCAATTAAAAACAGTGTGCTTCAAATCATTGGAATTAATGAAATTGGAGGAATGATTAACCCATATCATTGGAGCAACATTAAAACAAAAGTTACTATTTTAGATGTGAATCCAGATTTAAAAATTTCCAGCACTGAAAGAGGGTTGTTTTTTCAAATTACTTTAGATCATTACGTAAAAACCAAGGCTACAGTTAAACTAGCTAATGATAATACCTTTATGTCATATCCAATGTCACAGATACAGCCCTGTGCGTATATAACTGATAAATTAGATCATAATGCTGTTAAGAATATGAAATACATTGATGTTGAATTAAAAAGCGGCGATTTATCCAGACAAACTAGATTCCACTATAATTTGGAAGAGGTTGGACCAGGGAAAGAATCATATATATTTTCAAATGATAGAAATTGCTCAATGAAAACTTTACCAGGTACATTTTATCAAACAAATGCTGTTTGGATAAATGAAGTAGAAGAGTATACCCCAGTAAATAGAGGGTTTCATTTGTCTCCGGTATATCAATTGCAGCCATACGACTTAGCCTTAAAGGGTAAATTTCAAATTGGAATTCGCTATAACAAAGAATTAGTTGAACATTCCAATTTAGGAATCTACTATTATGATCAAAAAGAAGAAAAATGGGTTTATAATTTAACAGAGAATAATCGCCGGAAATTAATATTAACCTCTACAATGGGGACTATGGATGCTATTACCATAATTCAAGACCTTGACTCACCTATGATCAAAAATACTATCCCTGGTAATGGTGGGAGATATAACCAACAAGACTTTAATAAAATTTCAATTCAAGTGGACGATCATCTATCTGGTATCGAATCAACTGAATCCTCTTTTGATTTATTATTAAATGAAAAAACTTTATATCCATCATATCAACCCATCAAAAAGATTATTTCATATAACTTTGATAAACCATTAAAAAAAGGTTCCCATAAAATTGAATTTAAAGTACGGGATAGAATGAATAATGAATCAAGCGAAACTATTTATTTTTCTATTATTTAATGTTTTTCCCTTACACAGATGATAATCCTAGAGTTTTATACCCCTTTATTACGTATAGTATTATTCTTATAAATATTTTAACCTTCTCTGTTCAACATTATACTGGTCAGTCAAGCTCATTATACAACTATGGCTTTATTCCCAACAAATTCGAAATTAAAACTATTTTTTCATCCATGTTTATGCATGGTGGTATTGTGCACATAACCAGTAATATGTGGTTTCTTTATATTTTTGGAGATAACATAGAAAGCATATTAGGACATGTTAAATTTTTTGTGTTTTATTTAATGTGTGGCATTTTTGCTGCGATTACTCAATTTTTATTTGATCCAGACTCTAGTATGCCAATGGTAGGTGCAAGTGGGGCGATTGCTGGAGTATTAGGTGCTTACATGATTAGATTCCCAAGAGCCCGAGTTCATGTTTTAGCGATAATCTTTATTTTTATTACTACGATAGCAGTACCTGCTCAAATCGTACTTGGAGTTTGGTTTTTAATACAATTATCAAGTGGATTAAGCAGTATTGGGATAGATACAAACGGCGGTGTCGCTTGGTTTGCTCATATAGGAGGTTTTATTGCTGGGATTGGATTATTAAAATATTTTCAAAATTTCAATATAGAATAATTATGAATGAAGATGTAATTAAATATGCAATAAAAATGTGTGAGAACTCACATGCCCCTTTTTCAAATTATTGTGTTGGTGCTGCTGTAGAAACAAATTCAAATGAAATTATAGGTGGATGCAATATTGAATTATCTAGCTATGGTTTGACTTGCTGTGCTGAAAGAGTAGCTTTATTTCGCGCAATTGCTAAAGGATATTCAAAATTTATTTCATTGGCTGTTGCAACAAAAAATAGCGTCATGCCTTGCGGTGCATGTCGACAAGTTATCTGGGAACTCTGTGGTGAAATTCCTATATATATTTGTAATATGAAAGGTCACGTAAAAACAATTTTATCATTAGACCTATTACCATTCCCATTTGATAAAACAAAACTAAAGTGAAATAACGTGAATCCAATTATTATCGCGATCTCTGGAGGATCTGGGTCGGGGAAAACATATTTAGCAAAAAAATTTGCAGAAAAATATCCCAAGAAAAAAATTTTAATCATCAATCAAGATTCTTATTACAAAGATATATCTCACATGTTGTTTAATGATAGAAAAAAACAAAATTTTGATCATCCTAATGCAATTGATATTGAGTTATTGCAAAAAAACATACGTGAATTAAAAACTTGCAAGGAGGCAGAGCTCCCTTCATATAATTTTAAAAAACACCTTAGAAGAAAAAAAACAAAAAAAGTTAAAAAAAATGATATCATAATTATTGAAGGAATTCTTATCCTACATTTCTTACAACTACGTAAATTCTATACATTGAAAATATATGTGGATACTCCAGAAAAAATTCGTCTAGAAAGACGACTAAAAAGAGACATGCAAGAAAGAGGAAGAACTGAAGAGTCTATCAACAAACAATACGAGAATACCGTAAAACCCATGCATAATCAATTCGTTGAGTCCTCAAAAGTTTATGCGGATCTAATTATCAAAGGAACAGAAGAGATCAATAAAAACATAAAATTAATTCAATCTAAACTTAATCCTATATTTTAATGACGCTAACACCCATAAACTCGGGATGGATAGAAGTAATCTGTGGCAATATGTTTTCAGGAAAAACCGAAGAACTCATCCGCAGAATTCGTAGAGCACAAATTGCTAAAATGTCTACATCTATTTTCAAACCAAAAATCGACTCACGATTTGGCAAAGATCACATTGTTAGCCATAATCAAGAAAGAATGGAATCTTGTGCAATTGATAATCCTTCAGAAATACTAAAGTTAGTTAATAAGACCCAGGTTATCGGAATAGATGAAGCTCAATTTTTTGACGAATCATTGATTGATATATCTAAGGTTTTAGCATCAAGAGGGAAGCGTATTATCATTGCTGGCTTAGATACTGACTATCGTGGTACTCCATTTGGTCCCATGCCAGGGATTATGTGTGAAGCAGATTATCTTGACAAACTTAGAGCAATTTGTATAAAATGCGGTAATCCAGCTTCATATACACAACGTACCACCTCAGATAACAACCAAATATTGCTAGGAGAACTTGATAAGTACGAAGCACGCTGTAGAAATTGTTTTAAAGTTCCTAGGGATGGATCTCCATGAATCCAGAGGGTCTAATTGGTGTCCTGACAATATTAGGACTATCTTATTTATTATCAAATAATCGATCATTAATCAAACCAAGGATTGTTTGTTGGGGTCTAGGGCTACAGTTTTTTTTTGCAGTAATTATTTTGAAAATTCCTTATTTACAATCTAAACTATTTTTTGTTGATAGCATCGTTAAAACTTTAATAAGCTTTTCAGATCAAGGAAGTAATTTCTTGTTTGAGTCATTTATACCAGAAGTTGGATATCATGCAGCAATGGTAAATTTTGCTTTTAGAGCACTGCCGGTAATTATTTTCTTCTCAAGCTTAATTTCTGTTACGTACCATTTTGGAATTATACAATTTATTGTTCGTTGGTTTGCTAAAATTATGGAAAAAAGTATGAAAACCAGTGGCCCGGAAACACTGAGTATATCAGCCAATATTTTTGTAGGACAGACTGAGGCACCAATTCTAATCCGCCCATATATTGATAAAATGACAAATTCAGAATTAATGGCAGTCATGACAGGTGGTTTTGCGACTGTTGCTGGTTCTGTCTTAGCTCTCTACGTGCTTTGGCTTTCAAATATTGAAGGAATTGCAGGACATCTACTTACTGCAAGTATAATGTCAGCACCTGCATCCCTAGTCATTGCAAAAATTATTTATCCAGAAACAAAAAAAATAAATACATCAGATACATTTGATATTGATATTGATATTAGAGCAGAAAATGCGATGGATGCTTTGGGGAAAGGAGCAACCGACGGGCTAAAACTTGCTGCAAATGTTGGTGCAATGCTGGTAGCTTTTATTTCTGTAATAAGCATGGTTAATTATTCATTAAATTATTTTTTTAATGTTAACATGCAAGAAATCATGGGTTTTATATTTTCACCTCTTGCCTGGACAATGGGTATTCCATGGGAAGAAGCAGCTATTGTTGGAACATTAATGGGTGAAAAAATTGTTTTAACAGAATTAATTGCATATAGTAATTTAAGTGAATTAATAAATTCCGATAGTATTTCAGAAAGAAGCGCAATAATTACTAGCTATGCATTGTGTGGTTTCGCAAATTTTGGATCTATTGGGATTCAATTAGGTGGGGTTGGAGGTATGGCTCCAAAAAGAAGAAAAGATTTATCTAAATTAGCCCTAAAATCAATGATTGGCGGAGCATTGGCCTCTTGGTTGACTGCCACTATTGCAGGAATATTAATTTAATATGAGATTATTAATAATGGGTCCTCCAGGTGTTGGTAAAGGAACACAAGCGAAAATACTTAAAAAAAAATTAGGTATCATTCACTTATCAACAGGAGAAATTTTAAGACATGAAATCGCTATTAAATCTGATATTGGAGAGATAGCAAAAAAGTTTATAGATCAGGGGAAACTGGTTCCTGATAATTTTTTATTAGATATTGTGCGTGAGCACATAAAAAAACCTGACTGTTTCAATGGCTATTTATTAGATGGTTTTCCTAGAACTATACCCCAAGCAATTGGTTTAAATACTATAAATAATACTTATAGCAATCATCTTGATGCCGCCATAAATCTTACAGCAGACGAGGATGAGCTAATAAAAAGAATTCTAATGAGAAAGAAGCGAGATCCAAATCGTAGTGATGATAGCTTATCAATCATAAAAAAAAGACAACAGGTTTATTGGAAACAAACCGCACCACTTATAGATTTTTACACAAAAATGGGAATATTAAAAAATGTGAACGGTTTGGGAAATATTGAAGAAGTAACCAAACTAATTTTGGAGTTAATTTAGTTATATGCTCAAAATAGGATTAACTGGTGGTATCGGTACAGGAAAAAGTTCAGTGGGAAAACTATTCCAAAATTGGGGTTCATATATTTTTGATGCTGATGCGATTGCAAAAGATATACTGCAAAACAATGAAATTGCTCAAAATGAAATAATTTCTGAATTTGGAACTGATGTAATCGATAAAAGTGGAATGATTCAAAAAACAAAACTTGCACGCGTTGCTTTCCAAGATGAAACTCATCAACTAAGGTTGAATACTATAATTCATCCTTTTGTTTTTAAAGAAATTGATAAAACCTTTGATGAAATAAAGAAAAACAATAAAAACACCCTTTTTGTTGTAGATGCTGCTTTAATCTACGAATCTGGTGCTGATACACACATGGATTATGTTATTGTTGTTACATCCCAATTAAGAATAAGAACAGAGCGTGTTATGAATCGAGGTGGGTTAACTCGTGATGAATTTCTTAAAAGAGTTGATTTACAGTGGCCTGAAGAGGATAAAGTTAATATGGCGGATTATGTGATTAATAATAATGGAGATGAGCAAGAACTTATAAAAGAAGCAAAAAATATTTATAAACTAATAACCTAATTCACTTCCTGAGTGAAAGAGGTTTCCCCAATACCTCTTTTAAAATAATTGATTTCTTTAAAGATTTTTTTGAATCAAACAGCTCAGATTGAATATTCCTTTTTTTTGTCCATTTATTACCTAGTTGTAATTCTTTCTTTTCTGAAAGCTTCGAATGATAAATGTTATTACCAAATTCTTCAACTTGTTCATCAATTTCATTCATACGGTCTTCGCTAGAAACTATCTCTTCTTCTAATAATTTTTCAGAAGTAATTAAATTATCTTCTGGTAGTACTTTATTTTCATTTTCGATAATTTCTTTTGCTAATGAGGGTGATTCTGGGATTTTTGGGTTCGATTCAAAAAGGTCATTCAAAAGAGTTTCTATATTATTTGAATCATCTTGAGTGCCAACGCTTGTACCCTCCGCCCAATCCGGATCCTTTTCAATTTCTCTTCTCTGATTCATTTGTTGGCGTTTTTTCATGTATCCAGAAATAATATAAAGTAATATTAGCCCTAACCATTCCATATTATTTTTCTTCCTTTTCTAAAAGATACAAAACTCCATTACAAAACAATTCATCTAATAGTGGAGCCCAATCAAAAGGATTCTTTAGTGGCTTTAATCCAAATCGAAAAGAGTAGGCAGGTCGAATAAGCCAGTTGCTTTTTTTTCTTATTTTGAAACCTAACTCATTTACTATACGATCCATATGACTTATAGAGATTCTTGTTTTTTTTGTGTTAAGCAAATATTCTATTTTTTTTTCAGGACAACCTATTAGTTTCAGATAAAATTTATATATAATGTTGGGTAATAGATGTAAAAATGGAATTTTACCCATTAATATAGGTATTGTTTGTTGATGTCCAGCATATGCACAATATTTTGGAGGAAAAGACATAAACACCTTCCCTCTTGGTTTTAGTATATCATATATATTTGAAAGAGCTTTTCTTTTATCATATATATGCTCAATCACATCACGAATCACGATGGTATCATATACTCCTAATAGCTTATTTTTGTAAGATTTTGAGTCACATATATTTGCTTGAAATAGATGTATAGAATTATCCTGGTTTAATAATACCGCATTTTTATATCGTATATCTGAGAATTCTAATCCTGAACAAATCGCACCTTTTTTCGAGTAAAATTTTAATAGCCCCGCCTCTGCACAACCAACTTCTAGAATTTTTTCACCATGAACGTTTTCGTCCCCTATATATTCAAAAAGAAATTTTTCACCATACCATTGTTGTTCACTATAACATCGTAAACAACGTTTAGAGATTTGACTACTTATGTGATCAGGGATGGTTAGATCCATGATTCTTCCTTAGATTAGTTCTCTTCTCTTAAATCAGGTTGGGGTTGTTCTGACCCAGTGCCGGCTATTGAATCTCGCATGGTTGTATCAGATTTTATATTTTCTAATTTGTAATAGTCCATAATCCCCATGTTTCCGTCTCTGAATGCTTGTGCCATTGCTTTAGGAACTTCTGACTCTGCTTCAACAACCTTTGCTTGCATTTCTTGAGTTTTAGCTGTCATTTCTTGTTCTTCAGCTACAGCCATAGCACGCCGAGTCTCTGCTTTTGCCTGTGCTACGCGAAGATCAGCCTCTGCTTGATCTGCTTGAAGTGATGCCCCAATATTTTTACCAACATCCAAATCTGCAATATCAATGGATAAAATTTCAAAAGCAGTGCCAGCATCTAAACCCTTATTCAAAACAGCTTTAGAAATATTATCTGGGTTTTCTAATACTTGTGAATAGTTTGCAGCAGAACCTATTGCTGATACTATACCTTCACCTACTCTAGCAATAATCGTATCGTCCGTTGCTCCGCCAACTAATCCCGGGATATTAGTTCTCACAGTAACTCTAGCACGAGCTTTTAATTCTATTCCATCTTTTGCAACCGCAGCTAAATATCCATCTTTTGGAGCGTTAATTACTTTTGGATATACAGATGTTTGAACAGCTTCATTCACGTCTCTACCTGCCAAATCAATTGCTGTGGCTGTTTCAAAAGGTAAAGGTATATTTGCTTTATCAGCTGCAATCAAAGCCGCAACAATATTTTGAACATTACCTCCAGCTAGATAATGAGTCTCAAGCATATCTGTGGATATACTTGCTAGACCAGCCTTGTGGAGATTAATCACTCCATCTGTGACTAATCTAGGAGAAATTTTTCGAAGTCTCATCCTAATTAAATCAACAATCCCAATTCTTCCTAATCCCAATGATACTATCCCCTGTATCCATAGCCCCAAAGGAACAAAGTATAGAATTACAGCTACAGATAAAACAATTAAACCAAGCAATAACATTTGTACAACAGGCATATTTAAATTCCTTTTATTATTTTATTTCTCTTACTAAAACTCTATTACCATCTACCGATAATATAACTATTTTTTCCCCTTTATTTATAAAACCACCTTCGCTAAGGACAAACAATCTTTGCCCTTTAGTCCGCACCCAACCAGATGGATGAAGGTCTGTATCAGCAATTCCTTCTTCGCCTTTTAAAGATTCCCATCCAAAAGAATTTGAATATCCATCTTCTTTTTTTTGTGAATCTGGGGCAGTGAGTCGCTCCCAAAATTTTGTTTTTACCATAAATTTTAACAATAATACCATTCCAAAAATTGATCCCACTAAACCAATTAAGAAACCGTCCATTGCCTGTCCCATTATCTCATTGCTAACAGGAACATCTGGCAATAATAAAAGATATAACCCATAAACTAACAATCCAATTCCTGATAATCCTGCGATCCCAAACCCAGGAATTACTAATGCCTCCAAAAGAATTAAACTCAAACCAGAAAACAAAAATAACAAATCTGACATTGTAGCAAGTTGGGCAATATATGAAGCACTTAAGGAAAGGATTAAACAAGTTAACCCTACAAACCCAGGAATACCCCATCCAGGACTTTGGAGCTCGAACAAAATTCCTAAAAATCCGAAAGTTGTCAATAGCGAAGCGACAACTGGATCAGTCAGAAACCTGACAATATCTTCTGACCAATTTTCTTTTGATTCAATGATTT
>MDTD01193898.1_pt1 | contig 12866 bp, 5 predicted proteins | sample 811221 | NCBI WGS metagenome assembly MDTD01 (sample SAMN05326646, study PRJNA326480) | marine metagenome | isolation source: seawater | place: Pacific Ocean: South West | collected 2011 | reverse complement strand
TTTTGTTGCGTCACCTTGTACGTTCGGGTCTGCAGGCCCGTCTCCGCGTTGCACGTCCCTGTATTTTCCCACGCGCCCTTGCAGTCCACGTCGCAGTTCTGCTTTTTCTCCGCACCGTCCGCGTGCGCGCACGCGGCGCCGCCGTGCCATTTCCGTTGTGTTACCTTGTACGTCTTGGTCTGCTCGCCCTTGGCGAGATCGCACGCGGCCCACTCTCCCCACTTGCCCTCGCAGTCCACATTGCAGTTCTTCGTCTCCTTGGCCGGGCAGGCCGCTCCTCCGGCCGCGGCCTGCGTGACGACCGTGTAACCCTTGGTTTGCGTCCCCGTGGCCTTGTCGCAGGCGCCGAACGCCGAGTCCCACTGCACCTTGCAGTCGGTCGGCTGCACGAGCGTCACTTTAAGGTTTTTCACCCAGCGACTCGTTCCTTTTGTTCCCTCGTGCGTGACCGACACGGCGTCGATGTTTTTGGCCTTGCTCAGGGCGAATGTGCCCGATTCGTTTGTGTACCGATTTCTCCCCGACTTTTCGAGACATTTTTTGAACTGTTCCACTCCGTTGAGTTTGCCCGCGACGCAAATTTTGTTCCACCCACCATAGCTATTTTGGTTTTGCATTTCGCCACTGATCCGGAAACTTCCGATGCGCTCCGGTACAGACAGCTGACCGTTCACGAGAACATCCTTGTTGGTGCTGCTTTTCGCCTTGTTGAAAAGAGCGCGTGTGAACTCTTCGTTCGGTTTGACGAGCGTTTCTGCTGGGTTCTGTTGAAGCTGTTTCTTATAACTGGTCCAACCGTACTGCCTGTATTGCAACGAGGGGCATCCCCCCTTTGACGTTTTGTACTTGAAGCAAAAGGTAGAGCTGCGCTGTTGCTTGAAGGCAACGGCAACACAGTCGGAGTCTGCCGCGCACGCCGCCTTGCATTTTGTTGCCGTGTTCTCAGAGGGTATCTTTGCACGGTCAAAAGTGTACTTGCGGCCAGTGCACTTCATATTCCTCTTGACAGTCCAGAGATTGTTGAACTCATTCGTTTCCGGGAGCAGAGCGCGGCATTTCCCGTCGCGCTTCAATGGCGTCTCCGCGGGGCACTTGCACTCATCTTCTTGCACTGCGCCTTCTTCATGTGGGCACGCGGATCCGCCGTTGGAGGGTTGCTGCGTAATTTTGTACGTGCGCGTCTTTTTCGTGGTTCCCTCGGGGCAAGCGCTCCACTCGCTCCACTCGCCGGTGCACGACACGGGGCAGTTCGGCTCGCACGTGGGGCAGGCATTTCCGCGGCACTTGGGCGTCCACAGACACTTGGACTGGTCGCAGTTCGCTTTCGTCTTCCCGGCGCAATCGGAACCGTTGGCACCCGGTGCGTCTTTCCAGTTGCATGTAAACTTGCCGCCGCTCGCAGTGCAGCTCTCCTGCGTGTCGCGCGACGCGCAATCTTCCGCGCTGCACGATGACTGGCCCGGTCCGCACTGGCACACCTTCTTTGCGCCGCACGACCCCGTGGCCTGCTGCGGAGTGAACGTTGTCCAATTGCAGGAGGCGCTCTTACTCTTACACTCTGCAAACGAAGAGTCGTCGCACTCGGTGTTGCGGACATCGACCATCGCGCACACGCGCATTTTCGTCGTCGTCCCGTTCGCACGTCTGTAGTCGAGCTTCTCCGCGCAATTGGATTCGCTCTTGCTCGCGCACGTTCCCGCGTAGTCGAACTCTCTCGAACTTTTACTCGTGGCCGAATCTTTACCGTCGTCCGGGTAAAACGTCCGGCAGCCCTTGGCGAGCAGGTTCTTCGGGGCGCACATGCCCTGCTCGGCCCTGTTGCAGGAGCCTTTCAGGGAAGGCTCTTCGCTGAGCATCGCGCCCGTGCACTCCTTCTTCTCCCCGTTTTTCGCCGGGCACGCCTTTCCGCCAAACGAGGCCTCTGACTCGACGCTGTACGTACTCTTGCAATCAGAGTCGCACGCCGCCCAGCTTCCCCGGCAGTCGACGGGCTTGTGCAGCGTGATCTTGCGGCGCTCGGCAAGCGTTTTCCACTCGCAACCGGCCGCCGCTTCGCAGGATCCGGTGTCGCCGTGCGCGGCACACGCGCCGATTTTGTCGGGCAGAAACCCGCACGACGTGGTGCCGTTTTCTCCCGTCTTGCACGAGAGCGCGTCGGACGTCGGAAAGCATCCCGCGCCCTTCCACTCGCACTTGGAGGCGTTGTCCTGCTGAAGTTTTTTCCATTTGCACGGCAAACGCGAGCGCTCGCTGTTCTTGCACTCGGTCTCTGTCATGTCCGTGCACTTCTTGCCGTTGACCACTGCGTTGCCCACGCACGCGCTAAACGCCGCAGTGCACTTTCGTTGCGACTCGGCCTTGTTCTCACAATCTCCGCCCTCCACGTTGACCCCATCCACCTTTGCAGCCTCGCACTCGAGTCCGCAGTCCTTGTTGTCTTTCGTCGTACACTTGGCGGTCTCTCCGCTGCGACAGTTGGTCGGATCCTTGCAGTCCTCGTGTTTGCACTTTTGACCCGAAACGCCTCCGACCCGACCCGCCGCTTGAGTGATAGTGTACGTCTTGTCGCCGCACGTGTCCGATTTGCACTCGGACCAAGATCCCTTGCAGTCCTTGGGCCGAAACTTGCACGCCGCATCGTCGCTGCGCGCTTCGCTCTTGGACGACGCAATGAGGTACGTTTCCGGACTCGATTTCGAGTTGAACATCGCGGGCTGCTGGGCCTCGACGCCGTCCGCGCGCGTTTTCCTTCCTGCGCATTCGCACGCGGCGGTACCATCGTCCTTTGTGACTTTCCGCTCGCCATCGGGACATTTCGAGCAGGGTTTGAAACAGTCCTCCACCTTTTTCTCGTCCGGGGATGCCTTCCCGTAACGACTTTCACACGTTTGACCACCCTTCTGACCTCGACTGACCAGTTCGCGCGTTTGGGTGATCATCTTTCCGGCCCCGCACCACGTGCGACTAGCGCTGCCTCTTTTCAGAGGATTCTCCACGCACTTGCGGTCCTTCTCGGGGACGTCGGTCCACTCGCCCATCTCGCACGGCTTGCACGCCTCGAGATTGCAGGCTCGGTTGAGCACCAAGTCCTTTTTGTCGGGACACTGCTTGCCTCCTCTTTCGGGGGTCTGCTTGATATTGAGCTCGCGCGTTTCCTCTGGCGCCGTCGCGTCTACCAGTATCCTCTCGCAATCTCCTCCACCGCAAGGCGTGATCGCCGACGCGTCGTATGGGTCTCTCTTTGTGCACTTCCAGTCGTTCTTGCCGTCCTTGCTCACGCAAATCGCTATCTTATTGCTGTCGCTTCCGGACTGGTGGGGCTTGCATTGCAATATCTTGGACGCGATTTGCCCTTCGACGGTGGATCGAACCGCTGCATTTTTACTTTTGGAGAGGAGGTCCTTCATCGTCTGGGTATCCATCTTGGGTTCGATGCGGCATTTTCCCCAGTCTTTCATCTCGTGCTCACAATCCACCGCCGCGCATTCCGTGGGTTGCGTTTTCGGAAAGCACTTTCCAGTCTCAGAAGCCGCCGGGCAGGGTTTTCCGTCGGCGTGACCTTTTTTGAGTGTGCGAGATCTCGAATGCTTTCCCTGCTTCGTCCAAGGCTCGCTCTTTCCGTTGTGCGGACGGCACGCAGCGGACGCGGGAATTTCGCACTCACTCCACTCAGACCACTCCCCAACCTCGCAAGAAGCGCAGTTCTGTACAGACGGGCAGTACCGGGATTGTGGTTTCGGGCACGCATCACCACCGGCCGCCGCCTTCACCGTAATATTGGGCCGGCGTGTCTGCATTTCCTTTTGCCATCGCCCCCCACCGCTGACGCCTTTGTTCTCGATCCACTTATTGCACGTCTGCGTGCACTCGCTCCAATCGCCCCACTCGTACTTGCAGTCTACGGGCACCTGCTTAAACGTACATCTCGCCTTTCTGTTGTCATCAACGACGCCGCGTCTCGGGTCGGTTCCCTCGCAAATGTCTTTGTGCTTGTTCGGATCGAGTGTCGCAGCCGTCTTCGCATCCCCCAGTTTCCCGAGCGTCAACATGGATCCACACCCGCCGGGAAGAGTACCTTGGCACGCAAACCCGCTCTTTTCGGAACTCTTTCGCCCGTTAACTAGGGTGACCATTCTTCTGTCGAGCTTTTCTACTTCCCCCCTCGCCTTTTCCAGCACCGCGTCGAGATTGTTCCGCGCAGATCTAATTTTACTTATGGTTCCGTCGAACCTTGCTTTCACGTTACCGACGTAGCTATCTCCGCCGTCAATGTAGCAGCTTCTCGACCATTTATTGAAGACTCCCGGGAAGAAACGTTTAGAGAACCCTGCGTGTTCTGCCGAGGTGACGTTCACATCGTCTTTCAGATCGAATATGGAAAGGGCTCGCAGTTTGCTGAGATTTTCAAAGTAGTCGTCCACGTTGGCTCGGGTCATTCGACTCTGATCGACTTCTCCGCGCAGTAACTCTTTCGGTCTGTTTTCTACGAAAGTACCCATCGTCACCATAGGCTTGCCGACGGTCAAGTACTTATCCGCCACCTTATACATCATTTTGTCGTACTTTTCTTCGAGCACGTTCCTGTACTCGGCAAACGTGTTTTTCGACCCTCTCGTGTCTTCCTGCAGGGCGCATTCTTTGCCGTACTCGGACCACGTGCACTTCTCGGCAGAGGCGTCCGCGCACTTCACATTGTTGCTGCTGGACGCGCTCTGACTTCTGCGGCGGCACAATCGTGCTTTGCGGTTCGCAGAAACGCAGGGGCGAGGACCCTTGGCCTTGAAGTTGTACAATTCGAGCATTTTACGCCTTGCATCGCCGTAATTAGAGGAGATTTTCCGACCGGCGACGACCACGTCGTAGTCCTTCTCACAATCGGCGACATCACATTGGCGAGTCGTAAAGTCGAATCTCGTCTTCACGCTGTAACTGCCCCAGTTGAGCTCTCTCTCGCCTCCGGTAAAGTTCATGATATCCTTCGCGTCGCGAAGCTTCTGGGTGCACTCTCTGATGTTCTTCACGCACTTTCGATTGTTTGCGAGAGCCGTGTGCTCGCTCTTCTTCGTAGTGATTTCGTCGTTGACAGCGTTCACGAGTTTGTTGTAGGTCGCTTCGTCGAAAAAGTACTCTGTTCGGTACAGCGGTGGACTTTGGCGAAAGTTATTGGTACACGACCTCAGATCGGCGAAATGTTTCGAAACATCCGCGTTAGCACTGTTGTTGTTGTAGTAGTCCCGCTCGAAAAGCTTACAGCGATTCTTTGCCGCGTTTACATTCTCCCATTTTTGCCACTCGTCTCCCGTCTTGGACGCCACGAGCAGTTCATCCTCGTGAGTGACTTTGACGAGACTCTCGCCCCCGGCCAAACAGGCATCCACGAGACGACCACACGCACTCGAGGAATCCGACATGCGAAAGCTCTTTCCTTCGTTCTCTTTGCGCTTGCGCTTGTCGTCGGCGAACTTTTTCTTTGTGCCGACAGTACACATCTCATCAACATCTTTCTGACTCTTGACGTACTTGTTCCCACGAACGGAATCTTTGAAAGCTCCACATACGCGATCAAACGGTTGGACTTTGCCGTCCTCCCACAATTTGAGATTCTCGTCGGCACTGGAGTAGTCTGCGTCGGAGATCGCTCCGTACGCGCGCGTCCACGCCTCCGATTTGGCAGTGAGCGCAGCACACTCCTCATTCATGATGTTCACTACGGATGTGCGGACAGATTCGGCTTGCTCGGTCACACCGCAAGTCTGCATGACCTCGTCCTTGAAATTCCAAGAACACTCCGAGTCCGCAACACACTCGGATCGTGTCTTGTGCCCACCACACACTTTGGATCCGACACACTCGCTTTTTTCGTCGAGCCCTCTTGCCCACTTTGCAGGTGGCGAGTTGAAGCGCTCGAGACGCTTTCTCTCCGCCTCCTCCTCAGCCTTTTTGCGAGCATCCTCCTCAGCCTTTTTGCGGGCATCCTCCTCGGCCTTTTTGCGGGCATCCTCCTCGGCTTTTTCACGAGCTTTCCGTTCGCTCTCCTCGCGAGACTTTTGCTCGGCGGCGAGCGCCTTTTTCCTCTCGTTGTACGCCTCTTCGCTTTTCTTCTCGTTCGGCATGGTCTTGGATTTGCCCGCAGCGGGTTTGGCCGAAGCGTCTTCACTGAACGCGCACGGGATGGTCTCACCGTGCACATTGAGACGCTGGGACTGGAAGTGGCTCTCGTGCGGCTTGCAGTGCTTTTTACGCCGCTCATCAAAGGTCCACGGCAACTCTGACGTGAAGGACGCCTGTCTGTGGTCTGGTTTTAACTCGACGTTTCGCGGATGCACCGGGAGATACCCAGTAAAATCTTTCGAATCGGTACTGTACACTCCTCCGGAGAGTTGCTTGAACTGGCACGAACCGAACTTGGTCTGGCCCTTTGGTGGGAGACAGTCCTTGACCTCGGCGGCAGTGTAGTACAGACCGGTCTTGCTATTGTAACCGTACAGGCAACCGGGCCCGCCCGGCACAAAGTTCTTTTCGGCGTCGTTCCAGTGCTTTGCAGACGGCGCGTTGCACATTTTATCCCCGTACTCCAGAATGAGGTTCGGATCGTTCATCTTCTCGCCATAGCACTTGTTCTTCTCAAGCCCTCGCTCTCGGCAAGCGTCGAGGGCGATCTTGGTGAGCTGCGGATTCTTCGCTCCCTCTTTCAAAAAAGTCTCTTCGTCGCGAAACGCAATGTGATCCTCACTTCCTGCCTCTCGCTGAATCTTCGCGACACGAGCCTTGCCCGAAGCGCACAACTCCTTGTGCTTGGGAACTAGATTTCGCTTCTCTTTCTCGAACAGCTGTTTGAAGTAATCGCCGTTCCTATCTCTCCACGCCTCACAGCACTCTTCAAACTTTTCCGGGTCGATTCGTTTCGCCCTAGTGGCGGCGATGAGACTACCGTTAAACTCCGTGTACTCCTTGCCACGCATAATGTCTGCACCGGAGGGTTCCTTGAATGCGAATCCGGGCGGATCCAGACTTCCGCACTTGCTTTTGTACTCTCCAGAAGTGACGACCTCTCGCTGACCGCTGACCGCGGTTTGAACAATGTTCTCGTTCTCCTCTGTGACCTGCGCTTTGGAAAGACATACGCCTTCGAAGCCGCGATTCAAATCGCGGCCCAAACACCTTTTGTCGCGAGCGTTGTACGCGGTGCACACGTCGGGCATATCGATAATCGCATTCGCGTCTTTGAACCTTTTGTCTTTGTTGTTGGTCGCGATTCGCTGGCAATCCAACGCCATGCGGACCCATCTGTCCCTGTAGATTCCCTCGTTAAATAGTGCGTCGCTCGCGTCCTTGTTCGCTACCCACTTGCAGTAGTTTGTGTAAGAACTGCCTTCCTTGCACAGCCGCTTCTCGAGAGCACGCTTGTTAACTCCTTTGTAGTTGTTGAGCCTGTCGAAGTGAGCTTTATTCCACTCGTTCCACCTATCGTACACGTAGTTAAGTTCCGTCTTTTGGCTCCAACTTTTGAGATCGCAGCGCTTCGTGTTCCCGTTCCATTGAAAACGCTTGTTGGGCGGATCGCTGACCTGACTACCTATCTCGGCGATGTCCCAAGGTACGGCAGCCGCGACGCACTCTTCTTTCTCCCCCGGCTCTTCGAGTTTTGTCCACTGACATTTCGGATCGGCGTCGCACGCGTGACAACTGTTCGCATCGTGCGGGTACTTGCTCGCACACTCAAAATCATCCTGCACGGCGTTTCCCACACAGGACTTTCCCATGTCGCAAAGCGGCTTCATTTCGCACTGGGAATCGCTATCGCAGTTTGTGCAATCGGTGCCTTTGGCGGCACACCTCTCCTTGTATGCGTACTTTTTTGCAAAGCAACGCCGGTTAGGCTTGAGCACCCATTTGTTAGGATCGCTCGTATCAATGGGGTAGTTGCACTTATCGTCGTTCAGTCCGTGCTTTACGAGCATCGCGTTCCACCACGGTCCACCCTTCTTCTTAAATCCATCCTTGGTTCCCTGAGAGTCACCGCACCCCATAATAGACACGCCCTCCCTGAACGCAACTTGGTTCTTAATATGATCTATTTTCTTGTAGACCGGCCACAAAAGGTGTCCCTCCTTTGCGTAGACGTATTCGGACTCTGGAATAACACGGTCGTCTGCATCTTTGAAAGAAGAGTAGTCATCCCAGACGCATTTGCGGCAGCTCGTGACATCCTTTGCGTTGGGGCCGACTTTGAGTTTTGCTCGAGGAGTCTTGCCGTCGCTTTCATACTGTTCAAACGTGCCACCAGAGTATCTGCACAGTTTTTCCTTGTGCGTGTCCTCTACGCTTTTGCGCTGTTTCAGTATTTTTCGAGTCTTTGCTGTTCTTTTTTCCTGCTCTTTCTCCACACTCCAGCACTCCAGCTTGGTTTTGTCCCATTTGGTATCTCCTGTACACGTTTTGGCTTTATCCCCGTGATACGCGTTCAGTATCATGGATTTCAACGCGGATTTGAATTTTTCTTTCGCTTTCCCCACAAAGTTTTCCTCTTCCACTCGACCCTCTTCTCCTCTTTTCCTAGCCTTAGCATTGTATCTGGCTTTATCTTTAGCGATTATATTGTATGCCAAATCGCGCGCTCGCGACGTGTATCCCGTGTCGTGCGTGTAAATAAATTTATCTGACAGTTTTGGAAGATCGCTGTATGTGGGTTGGACAGGATACGTTTCTTTGGCATTTTTGCAAGTGTCCGAACAAGCTTGATCGATTGCAGCTCGATACTTTTCGCGAAAAATCTCCCCGTTTTCTGGGAACTGGAACCAACCATTATCAAACTTGCTGGTATGATCATGTTCAAAGAATCGCATTGCCTCTTGAGCATGATAGCCGCAGCGGTCCTTGCTGTCACCAAGATTGCAACGGAGCCACTCGCTGTAATCTCCCATTGTCGTAGCGATAGCCTCTTTGTAGGGATCCCAAAACGCAATGTTGTCGCAAACCTTGTTACATCGTTGCGTCGGAAGCCTGTTTTGATCAGATCTGAAACCGTCTTTCCACTTTTTAACCCAATATTGTACGTCGCCCTCCGCCATGCGCTTTTGCGCATTCAACTCTTTTTGTTGTGCGACACGCGACTCGTGTATTTTATCTTTCTCCCTTTGGGCAGCATCGGCCTCTGCCGAGTCTCGAGCAGCCTGACTGGAAATAAATCCCGCGTCTTTCAGTGCTCCCACAAATCCTGCCTCTGCGAGAAGAACTGGTTTTTTCGTCAAATCGAATTCGAACGAAAAATTTTTCATTTTGTTCACGATGTGTAGAATTCGCTATGCAGTATGTGTGTGTGTGTGTTGTATGTTTTTTTTTTACAAATTACAATAAAAAAAAAACCATTACACAATTAATGTACTCACGATCACCCGTCGCGTTTTTTTTTTTTATTGAATGCGAAAGTACTGCCGAAACAGTTCGGGAGTCCACTGCGACGGGCCATCTCCGGGGTCCTCGTAGAATTTTTGTTTGTCGCGACATGTCGGGTTCAAGAATCGTGCTACGATCCGCATGTTTCCCAAGACGTGTCCAAGTGTCGGTTTAATCGCGTCAATCGACATTTGGAACGGGGACCCTTTTTCTTGGTTGGTGTGCAGAGGTATGCCAGATATTTCGCACCGGCCTCCTATGGATTCCAAATGGGCACGCGCCCACTGCCACATCCCATTTCGACTAAAAGCGGCTCGAGATTTTTCATCGTGTCTGAGTATACGTTTGCAACCCATATACAATGTTGTATCTTTCCGACTCCTAGTCTTTTGACTCTCGTAGTCCAATAACGAAGCCAAATCCACTGGTTGTCCGACGGCCTCTTGCACCATCTCGAGCGTAAAAGCGCCACAACAACCCAAATTCATGGCCAACGGAACCAAACGAATGTTAGCCATGGCATTAACTGGGTCGGGGTAATGAATGCAATGCTCACCTCCAGAGTGTTTTTCCTGTAGGCGGTCGATCGAGAGTTTGAATAGCCCACCGTGCAGTCGCATTATGAGCCCGTTTGGCAGAAACCCGCCGAACGCATCTGTCGTGTTTTCTTCGAGTAAACTGTCGTCTAATATATGACGGGCGATTTGCGTTGCAAGATTGTGAACGGTGGTATTGTTATACATGTTGGCCAGCGATATGCGATCCCACGGTCGAAGATTCGTTTTCCGCAGGTCATTTTGAATGTTACTACGAACCATTGCTTTCAGAAACTGCCACCGATCTTTGTTTATGTGGGTCCCTTCAAACTCGCTGGGACATTTGCGTGGAATTCGAGGCGCGCCCAGCTTTTGGGTCTCGGGGTTGTCGGGGTGTTGCTTACGCATGTGCTTGATACAAGAACGTTTCTGCGTAAACGTCTTTTTGCACACGATACACGGGTATCTTTCTTTGGACTGATGCCGTTTCAAATGTGCATTGCTCGAAGCGATATAAGCACACCCCTTTTTGCCGCATTGCCCGTTGCACGGGAGGCGACGAGACGCCCGACGGCGGGGCAGCGCTTTAGGCATCGACAAAAAAAAAATATGAATTGAAATTTCAAAAAGCCGATTGAAATTGCGGCACACATGATTCTCCCCGTTCGTTGCTTTACCTGCGGCAAAGTAATCGCCAACAAGTGGGAGTCCTATCTCGCGCGCGTGCAGAACGGCCAAACCGAAGCCGAGGCACTGGACGCGCTTGGTCTGCGGCGATACTGCTGTCGGCGCATGCTGCTGACGCACGTCGATTTGATCGAAAAGCTGTTGAGCTACAACAACCGCCAGTCTTTAGATCCTCCGTCGGAACCGTCAGAACCGCAACGAGCACTCACACAGCCGCCACCGGTCGTCGCCGCAGGGAAAAGCGAAGAATGAACACACTCGCGTATACCGACATGCTGCTGGGGAAGATTTTGTCCGAACCGGACGCGTCCCCGTGGCAGCGGTGCAGGATCACGGTGGCGTCGCGCAGCCGTTGCCACTGCGTACGCTATATCCGCGACGGAAAAGGGTTTTGGGAAACGGACACCACGATTGTCACGGGGTACGTGCTCAAACGCAACGCCGAGGTGTTTCGCCCCGTGTATCAATTTATGCGGAACAAGCGGCTGGAGGGCGTGCTTAACACGATCAAGGATCGCATCGGCAACGGGCAGAGGGGTGGTGGGCGGTTCATGATGCGACTCCGGCAAAATCTCGCCCGGCACGCGATGTTGGGTCTCCCTCTTCCCGTGAGCCTCATCACAAAGATTGGAGCATATGTTTAAATTTTCTTGCGGCGAAGCAAAAACAAAAAAAAATGTCCGTCGACTTTCGCTGGCATCGCGTGTCCAACGACAAATCCAAACTGCGCGAGATCCTGTTCCGCTGTGCGCGAAAGTCCAAAACGCCCTGCAACGGTGTAGGATCGCAGTGCAAAGCGCTCAACAAAAAAACAAAGAAGTTTGAAGAGGCCATCAACAAGGAATACGTTCGGAAAGATATCGTGCCGCACGCGTCTCACGTGCTCGTGGCGTCGGAACACGACGACATTCGCGGGTTTTTGATCGGGTCCACCAAAAAGCTGCACCGCGACGACGGCACGACGTACGGCGTATTCTACATTGATCTCGTGTGCTCTCGGCACCGCAAGGGGAAAGATTTGCTTCTCCGCGCGGAAATCTTCGCGTTGTCCAAGGGGTTTCGAACCATCACGCTGCGGGCCGCCTCGCCAAAGTTGCTCAACGTGTACCGTCGGCGCGGCTACACGCGCGACGCCGACGCCTGCCGCGCGCGCACGCGATCTCAGCGTCGTAAACTGCGCGACTTGGACAAAGTGGCCTCGGCGCTGTTCAAGGGAGACCGGCGAGACTGGCAGACGAGCGGGGACGGTTGGTGGATGTCCAAATGCTCCCGCAAACACGTGCAGGCGCTGAAGACGTACATTCGCGCACAGAAGAACGCCGGGGATCGCAAAACGCTCCGCGACCAACTGAACCGGGGAATTCGGAAACTCGGTCGAAGATAAATGTCTGGAAAGAAAAATGTATATTTTTTTGGAACCACAGCCGGAAAATAATCGCGCGCTCATTTATTCAAAATATGTTTCAAAGACCAACCACCACACAAAAAACAAAACGTTCTATTACCATGGCCCGCACCAAACAAACCGCACGCAAGAACGCCGGGGGCAAAGCCCCGCGCAAGCAGCTCGCTACCAAGGCAGTCCACAAGGCTGCACCCGCCGGAGGCGTCAAGAAGCGCAACCGCTACCGCCCGGGCACGGTCGCCCTCCGCGAGATCCGCCGCTACCAGAAGAGCACGGACCTCCTCATCCGCAAGCTGCCTTTCCAGCGCCTCGTCCGCGAGATCGCACAAGACTTTAAGGGCGACCTTCGCTTCCAGTCCGCGGCCGTGCTCGCGCTGCAGGAGGCGTCCGAGGCGTACCTCGTCGGGCTTTTCGAGGACACCAACTTGTGCGCGGTCCACGCCAAGCGCGTGACCATCATGCCCAAGGACATCCACCTTGCCCGCCGCATTCGCGGGGAGCGCTCTTAAATTTAAATTCGAAAAAAAAAAAAACATTTTTTTTTGCGCGCGCTTATTTTTTTTTTAGAAAAAAGTTGAACAGAGCGATGCCGGACGACGGAATTAATATATTTATATATAATATTTACACATACACACACCCCTCCCACCATGGCCCGCACCAAACAGACGGCACGCCAGTCCACCGGAGGCAAAGCCCCCCGCAAGCAGCTCGCCACCAAGTCGGCTCGCGCGTCGGCGCCCGCCACCGGTGGTGTGAAGAAGCCCCACCGATATCGTCCGGGCACGGTCGCCCTCCGCGAGATCCGCCGCTACCAGAAGAGCACGGATTTGCTCATTCGC
>MDTD01085998.1_pt1 | contig 12867 bp, 5 predicted proteins | sample 811221 | NCBI WGS metagenome assembly MDTD01 (sample SAMN05326646, study PRJNA326480) | marine metagenome | isolation source: seawater | place: Pacific Ocean: South West | collected 2011 | reverse complement strand
CGGTTGCATATTGAGAGAAGGGACTGTGATTCGTAGTCGGAATCTCTAATCAGAGTGTGGAAGGTCCCCGTAGGGTCACTAATACGGCCTCCACAGACCTGAGGCACCTGAGTCGCCTGAACCTGAGCGGTGTCAAGTCCTGCAAGCGCCACGTGAGATCCACCGTTGATTCCGCTGAATGCGATTGGGTCGACATTGCTCAATATTGGATGGAATTGATCGACGATGGTGATGTTAGTGTGAAGAATCCGGTTATCCACAGTGAAGTTGACTTGATTCCTCATCGCTATGTCCATTCCGAACGGCAGCCTGTTTGGCTGGTACTCGTTGCGGTACGGGCCGAGATGCATCTGAACTGTGCCACCGCCGGACATGTAGTCCTCTAGAGTCTCAGTGAGGCTGAGTCCGTCACTATCTCTAGTGGCGCCTAGAATCTCGTAGTAATCTCCGTAGTAGACATTGTAGTCAGTCTGCCACGGCAAGAGTACCTTGTTGTAGTGTTCAATCCAATCGGGTGTCCCATAAGTATCCCAATTGTCCAATCTCAGTTGAGTGTAGGTCATCCCCATGGTACTGAGGTCTTCCTTGACTCTCTGCAAGCGATTCTGATCAGTTGGATTAGATAGAATTACCACGTCTATGTTGTCATGGAATAGAATCTCAAAGAAGCGGTCGTTCCCTGATGGTTCCATACTTCCGTTCTCTTGCATTATCTCAGCATAGAAACTGATGTTGTAGGTGTGGCCATCGTACCATGAACTGTATGGGGCAGTCCAATTTGCTTGTGCCCTCTCATGAGGTGATAAGTCAAAGGGCCCGTTCTCACTGGCTTGTTCGTACACGGTCTGACCGGTGTACAGGTCTACTATCTTCATCTTCAGAGTATACTCTCCGGCAATAACACCGTTCAGAAGAGGAACAGAGAAGTCATGGGCTGATGTACCTCCGGGATTAGTCGAATACACACACTCGTAGGTGATGTCAGAGGCACACTCCAGAACATCGGGCTGCAGCAGAGTAATGTCAGCACTAGCAATGCTGAAGATGATTGTCGAGAAGTTATTCGCTGTGTTTACCTCGTCCTCCCCATACCATGCAGTTAGAGGATCGGTGTTGTCATACAATGTAGTCACATTGATTCTGTAGACCCCGCTCTTGAAGTTATGAGTTCCTACGTTGACTGCTTCTTTCTCGTCGGCATCGAGTCCGGTAACATTGACCGTGTACGAGCCATCGTCCTCAAAGGTGAATTCCTCGACACGAATGTTATCTAAAGCGAAACCTGCTAGGCCCGCATTTCCATTGATTCCATCGTCGTCCGACTGGAATCTCCATGTCAGAGTTACATCCGAGCCAGCCATTGAGGTGCACTCCGACCTCCATAAGTTGGGGTTTTCATTAGTTTTGTTGAAGATCGCGATGTGAGTTAGATCGACGATGATCGTCTTCATTATGTTCTCAGAGTCGTACCAGACAACCCAGTTGTCCTGATCCGAGTGGTCTCCGAAGAACTCTACCTCATCGGGCTGATTGTTGAGATCGAAGTCCTCGCAACGGTGGAAGTTCGGGTCTTCCGGATTGGTGTTCTGGATTCCGTTCTCATTCAAATCAATCCATGAACCCCATACGTTGCCAGTGTAAATCTCGCCATCCTTCGACCAATTAATCTCGAGACTGGCGGAATCCAGGACATTCAGTATGTTTCCAGCGCTGTCCTTCAGATAGTAGCCCTCAGCGAAGTAATCGAAAGTCAGGTATGCAAAATCAGGAGTAGTGCCGTCAGCTCGCGGCTGAGATACCGGGATTGGGTCCAGTGTCAGAGTCTCATTCCAATTGTCCCCGTAACCCTCACTAGGATCTCCCAGCCAGTAGGCGTGGCTGTTGAAAATACCCACGTTTTGAGGGAGCATTTCGTTAGAGGTGGTGGAGTCGTCAAGCCTACTTCCGTTGGCATTTCCGTCATCTGTCCACGTCGCGACCGCGCTCGGATCGAAGTCCTCGATGGAAATCAATTCGGGCTCGGCATTCTCCAGTGTTGCTTTCAACTTGAAGTCAGTAACCGTATTGCCGCAATTCTCTGCTCTTACGATGATGTCGCGCTCACCCGAAGCGTATCGGACACCGCCTTCTAGATCCACCCAGTGCTCCTCTGCCAGACAAGGGTCGAACAGATTGTTTACAATGAGTTGGAATCTGATTTCGTCATTGAGGTCATCCATGTTGGTGAATCCGACTGGATTAGTTAACTCGGTCTTGATGAAGTAGGTCTTGTTATTGATGAAATCAGCTGTCAGGCTGACCTCCTCGGACGCACCTGCAGCGAAGTTGTTGAAATTGATGGTCTGACTGACTGTCTCAGAGGCTCCAAAAGTGACGTCCCTCTTCCTGATGGTGATATTGTCAAATGCGAATCCATCCCATCCAGTATCCTGAGATGAGCCTGCGGGCCCAACTGAACCCATGAGACCGCTGCGGAAGCGGAATCTGATATCGATTACCTGTCCGGCGTATCGTGTCAGGTCAATGGACTCGACCTCGTTCGGGTCATCGGAATCGTCTCCGCCATCAGTGTAATTCAGCCACCCGGTGGCTGTCTCGTAGAAGTAGTTGTTATTGTAGGTGTTATACTCTGGATCCACACCTTGGAACAGGATTCTGAAATAACGCTCGTTGTCCCAGCCGCCATTGAAGAATACTGATTCCCAGCCATTCCCATCCGACCAGACCTCGATACCACAGGAGTCCTCGTAGAGCCATCTCTCTACCACTGAGTACTGCTCTGCGAGATACAGTTCGAAGAAGGCGGCGGTACACATCACCGAGATGTCCATGAAAGCCGCATCTGCGCCGGTAAGGTCGACGTTCTCTAGGATTAGTGCCTCATCCATGTTGTTGAAGTAGCCCGAATCGCTCTCGTTACTGCCGTCATAATCCATTCCTGCCCAGTAGTAATTGGTAGGGTTGCTGTCAGCTTCGTACCACGAGACGTTTTCTGTTGCAGCTGTTGAGTTGGACTCTATGTGCCAAGATGATGCTCCCGCACTATACATCCCGGTGTAGGAGTTCTTAGAGAAGGCGCAATTGGGGCAATTGGTGGTGTCGACGTTTCCATCGAAGTCATTAGAGTAAACTACGGTGTCTGTTCCTCCCAGTACCTCCTTGACTTCCAAGTCGACATCGACAGACCCATCAAGTGGATTCAGTCCCGTGTTCTTCACAGTGACATTGACCCATCTGGTTCCTTCCCCTACGTCCACATCGCCTGTAGATGGGTTGTAAGCAGCAGGAGCCACAGTCACTTCAGTAATGCCGACGTCCTCATTATCCAAAGTGAGTACTGAGAGGAAGTCACCGGCACCTGCCCAGCCTTGGGTATCCAGCCACATCGCGTTGTTGGCGAACCTGTATGAGTAGTCTTTCTGTCCGATGATGATTTCGTAGGCGCTGTTCTCACCGCCTGCGAGTTGTCCGGGGATGGCCATGGTCGGCCGACGACCGACGTCGAATGAGAGTGAGGATAGGTAGCCTGGACCATTTGGATCAGCGAGGATTATCTCCACGGTATTGATTTCTCTGAGGTTGTCGAGCAATAGGTAGGTCTGATTCTGAGCCGCAGAATCCTGTACTCTGGTCAGTGTAAGCTCTGTAGGTACGAAGAAGTCGACCTCGCCATCGCGATTTACGTCTACTATGGTGATATCGGCTCCGAGGTAGTCTCCAAGGAGAACATAATTCTGTGTGTTCCAACTGCCTCCAGACCTAGTTGCGTACGAGATATTGCCAGTAATTCCGTCCACTACTGCAATCATGTCGATTTCGCCATTGTTATTGGTGTCAGCGATATCCATCCCGTAAATCGGGTCGTTGTGCTCAGCGTCGAGTTTGAAATCGTGTACGCCCTGTGCCGTGGCATCAAGCGGATTGGGATAGGTCTTGGTAAGACAATCGAACTCCAAGACTGTCATGTTGTCATAATGTCCGACAGAGACTCCTACGCCAGTGTTGTATGGAGGAGTTCGGAGTAGCCATAGGTCCAAATCCTCGCAATCACCCAGTCCGCCTCCGGGAATTCCGCTGCCCTGAACCGTCTCTCCCCAATGGCCCAAGCGTGTCTCCACGAAGATACCGTTGGTCAGAGGGACCGGTATAGACTGTTGATTTGTCAGCAATGAGGGATCTGTACCTCTGTAAATCTGGATATACTGGTTAGTTCCAGTTGCATCTCTTGTGAGTAGAACGATGTCGTCGTTTCCATCATCATCGATGTCGCCGACCTCCATTCCAGTATGGTATGGATTGGAAACTGTGATTTCAGTGTCGCTCCAGAGGTTAACTCTCTCTGAGCAGTCTCCCCACATCGTAGTGAGATTGCCCGGTCGAACGAAACTCTCTCCGACGAATCTGATATTCTCTTGGTAGTATACCAAATCATTCACACCGTCACCGTCTATGTCTGCCACTTCGACATCAACCGAATTCGCAGTGTCTACGAAACCGGCGCGTTGTGATACATTGTTGGAGATGAATACATCCTGCCTGTCTGCGAAGTTGCCTGAGCCGTCATTATACAGGACCGAGATAAAATGCCCCATCTCGCTTACCGCTACGATATCATTGTGATTGTCGCAGTTCAGATCGCCTACTGAGAGATGTGACGGGTCTCTCTGAACGGCGTACTGAGTGATGTGTGAAGCGCTCACTGCTGGCACTAACGATACCATCAGGGAGGTCAGCATTAACATGACCAGTATCAAGGCTCTGCGGGCCTCTTTGTTTCGGTTTCGGGCAGACTCAGACGTATGCAACATGCTCCCCCCGAGTTTCGGTCATCTCTTATGCCTTCGCCCCCGATGAGTTGAGCAACCCCTCTGGGGTTGAGTGGTCAAAATGCGATTCAGATTCGCTTCAGGTTGACTGCATCCAAGTAGGATTGGGTGAGTATTCCGTCTCCGCGCCACCGTGTATCCTCTCTAGTCTGCCCATCATCCATAGTCTGTCAAGGAATATCTCCAACTCGGCTGCCTCCCTATTGATTCGGTCCCCTATTGCCATCTCAATCGAACTTAGAGGTAGAGAGGTGTGGCCATGCTCCCTGACCACCAAGGTGAGCAGTAGTTGAATCCATGCTTCGGCTAGAGGATCGCCCGACATAGTGTCGGTTAGGGGTTCAACCTCTTCGGCCAACTCGTCCAGTATCTCACAGATAGCTCCAATGTCGGGCTCACTGCGCTTTCGACCCCCGAGTTCGGCCATGCTAGAATCGAGGTCGAACTCGCCAATCTTCCTGACTACTGAAGGAATCCTAGATGGGTCAGGTGGAGGTCCTGGCAGAACTGCCTCAACCTCATCCGGAGATTGGGCCTCGGGCTCGAAATCACCAACGGCTGATTCAGGCTCATTCTCGTCCGGGTCAGCTAGTCTTGCAGCAAGGGGCTGGAGTACCCCGACGTCTCCTGAGAGGCCGATTTCCTGCCTCAATTCCTCGACCCACCTAGCCTCGCCCTCGAGTAGGACATCGATGTCATTCTCGGTCGACCGGAATCGGAATCTGACAGTTCCGCGCATCTCCATAGGAACACCCTGTGTCTCCTCCGCGTGATAGGCGGCTTTCATGCTTCGGCCAGATTCCTCAGCACTGCAGGTAGAATTCCACCATTGCGGTAGTACTCGACCTCTACCGGCGTGTCCAGTCTGACCACGGCATCGAATTTGATTTGGCTGCCGTCGGATCTCGTCGCGGTAACGGTGATTGAGGACATAGGTTCAAGCTCGGCACTGGAGGGTATATCGAAGGACTCGGTGCCATCCAAACCTAGAGTCTCAGCGCTCTCTCCGATTGCGAAGGTCAGGGGCAGTACCCCCATGCCGACCAAATTCGATCTGTGGATTCTCTCAAAGGAGGTAGCGATAACTGCTCTGACTCCAAGTAGTAGTGTGCCCTTAGCAGCCCAGTCTCTGCTGCTTCCCGTACCATACTGCGAGCCTGCGAGGACTATCAATGGAGTCTGCTCCTCTCGGTATCTAGTGCTGGCCTCATAGATCGAGGTAATCTCTCCGGAAGGGAAATGGGTGGTGAAGCCGCCCTCGGTACCTGGTGCGATTTGATTCCTCATACGGATGTTGGCGAAGGTTCCCCTGACCATCACCTCATGATTCCCACGACGGCTGCCGAATGAGTTGAAGTCTCTGGGCTGAACACCTCGTGAGATGAGATACTGTCCGGCTGGTCCGAGATGGGGGAAGGCTCCGGCGGGACTGATGTGATCGGTGGTAACTGAGTCTCCTACCTTAACCAGCACCCTAGCATCCCGTATGGGCTCAATCGGCGCGGGAACGAGTTCAATGCCTTCCAAGAAAGAAGGGAGTCGGACATAGGTGGAGTCCTCATCCCACTCAAACAGCGAGCCTGTCTTGCTTGGAATTGCATCCCAGCGTGGCTCGCTGAGGATATCCGAATAGCGCTCTGTGAACATCTCTGGGCCTATGGCGCTCTTCACAGTGGAGTGTATCTCTTGGTCGCTGGGCCAGACGTCAGCCAGCATCACCGGGTTTCCGTCAGGAGTGTGTCCAATTGGATCGGACATAAAGTCTGTATCGAGATTTCCTGCCAGAGCATAAGCCACTACTAGAGGAGGGCTTGCAAGATAGTTCGCCTTAATCTTCTGATGTATTCTGCCCTCGAAGTTTCGATTGCCTGAAAGAACACTGCCGACGACGAGATCGGCTTCGTCTATCGCTGATTCAATCTCGGCGTCAAGAGGGCCCGAGTTCCCGATGCATGTGGTGCATCCGTATCCGACGACGCTGAATCCGAGTGCATCTAGATCCTCAGTAAGTCCTGCGGCATCGAAGTACTCGGTGACCACTCTGCTTCCAGGGGCCAGACTCGGTTTGACCCATGGTTTGATTGAGAGTCCCAGCTCTATGGCCTTGCGGGCCAATAGACCCGCCGCGACCATGACGCTCGGATTGCTTGTATTGGTGCAACTGGTGATAGCTGCAATCACAATATCTCCGTGCTTGAGTTCACAGTCGCGCCCCTCGATAACCGCGCTGTCTGCATTCCGGGACGCGTCCACGCCGTGTCCCTGGTGCCCGACAGGCGCGTTGAGGCTATTTCTCCAGTGTGATTTCATCGCCGAAAGAGCCACTCTGTCTTGAGGTCTCTTGGGTCCCGCTAGTGAAGGTTCAACAGTAGACAAATCGAGTGAAAGTGAGGAAGTGAATCGGGGGGCAGTGGTGGCCTCGGTGTGAAACATCCCCTGAGCCTCCAAGTATCTCCTGACATTCTCGACGTGACTGGGCTCACGCCCGGACAGGAGCATGTAGTCGAGAGTGGCTTGGTCGACGGGGAAGAATCCGCAAGTTGCTCCATACTCCGGGGCCATGTTGGCTATAGTGGCCCTGTCTGGAAGGCTGAGATTGGCTAACCCTGAACCGTGGAACTCTACGAACTTGCCCACACATCCGTGTTCGCGCAGCATCTCGACAACTCGCAGAGTCATGTCAGTGGCTGTTACTCCGGGGCCAAGTGATCCCTTCAGTTCGAATCCCACCACCTCGGGCAGCAGCATGTAGATCGGTTGGCCCAGCATCACCGCCTCGGCCTCTATTCCTCCTACTCCCCATCCTAGTACTCCAAGGCCGTTGATCATCGTGGTATGGGAATCGGTACCGACCAAAGTGTCAGGCATCCATATGCCGTCTTCCTCGCGAGCCACAGTGGCAATCCACTCCAGATTGACCTGATGCACTATTCCTCTACCAGGAGGGACTGCACGGAAGTTGTCGAGACTGTGTTGCCCCCACTTTAGGAACTCATAACGCTCCAGATTACGCTGGTACTCCATCTCCAAGTTGCGCTCTCTTGCATCGGGAAATAGGCCAGAGACGTCGACCTGTACCGAATGGTCCACCACAAGGTCGACGGGGACTTGCGGGTTCACCCTCTCTGGGTCACCTCCCATCTCAACCATCGCGTCTCTGAGAGCTGCTATGTCTACTACGGCCGGCACTCCGGTGAAGTCCTGTAGAATCACCCTGCTGGGGCTGAATGGAATCTCACACGGAGTCATCTCCGGACTCCATGAGGCGATGCGTACGACATCTTGCTCAGTGACTAGGAATCCGTCGCACTTGCGCAATGCGGATTCAAGAAGAATACGAATCGAAACGGGCATCTCTGCGAGATTGCAGACTCCTGCCCTATCCAACGCACCGATGTCAGCGAAACTGGATTTCGAGCCATCTGTAGTCTCGAACTCACATAGAGCATCGAAGGGTAGTGGCTGCCTCAAGTCATCACCTATGGTGATGCGGCATTGGTTCAATCCATGAAGTTGACCCAATGGGAACCAGTTTAGTCGTTCACAGCGACCCTAATCAAGCGGACTTCTTCCAAGGGACGGTCGCCACCGTCGGTGGGCACTTCGCTGATTGCGGTCACATGATCGATGCCGCTCAGTACCCGTCCGAAAACGGTGTGAACTCCATCCAGATGGCTGGGGGTGCTGTCCTCGGGAACGATGTAGAACTGACTGCTACCAGTATTTGGCGATGAGGTCTTGGCCATTGCAAGAACTCCGGGCTCGTGCAGTAGTCCATTGTCGGCCTCGTCTGGGATGGTCCAACTTGACTCGGCACAGGTATCGGAAGTGTACAAGTTGTTGGAACTGTCATACTGTTTGCCATTGCAATATCCGTACCACTTCGCTGCGCCTCCACCTGTGCCATCCTGTCTCTCATAGTCGCCACCTTGAATCATGAAATTGTCGATAATGCGATGGAAGATTGTGAAGTCATATTCGTTTCTCTCAGCGAGAAGCAGGAAATTCTCAACGTGGATGGGAGCCTCATCCTCGTACAACTCAATTTCAATCAATGCAATCGTACTCTCAGATGAGCCTGCGGGAGTGTAGGATATCTCCAGTGTGACCACGGTGTTCTCAGAATCATCGAACCAATCTGATATCACCTTGAACGAGACGAGGAGCAGCATACCGGCTACCAGCATGGCCATCAGACCGAGAGGAGTGGGGTTGCCCTCATCGAACATCTGCATGCCGACGCCGAGTGAAATCGCCTTCTCATCCATCATCGATGCGAGTTTGTTCATGCTGCGGCGAGTCTCCTTGTCCTTAGGATCAAAGTTTAGTGCGCTTCGGTAATTCTTGTGGGCCTTCTGCCAGTGTCGCTTCTGGCCCGCTGTATCCGTCTCCCCGAGCATCATCCCAGCATCACCGGCATACCTCAGGGTGCGGGCTTTCTGCATGTTGTTCACGCATGCATCCCACGCCTCGGAGCGCAGGATCTCGAGAGCCTTCTCAGGTTCGCCCGACTTTGTAAATTCGTAAGCGGAGTCCCATGCTTTCTCTAGGGTCTCGGGGATGGGCATAGCGCGGCGGAAACCACATTCATTGAAAATGGCAGCGATTGAGTTCTCATCGTAAATTACTGGAGTTTATACGGGAACGGCTAAGACCGGAATAACACCGGGACATGCTGCCGAGAGCACGATTGTGTCGATTTGGACTATGGAGATGCATGTGAAGATGGAACGCATCTGCAACGATTTCACAATAAATATCGCAACTGCAAACGGTACTGGTTCGCAGTCCTCAAACCTCATCATTCTCAACTCAATGTTCCAGATGGGGGTCCCGGTAAGCGGCAAGAACCTCTTCCCGAGCAACATTTCCGGCCTACCGACATGGTTCATCATCAGAGCCAGTGACAAGGGCTACCAATCGCCAGGAGACAAGGCTCACATTCAGGTTCTGATGAATAAGGATACTTGGGTCAAGGACTTGGAAAGCATAGAGCCAGGGACCGTAGTGATCTACAACGAGGATGTCAAACTGCCAGTAGACAGGGATGATTGCCCCTCCTTCGGAATGCCGATGACCAAGATGGCCAGAGGAATCAATCCCAAACTCGCACGCCTGATGTGTAACATGTATTACGTGGGCGCGCTGGCTCATCTTCTGGGAATAGATCAGGATGCCATAGATTCAGCAGTTGCAAACCAGTTCAAGGGCAAGGAGAAGGCCATCGAGTTGAATATTCGAGCAATCTCAGAGGGTCGCGAATACGCGGCCGAGAACTGGGAGGATGAGATTACCTACTGTATCGAGAGCAGGGACAAGGATCCTGACAGTTTCTTGGTCGAGGGTAACGAAGCGATTGCTCTGGGCTCTATATTCGGAGGAATAAACATGCTCTCATGGTACCCGATTACACCATCGTCATCTCTCGCAGAGGCGATAATCCACTGGCTGCCAGAACTGAGAGAAGCGGATGATGGTGGCTCCACCTGCGCTGTTATTCAAGCCGAGGACGAGCTTGCTGCTGCGGGGATGGTAATCGGTGCAGGATGGGCTGGTGGGCGTGGAATGACATGTACCAGTGGACCCGGTATCTCACTGATGTCGGAATTCATTGGACTGGCGTACTTCGCTGAGGTGCCGGGAGTGATTTGGGACATCAATCGAGTCGGCCCATCTACCGGACTACCAACTAGAACTCAGCAAGGTGACTTGACTATGCTGTACGAAGCCAGTCACGGTGATACTCAGCACATCGTGCTGATTCCTGGAACTGTCGATGAATGCTTCGAGTATGGATGGAAGGCGTTTGACTATGCAGAGCGATTCCAGACCATGGTGTTCGGTTTCAGTGACTTGGATCTAGGGATGAACTACTGGTCGACTTCTGGATTCCAGTATCCGGATTCTCCGATGGACAGAGGCAAGGTGCTGCGCTCCCAGAAGGAGATGGATGCAGTTGAGAACTACGGCAGGTACAGAGACGTCGATGGTGATGGAATCCCATACAGGACTCTTCCTGGAAGCGGTCTCGATCCAATCCTGTACAGAGGTACTGGGCACGACGAGGATGGAATCTATTCCGAGGATCCCGATGTATACTATGCTACAATCTCGCGCTTGAAGAGGAAGATGGAAGGTGCGAGGGACTTACTCCCAGCGCCTGTCATCAGAGAAGAGGAAGAGCAGGAGATTGGTGTAATCTACTACGGTTCGATGGAGAACTCGATTACCGAAATCGACGACATGCTGGAGTCGACTGGGCTGTCAGTCAGCACCTGCAGAGTCAGAGCTCTGCCTTACCACTCTGAGGTCGAGGCTTTCATCGAGAGGCATGAGAAGGTCATCGTGCTGGAAATCAACAGGGACGGGCAGATGTACGGGATTCTGCGCAAGGAATTGCCCGCTCATCTAGTGCCAAAACTGCACAGCGTCGCATACACAGATGGGATTCCTCCACGTGCACGCGTGTACGCAGACATGATTCTCGACACATTGGAGGTGGCTGCATGAGTGTGATGAAACTCAATGTAATCGACCTCGAGAAATCCGAGTATACCGGAGGCAAGTCGTCTTTGTGTCCGGGATGCGGACACGACCAGATTTCCAACATCATCATCCAGGCAGCATGGGAGAACGGAATCCCGCCTGAGGGAATAGCCAAGATGAGTGGAATCGGATGCTCGTCCAAGACTCCAGCTTACTTCCTCGGCAAGAGTCACGGATTCAACACTGTCCATGGAAGAATGCCTTCAGTCACAACTGGAGCGAATATGGTCAACAAGAGTCTCTCATTCATCGCCGTCTCAGGAGATGGAGATACGGCAAGCATCGGCATAGGCCAGTTTGTTCACGCCATCAGGCGTAACCTCGACATGGTCTATATCATCGAGAACAACGGCGTCTACGGCCTGACCAAGGGACAATACAGCGCTACAGTAGAGAAGGGTTCCCAGAAGAAGAAGGGTACGATGAACGAGCAGCCACCAATCGACTTGTGTGCTATGGCAATCAATCTTGGGTGCAGTTTCGTCGCTCGCTCGTTCTCAGGTAGCAAGAAGCAACTCACTGCACTGATTCGAGCAGCAATGGGTCATCAAGGAATGGCAGTAATCGATGTAATCTCTCCGTGTGTGACCTTCGCCAACAATGACGAGTCGTACAAGTCGTACAACTACGTGAAAAAGAATGACGAGGTACTACACTTGCTTGACTACATCCCTCACTTCACCCCTATTGAGGAGGTTGACATCCCCGAGGGCGAGTACGAAGATATCGAGATGTTTGACGGTTCCACTCTGCGTCTTGAGACGGTGGGTGATGAGCACGACCCTTCCGACGCCGTTTCGGCTCTAACTGCAATCCACCTAGCCGAGAAGGAGAACAAGCACGTCACCGGTCTGCTGTACTACGACGATAGTCTGCAGACCGCAGATGAGTCTCTCGGACTAACTGAGACTCCACTATCCGCACTCAGTGAACATGAGTTGCGACCGAGTGCGGACACACTAGACAAGATCAACTCTGGATTCAGAGGGAACTGATTGGGATTTCCAAGTCGGATTCGTTGAAATAGCGAACCCGACTCCGTCGCTCGCTAGTCCCTTAGTGTAGTGGTCCATCATATGGCACTCTGGATGCCATGACCCTGGTTCGAATCCGGGAGGGACTACCAATCAGCGTCTTACTGCGACTTCATGTAGAACAGCGCAGCGAAAATCACATTCGGGACCGTGTTCAATAGAGTCTGATCCCACTCGTGTACTCCCGAGGCTATCTCGTAGATGTTCAGGGCCAGTGCGATTACGAAGAATCCCGCTGCGTACTTGCCCCAAGTAGACAGATTGTCGGGGGCCAGACTGGGTAGATTCCACATCAATAAACCGAACATGATGAACCAGAATCCTACCCACATGGACAGGTTCTCCAACTCCTCAGTCATCACCCAGCCGACATTGTCAGCCCACAATTCCGGCATGGCGATTCCCAAGAGTCCGCCACCAACTCCCATTATTCCTGCTGCTTTGAAAACCAACTCGAGGGT
>MDTD01081616.1_pt1 | contig 12868 bp, 11 predicted proteins | sample 811221 | NCBI WGS metagenome assembly MDTD01 (sample SAMN05326646, study PRJNA326480) | marine metagenome | isolation source: seawater | place: Pacific Ocean: South West | collected 2011 | reverse complement strand
CGGACGACTCTCCCGCAGCGCGCGTAATGCGGGGGCATGCGCGACCTTTGTCTGAAAACGAAAACCCCCCGCGACCTCTACGAGTTCAACCCCGCGATCAGCATAGTGCGACCGGAGAGTTTCCAGCGCAGACTGGATATCTTTTTTATCCACTTTCTGGCCAAACAGAATCTGTAGATCGCGGGCATCCAATGGCCTCTCAGAAGAAAACAGTGCGGCTTCGATAGCGTTCTCGATGTCTTTAAAAGCGCTCATGCCGATTTCGCCTTCACATGGATCTGGGAAAACGCCTCATTTTGTGCAACAGTCAAAATGCCGTCCCTAACCAACTCCAGAATTGCAATAAAACTCACTACCAACCCTTTTCTCCCTTCTTCGCTTGTAAAAAAATCTCCCAGCGCTACATATTCACCGCTACGAACACGATCAAGGATCTGCGTCATGCGTTCCCTCACGGAGAAGGTCTCCGGAACCATCTGAAGATGCTGACGCCTGGCCGCTGACATCATCGCAGATCGCATTGCCGCGACGAGATCATCCAACTCAACCCTCGCCTCCACCTTCGGGGGATCGGGGTCTTCCACCCGGGCATAGACAAGGTAGAGGTCACGCTCTAGCCGAGGTCGGTCATCGAGCGTCTCCGCCGCATTCTTGAATCGCTCATACTCCTGAAGACGCTTGATCAAGGCCGCTCTTGGATCCTCTTCATCTTCCTCCTCAGGATCGGGGCGCGGCAACAACATGCGCGACTTAATCTCTGCAAGCATGGTCGCCATCACAAGGTAATCAGCCGCAAGATCCAGTCGCATACGTTGCATCAGATCGATGTAATGCATGTACTGCCGGGTAATATCGGCCACAGGCAGATTCAGGATATCGATATTCTGTTTTCGGATGAGATAGAGCAGAAGATCCAGGGGGCCTTCAAAGCTCTCGAGCACCACCTCAAGCGCCTCTGGAGGAATATAAAGGTCCGCCGGCCACTGCTCGAGCGCTTTGCCGGCGACAACAGCGCGCACGCCGTCATCAGCACTGATCTGATCTGACGGGGTTACAGCGTCATCACTCACGTGTACAGAGTTCCCACGGCGGTTCTTACCTCGTCCAGCGTCTCCTCGGCCACTTCCCGAGCCCGGGCACATCCCACGTCAATCACTTCCCGCGCCCGGGCAGGATTCTTTTCGAACGGCGCTGCTCTATCACGCAAAACCGCCTGTTCTTCCAACAGAGCGTCCAGTAGCGGTTTTTTACAGTCGATGCAGCCGATTCCCGCGCTCTTGCAGCCATCAGCCAACTCAGTTCTTTTCTCACTTGCTGTGTAGACCTGGTGCAGATCCCAAACGGGGCACTTTTCCGGATCTCCAGGATCATTACGTCGCTGTCGCGCAGGGTCTGTTGGCATCGACATCAGACGCGCGCTCACCCGCTCGGGATCATCACGCATCTGAATTGTGTTGTTGTAAGACTTGGACATCTTCTGGCCGTCCAGGCCAGGCATCTTCGCCGCCGACGTCAGCAGCGCCTCGGGCTCAGGCAGAATGACACGACCCCCTCCATCGAGAAAGCCGCTGAGCCTTTCCCGGTCCTCGCTTGAGATATTGGCCGAGCCCGCAATTGCCGCAGACGCCGCCTCGCGGGCCTCCGAGTTGCCCTCCTGGAGCCAATCGGCCCGAGCCCTGGAGTACGCTTTTGCTGCCTTCTTGCCGAGGCGTGAGAGCGCTTCCACGGCTTTCTGCTCGAAAGCGGCATCACGTCCGAACACGTGATTGAATCTACGGGCAACTTCCCGGGTCAGTTCCACATGCGGAACCTGATCCTCTCCAACGGGAACACCGGTTGCTCGATACATCAGGATATCGGCACTCTGCAGTAACGGATACCCAAGAAAGCCGTAGGTCGCAAGATCACGATCCTTAAGTTTCTGCTGCTGGTCCTTAAAACTCGGCACCCGAAGCAGCCATCCCAGCGGAGTGATCATTGAAAGCAGCAAGTGCAACTCCGCGTGCTGGGGCACCCTAGACTGTATGAATAGTGTGGCCTTCTCCGGGTCGATACCTGAAGCCATCCAGTCGATCAGCATGTCCCAGACATGGACATCCATAGCGGTTGGCTCCTCGTAATGGGTCGTCAGTGCGTGCCAGTCAGCGACGAAGAAAAAACACTCCGCCGCCTCCTGAAGTTGTACCCAGTTCTTCAGCACCCCATGGTAATGGCCGAGATGCAGGCGGCCGGTCGGCCGCATTCCAGAGAGAATTCGCCGGGGACGGTGCTCAGCAGACATCGGAGAAATCAGGCGACACTGAGGACATGGAGTCGGGTTTCAGGCGAAAACGGTGTGTGAGAGATTATGGTCGAAATTTTACCCGATACCTGAGCCTTCCTGAACGCCTACCCGCCTCTAATCTGTGATTTTCACAGCGTCGTCGAGGACTGCTGATTGATCGCGGGCCTGCGCCAGGTAATGAGATAGCGCCCGACCTCCCGGCAGGGTTAAATCTCCTTCCAACTCGAAGAGCGGTTCTAGGACAAAACGCCGAAGGTGCATTCTCGGATGCGGCAAAGTCAGGCGCGCGGTATCCATTTGGACCCCGCCAAAGAGCAACAGATCCAGGTCGATCACTCGAGGCCCGAATTGCTGCTCCGTCCGTACCCGCCCGAGGTGCGCCTCGATCGTCAGAAGCTTTTCAAGAAGCACTTGCGGTTCATCAGCCGTCCGAATCCTCGCCACTGCATTTATAAAGTCGGGCTGGCCGGTGATGCCGATGGGCGCCGTACGGTAAAAGGAGGAGACCGCCTCGACATCAATCCCACTGTCGTCATCCAATTGAGCGAGCGCATTTGAAATAGCCGAATGAGGCTCCCCGAGATTGCCCCCCAACCCGATCCACGCCAAGACAGTTTCGGCAGACGCGCTCACCGCACATTTCCATCCGGGGTTTTTGACCGTCTTGGACGTTTCCGACGCTTTCTTGGGGCACCGCTGCCGCCGAGTTCCTTGATCTTTTTTTGGCGGCTCGGCTGATCGCACTCCTGAATATCGGTCCACCACTCGGCTAGTTTCGGGTCGAGTTCGCCTGCCTCCGAGCGCAGCAACAGAAAGTCGTACGCGGCTCGGAATCGACGATGCTCCAGCAATTTTTCAATCATTCGGGGCCGCCGGCTTTCAAGCCGGTTCTGCATATCCCAGATCTCAATGACCACCGTACTCACCCTTCTTGGAATCATGACCCGCTGAGTCTCTCGGCCAAGGACGTCAAAGGCGGCCCTTTGCAAGATCTGCGGGTGGCTCCTTCGTTTACCCTGGTGGCGATCACACTGCACCCGGACGGCTCTCCAAAAGAGGCATGCAAAAAGGAAAGCTGCAATCACCGGCTTTCGTTGGGAAATCCGCAAATCGGTATTCTGAAGACCTTTTAGAACAATCCCAGTGTTGGGATCTAAATCCTTTTCTCCATAAGCACGAGCGGCTTCCGGAAACAGTTCCGCGAAGAGACCAAACTCGCGCAACAGCCAGAAAGTTTCAACGCCGTGACCACTATGAAACAATTTCAAGACCTCATCAAAAAGCCGCGCAGGGGGAACATGTCGGATCAGTCGGGCATGCTCCCGACACAAATCTTCCAGTTCCGAGTCCAATGACAGCGCCAACTTAGCCTTGAACCGAACTGCCCGAAGCATCCTGACCGGATCCTCATTGATTCGGGTAAGCGGATCGCCAATAAAACGAAGCCTGCCCGCCTTGATATCGTCGAGTCCTCGCACATAGTCGACCACTGTGTTGGTGTTGATATCGAAATAAAGTGCGTTGACGGTGAAGTCTCGCCGGTGGACATCCTGATCGCGGGTGCCAAAAACATTGTCCCGGAGAATCCGCCCAAATTTGTTCTTCGCGGCATCTTCTCTCTCAACCTCACCCTCATTGCCTGCCCGATAGGTGGATACCTCGATCACTTCCCGCCCTACACGTACGTGAACAATCCGGAACCGGCGGCCCACTATCCGAGATCGGGGGAAGACCTGGCGGACCTCTTCAGGAGAGGCGTCGGTCACAACATCGAAATCTTTAGGACGCTTGTCGAGTAACAGGTCTCGAACACAACCCCCGACGAGATCCGCGCAATACCCTGCTTCCGCAAGGGATTCGACAACCTGTCTAGCACCTTTACTCACTTTGCCCGGATTCAATCCGTGTGTCTCGGGGCCGAGCAGACGTGGCGCGACCGGCTCAGCCCCTTGGGTAGGACCTTTCGCAGCAAAAGACTTGAGAAGTTTCTTAATCAGGGGAATCTGACACCCGCCGAACACTCCAGATCAGGTATTGGACGGGCTTAAACGGAGGGGCAACTGACAGAGCGAATTCTAGCATCTTGGGATGGCCAGCCGGAACGCCGGCGTGATCTGCTCAGGCGCCCATCGAACTGTTTTCGTGACAAAGGCTTTTTGATAGTCTGCTCCCAAACCGAATCGCCCAGAATGTAGAAATGAAGAAAATTGATCCGAGTCGTACCGATATCGCCCACGAGTTCAAGGCGCGGCCCTATGGGCCGCATAGCCCAGATCTTCAGAAGGTGCTCAGTGTCATGCGCTGGAGAGAGACTCCCGGCAAATATGTCCTGGTGGAAGCCCCTGTGCCTAACCAATGGGTGTTGGGGCGCCTGCCCGCGAGACGCGGTGAGCCGGTTGAGCTTTATGACCAACCTGTCTTTGATCGCCACGAGGACGGCTTGTGGCATCTATTCAGAATCAGATGGGAGGAGCACACCGGGCAACGGCTAGAAGCGCAATGAAACTGAATCAGAAAAAAGGACTTCTGGCGTACGCCGACGAGATCAGCCGGCAACCCGGCGAACCCATAGAATTCAAGGTGAGCTCCCCTACTCCGGGTTCATTTGAACTCAACATTGTTCAGATCCGGTGCGGCGATGATGGGCCGGGCGGGCCGGGCCTTAAGCAAAGTCCGGTTAACACCTCGGCCAATGGATCCTATCCCGCCCGCTTCCAGAAAACCCAAGTGGGATCCTTCGCAAGAATTCCCTCCAGTGAAATGTTCTCGCCCAGGGCATTCACCTTGCAGGCCATGATCTACCCGACGGCCCCCCACCTAGGCGAGCAAGTCATTGCGAGTCATTGGTGTCCCGTAAGAAAACAAGGATACGCACTACTGGTCCAGAATCTTGGGCTTGCGTTTAAGGTGAGCGGGGCTGATGGCGTCCTGCACACTCTGACGTCGGATCTGCCGCTTGTTGCAAGTCGGTGGTATCTCGTCGCGGTGTCGGTCGACCCTGATGAAAAGCAATTGACGCTATACCAACTCATCAGGGAGAAGGGGCTCGAGCTTGAAAACCAGAGTTCGGTCGTTTCATCTGACTTTGGCGCACCACTTTCTAAAGTGGACACAGAATTCTTGATTGCCGGCTGTGCCGCACTTGACGAAGACAACGACCCACTCGTTTCTCAGGTCTATAACGGAAAAATAGACAGCGTCCAGCTTCATGATGCAGCACTGGATCTGCCTTCAATTGAGGCATCGATTCTGTCACCACGGCAGAGAACTGTGATCGCCGCCTGGGACTTTAGCCAAAAAATAGAAAATGACCAGGTCATAGACGTGAGCGGCAACAACCATCACGGTCGAACCCACAATCTTCCCACCAGAGCCGTTAAAGGCTGGCGTCATGACGGAACCGAGATGAACTGGGTGCACAAACCGGAACATTACGGCGCCATTCATTTCCATGATGACGATCTTTATGACTCGCAATGGCAAACCGATGTGTCCTGGAAAGTCCCTGAGAATTTCTCAAGCGGCGTTTATGCAGCTCACCTGAAACAGGGCCCAGAAGAGTTTTACGTCCCGTTTTATGTTCGACCTCCTCGCGGCAGACCGACCGCACGCCTGTGCCTGCTCGTGCCCACTGCCAGCTACTACGCCTATGTAAACCACCATATGAATGTCGACTGGGGCTCACTCATCGAACAGTCTTCTACCTGTTTTGCCACCCTGACCACGGCAGATCTTTATCTGCAGAACCAAGCCCTTTTTGGCCTAAGCATGTACGATGACCATAGCGACGGATCTGGCGTCTGTTATGCGTCGCGCCTTAGGCCAATGCTTCGAATGGGTCCGCACGAGGAATTATGGCAGTACAACGCAGACAGTCACATCACCGACTGGCTGGAGGAAAAAGGCTACGCCTTCGACGTGGTGACGGATGATGACCTGCACGCCGAGGGATTGAGCCTCATTGAAGGATACGACTGCATGATGACGTGCACCCACCCCGAGTACTATTCGCTGCCGATGATGAATGCCCTGCTTTCCTATCAACATCAGGGCGGGCGGTTTATCTACATGGGAGGGAACGGGTTCTACTGGCGAGTCGCCTATAGCCCGGAGTTTCCTGGCGCCATCGAAATGCGTCGGGCGGAAGATGGCATGCGCAGCTGGATCGCCGAACCCGGCGAATATCACATGAGCTTCTCGGGAGAGCTGTCAGGGCTGTGGTCCCGGTCTGGAATCGCACCCCACAGGCTAAGCGGCGTGGGGTTCTCTGCCCAGGGATTTAACTTCAGCCGGCCCTATCACCGAACCGCTGCCAGCCACGATCCCCGATGCTCATGGATATTCAACGGCATCACTGAAGATGAGGCGATTGGGGATTTTGGGCTGGTTTTTGGCGGCGCAGCAGGCAGTGAGATTGACAGTGCGGATGTGCATAAGGGCACTCCCTCTCACGCCCTGGTCGTTGCCACGGCAGATGATTTTGGGGCTGACTTTCACTGGGTGGTTGAGGACTATCATCACGCCCATTCAGCTGTCAACGGAGAAACCTGTCCGCACGTGCGTTGCGATATGGTGTTCTATGAAACGCAAAACGGGGGTGCCGTCTTTTCGACGGGATCAATTGCTTTTGCGGGCTCTTTATCCCACAACGATTACACCAACAACATCAGTCGACTGCTTGAGAATGTTGTCAACCGATTTCTGGATTCAGATCCTATCGGGTGAAGTGAACCATGCGAGTCACTTCCCTACACCCTCTCTTCGGTGTCGAGATCTCAGGCGTCGGCGCTGATAAGCTCTCCCAGCCTGCCATTGCCACCGAGATTCGGCATACGGTACACGAACACGGCTTCGCCTTGTTACGAGGAATTCGGCTGACCGCAGATAGCGCAATGGCACTGGCGCGGCTCCTGGGCAACCCGGAAATCGGGTATCGACCTGAATTCACGCATGAGCAGTATCCCGAGCTTGTTTTATTGGGGAATATGGGTGAAGTAGACGGCGCTGTAGCCTACCTGAACACTCAGGGAATCGAATGGCATACCGATGCGACTGGAAAAGGCCCCGCCCCCGGCGTGACGATGCTCTGCTCTATTGTCTGAAGACGCCAATGGAGGCCGGAGATACGCTTTTTGCCAGCACCGACGCGGCTTACGCAGCCCTGGATGACGATCGGTTATCCGCTTACGAAGATTTTGAGGTCGTACACAGCTTTAACGTGCACAATAACAAGGTCGCATCGTTTGCCGGCACCAACGTTAGCGTACAGCAGGAGACTCTGCGGAATCGCTACCCTGACACCACCGATCCAGTGGTGGCCATTCACCCGTTCACAAAAAGGCCCTGTTTCTTCATAAGTCATCTATTGGTCAGAGAGGTCGTCGGTTATAGCCAGAAAGAGGGGCGCGACCTGGTGATGAACTTGGTGCGTTACATCACCGAAGAGCGATTCGTCTTCCGACATCGGTGGAACGAAGAGGACCTGATTATCTTTGACAATATCGCCTGTCTTCACAGTGCCACAGAGTATGATTATGAAGATCAGGATCGGCTTTTCTACCAGATCATCATATCGGGTCAGAATAAAGCGCAGCACGGGACAAGAGGTTGAGCGCAAAAATCTTGTAGATATTCCGCCAAATCCGGATACCATAGCGGCGGAGTAAAAGATGGTTTGGACTACGTCTCTCAGCCGAGCTAAGCAATAACTCGCTCCCTTCGTCTAGCGGTCAGGACGCTGGCCTCTCACGCCGGAAACAGGGGTTCGATTCCCCTAGGGAGCGCCATCCAATCCCCAGTTCGGTCTCGTCAACCTTGGCAACTCGGGGAAAACCAGCAACGCCTCGGTTAAAGTGTTTGCACCTGGTTTCGGCCGCTTCCTTTTGCTTGGTATAAGGCTTGATCAGCACGGTTCAGCGTCTCACCTGGTTCTTCGCCCGTGCGGTGGGTGGTCACCCCAGCACTCACAGTCAGCGGGATCACTTGGCCGTCATAATTGAGAGGATTCTCTTCAACAGCGCGACGAACGCGTTCGGCAAGCTGTTCGAACGCTGAATCTTTTTTGGATTCGTTGGATTCTTGGACGAGATAAATCACAAACTCTTCTCCCCCAAAACGCCCAAACTGTCCCCCATCACTCAACGCAGCCCGAATTCGGTGAACCACGTGCAGGATTGCGGCATCCCCCGCAATATGACCAAAAGTGTCATTGACCTTCTTGAAGTGATCAATATCCAGCATCGCTACGCTGCATGACGCAATGTCAGGATCCAATTGATCCAGATCCTGACAAAATCGATCGTACCAGGTGCGGCGGTTCAGGCATTCTGTTAGCGGATCGTGCTCTGCAAGCCATGTGGCCTGCTCGAGAGCGCTGTTCTTCTCCCGTTCCTCCGTATTCACACGATCCAGCACGGCGTTATAAAACGTTGCGATATGGTGCGCCTCAGTCTGGACATCGACTGCCACGGGCTTTGAAAAATTCCCAGTGCTTGCCTGGTAACTCATCTGCCGGATGAGATCGAGAGTTGAGGTTTGCGCATCGTGCTCAATAATGTTCAATCCGACCACTTCAGCCTGCGGGGTAACCCTGTAGGAAACGAACTTTCCGCTTATAAAAAAGAACAGCAGGGCCAGGGGAAACACATATCCGCCGACAACGATAATGCCCAAGGCTTGAATCCCTAAAAACGAGAGCATGTTTAGACCATCAGGTGCCGGAACAAATAGCGCCACGGCGAGGGTTCCCCAGATCCCCGCACCAAGATGCACTGGAATGGCGCCCACCGCATCGTCCAACTTGAATCGCTCTAGCAGTTCTCCTAAGAAAATAACAACCAAGCCCCCGACAAACCCGATAGCCGCAGCCATCCAGGGAAGTACCGCATCACAATTTGCCGTCACCGCCACAAGTCCACCCAAACTCCCATTTAGGATATCAAGTGCGTGCGGCTTTCCATATCGAACACGGGTGAGTAAAAGGGTCGCCACAATACCGAAGACCCCCCCCGACAATTGTGTTCGTGACGATAATCGGTACTTGATCTGACGCCGCAAGAGTGCTTCGCCCGTTAAATCCCAACCAGCCAAACCAGAGAAGAAACACACCGAGTGAGGTCAGGGTGACACTATTCGGCTCTATTCCTCTCTCATCGTCGAAGCGTCCAATCCGCGGGCCAATATGAATAATCGCAGCCAACGCGACCCATCCCCCAACTGAATGAACCACAGTAGAACCGGCAAAGTCATGAAATCCCAAGTTGGTCAGCCAGGCCTCTTCTCCTCCGGAGAAAAACAGCCCGCCCCAGATCCAGTGACCCACTATCGGATAGACCAGGAGCACCATAAAGATTGCGACGAAACAGTAGCCGTAAAATGACATTCGCTCTGCCACTGCTCCAGATAGGATTGTGGTTGCGGTTGCGCAGAACATCGCCTGGAAAATGAAGACAAGGTAGGTGTAGGCATCCAAAGATTCCATTAGCGAGAAAGGCTCGCCAATCCACCCGCCCAGAGAAGGGCCGAACATGACGCTGAATCCAATCAGTGCAAATCCAACAACGCTGATCGCAAAATCTACGGTGTTCTTGATTACAACGTTGATCGTATTCTTGGCTCGAATTAATCCAGCCTCAAGACAACTGAATCCCGCCTGCATGAACAAGACCATGCAGGAGCAGAAGAGAATCCAGACCATGTCAATCTGATTCATTTGGACCATCCTTTATTCGATCCCGGTCATTCCAGAACGCGCGATCAGTATCCGGCGGCGGCGCGGCCTTGTCAAAGCCTCACTCAGGCCCGGAGAGCCAATCAGGGGCGCCGCTCTTCACTAATTTGTTCTCAGAAGACGACGCAATGGGAAGACGCCCATCAAAAGTACAACTCCCAGAAGCGCTAGCACCATCAGGCTGCTGCTGAAGTGCCCGTGAGCACTAAACAGGATACCGATCAATACCGGCCCCCCCACCCCTCCGACTTCTGCCGCAGAAAAGAAAAACCCTCCCGCCGTACCAGATCGCCTGGCCCCGACTCCAGGGACTTCGACCAAGGTGAGGACCAGCACGGTCATCATGGACCCCGCCGCAATCCCCTCGACCACGAGCGTGACATAAAGCCAGATGCCGTGCGGTTGGGCGAGCAGGGAGAGGCTTGCCAAAGTAGAGCAGGCAAACAGCAGAGTGAGCACCGCAAATCGCCGGGACCCTACCGCCATCCGCGGGAGCGTTAACGCGCTCAGCACCCCGACAGCTACGGGTATCGTCGCAAGGGCACTGGCTCTGCTTGGACTGGCGCCAAGGTTTTTGAGCATCTCCACAAGCCAATTTCCCATCCCATGGTTTATTGCGAACACGGCCACGCTCATCAACAAGATTAATCGGACTGCCGGAATCCTTACTACCTCCGCTAGATCAGACAGGCCGATCTTTTCCTCGCGCCTTACCGGTGTCGCGGTGTCGTCTTGTGCCACCAGCAACCAGAAAACTCCCGAGGCAACGCATATCCAACCCCAGATTTGAAGAAGCATGCGCCAGTTCCCGTCCAGCAAAGGGAGGGCAACTGATTGCGTTAAACCCAGAGCGGCGACGGCTCCAATCCCTGGGCCTGTGATATAGATGCCCATTGCGAGCCCCCGGTGCGCGCCTTCAAAATGCTCGCGAACAACTTTGGGTGCCCCCGCCGAAATCAGGGGACCCCCAATACCAAACAGCGCCACGGCAGCCAGCAGTTCTATGTATTCCCCAGCGAATCCCCTGAAAATTCCGGAGAGCCCCATAATCGCAGCGCCGATAGCTAATCCCCATCTGGCGCCGATACGATCCAGAAGCATGCCGCAGGGGATCGCGGCAAAGATATAGACGAACTGCCAAGCACCCATGACGGTGCCCATTGCGCTATGACTGAAACGAAGGTCTGCTTCGATCTCTGATACCAGAGGTGCGAGACTCGCCATGCTGAGCCCGAGCGCCATGTAGCAAAACCACAGCCCTGCCAGCATCCACCAGCGGCGAGCTCCGTATTCAGTCCGAGTCAACTATCCCGGCACCTGCGCCGAACTTTAAAGAATGTTCCGACTCGGGAACCAGCAACCGGTCTGAAAAAATCTTCAGCTGAGCGATAATATCCGGGCTGGCGCAAAGCCCTTTTAGACGACAGACCTCATGAAACCGTGCTTCTTTCTCACCATCGATCAGCACTGTGCCTGCGCCGTCAAACCCGGACTGTTCTGCCAACAGGCGGATCACCCCTTTGTCTATCCCGCTCGGGGTTTGATGCTGAGACTCCTTGCTCACGCAGGTTAACTCTGCACTTGGGCCAGAAATAAAAATTTCGTCTGACGTGACTATCCTTAAATACCGTTCTCTTCGAAGAAGACGGTGGGAAAGCACCAGCGCCGCCGCCACCAGCCGCGGGCTTTCTGTCTCCGGCAGCAACACTTCCTCACCGGTTTGGGGCCAGTTCAACTGGAGCAAATCGCAAGCCGCTGTGGCCAGGTACACCGCAGATACTCTACCTGAGGAAGTTGCTTCCTCTGTGTTCAGGAGGTCGGGGAAGCGTGCCTCAGTCCGCCCTTCATCGAGGGCGGCAAGTGCCGCATGGACTTCGTATTCTCCCGGGAATCCGCAGATCTGAAGCCAGATAACAGGGTCAATCAGGTCTTCCGCTAGACCCAAAGGGAGTCCAACCCCGCGACCGGCTTTAACCAGAAGTTGGCTGAACTCCGTGGAGGACTGGCGCATCAGGCATTTTGTGGCGCAACCGAAAGCCACCAATCATCTGCCCAGGGCTCGTCGAGCTCGCTCATCAACGGTGCTCCCTGAAACATCGTGATTCTCGTCCACAACGATGATTTTGGATCAAATTTTGCCGCGCCGAAAAACGCCAGCTTGAAACGCAGGATATCAAGTGGAGAGCAGCCTTCAGCGATCAGGTTATCGCGGATCTCGCCATAAGGGTATCGCCCGAGAACCTGCGCCCGGCGCGCGAGGTGGCGGTAGTCCGGGTGCTCTTGCAGGAACACTCTCAGGCTCTGGTCTGGATTGGACCGTCGGAGCGCATCACGAAACGCGGCCATATCCCTCGCGATCGCGACTGGCATCTCCTGATCCGCTCCCGGCTCCTCAGCCCTGCGGCCAAATCGGGGTTCAAGCTTATTTTCAGAGACATACCAAAAATGCACGTTTTGTTCGTCTGCTGAAAAGTCAATGTCATCCGTCCAGTCATACTGGTCATCCAATCTCTCCAGCGTCGCCCTGACCGTTTCTGTAATATGGAGCAGCTCTGGATCAGGGGCATGGAACATCTCATCGAGCCCTTCTGCCGCCTCCGGGTAGATCTCAATGAGCAGCGCGCACAATAATTCCTGACCATCCAGATTAAAACTGGCCTCAGCATGGCGAAAGAGTGCATCCCACAATTGCCCGGCGCGCTGTCCTGCATCTGCACGCTCAAGCCAATGCCGGATTTCAAGAAGATCCTGCAGTAATTCCTGGTTGCGCTGTCGATAGTCTGCGTCGGAGGTCTGCCACTCACAAACGTGCTGGTAAGCCCGTTGCTGAAGCTCAAGGGCACGCTTTACATCGT
>MDTD01158906.1_pt1 | contig 12869 bp, 11 predicted proteins | sample 811221 | NCBI WGS metagenome assembly MDTD01 (sample SAMN05326646, study PRJNA326480) | marine metagenome | isolation source: seawater | place: Pacific Ocean: South West | collected 2011 | reverse complement strand
TTAGATTTTTGATATATGGTTTGGAGGTTAAATAAAAGTTCAATCCACGTAATATTGACCATGAAATCATTAATACGATTAATAAAAATAATGAAGTTGATAATGAAAATACAAAGTTCATCAAACCTTGATTTATAAAATAATCCACGACTATGAATAAATAACCTATTACTATAAGGTATGACGAAGGGCTTTTGATAGAATGAAGTAATAGTTCATCATATATAGTAGTCGTTTTTTCAGAAACAGTCAGAATAATGCCAATAAGCCTATTTTTAATAAAAAGTAAAATCAAGGCAGCAATTGATATTGATATAAGACTTGAGTAGGTTGTATCGAAAATTGTATTCATTTTTTTTCAAACTGATTAGATAAACTCTCTAATGCATGCTGATAATTTTTATCACTACCGTTATTATAGATGATTTGTTTAGACCATAGCAAATCGATATTATCCGTACTAGTTTTCTCAATTTCCTCAAGCTTATCGATATACTCTGATTTGTAATACTGAAAACTCATGTTACTTTCTATGATACCTTTAGTTTGCATAGTAGTTATAATTGCAAGATTACAACCTGCTGAAAATGCTTTATTGAGGATTTCTGTCTTTGAATGATTATTATATTTTTTAGTAATTGCTGACATTTCCAGATCATCACTGATAAAAAAAGGTTTTTGATCGTATATAGTTTTTGAGAGATCTGTTAACCATGTTGGTGATGTCGTAACAGGCTCGTCAGATATTTTATTGTAAATGATATGGCTAGTCATAATCGGTATCTGATACTTGTTATGTAGTTGTTTGAAAGGATTTACATGAATGGTTAGATCATCATAATCATGGTTGCATTCTGATATATTGATATGTGTATCAGATAAAACCGCGCCATGACCCGGAAAATGTTTCAACGTTGGGATTATTCCGTTCTCAATATGACCTCTTATGTATTCTGATGCGAGTCTTATTACAATATCTGGATTTTCAGAATAAGTTCTACTATTGAGAACTCCACTATCAGAGGATAAATCAATAACTGGTGAAAAATTAATATCTATTCCTACTCTCTTAAGCTCAAACGCAGAAACGTATCCGCTATGGTATGCTACTTTATCAGCTAATTCTGGTTCTGTTAGATAAAGTCTACCAATATCTTCAAAGGATGGTACAAGGGTGAACTCATTTTGAAATCTCTGCACCCTGCCCCCTTCATGGTCTACTGAAATTAATATATCATCTCTTATTGATTTAATAGAATCAATCAACTGATTGGTTTGATCAAGATTTTCATAGTTATGATCAAACAAAATAACTCCTCCGATTATATCATTCTCTAGAAGATTACACTCATCACGACTTAATTTTGTTGAATCTAAATTGATAATTATTTTATTTGAAGATATTTTCATTTCTTAATTAGAATTGAAGAATAGCATGCTATTGCTTGATTATTTCCTATTAGACCAACTCCTTGAGATGTGGATGATTTAATGCTTATCCTATCTATATTCAGAGATGTCAAGGAGGAGATATTCTCACGCATCTGTAGAATTAATTTTTGAAGGCGTGGTACTTCAAGAACAACTGTAATATCAATATTTCCCAAAGAATAACCAAATTTAGTAAGTCTATTACACGCATGTGCTAATATTTTTTTACTAGATATATCAAGATTTTGATCATTAGAGGGAAAGTGTGTCCCTATATCACCATCAGCAATGGCACCATAAATTGCATCAGATAAAGCGTGCAAGACTATATCCCCATCAGAATGTGCGCTCACTGAGTAATTAGATTCGATTTTAACTCCAGCTAGAGTTATAGACTTACCCTTAATAAGTTTATGAAGATCATAACCAAAACCAATTCGTATATCATTCATAGCAATTTTTTGATATTATCAATGTCACTTTTATATGTGATTTTTATATTACATGGATTTGATAAAACCATAGAACATTTTAAATTATTTATCAATAATGCCTCAATGTCATCATCTGTTTGATAACTTTTATCTATACAAAATTTAATTGACTCATAGAGCTTATTTGTCTTGAATATCTGTGGCGTAAAAGAAAACCATAAGTTAGTACGAAGCATATTTCCTGTTATTTTTCCATTTTTTAACTCTTTAAGCGCATTTGTTAATGGATAACCTAGGCTTGACCCATCAACAGATTTTTTTATTTCTTTTAGAAGGGTTCTTACATCACGAATATCAAGTACTGGACGTGCAAAATCATGAATAAGTGTATACTTGGTCTGTAGATTGTTCGTATAAATATAATCAAGACAATTGCTCAATGATTTTAATCTGCTAGTAGAGCCGTAGATATTATGCTCATTTTTTTTTAGAGGTTTAATTTTAATCCTTTTATTTATGACAAAGTATTTATTAGAGATATGAAAATGATTTCTAAAAAAATCAATAGAGTAATCTATCACACGCTTGTCATGAATAATATAGTTCTGTTTAAGTGTTGATGACTGAAACCTTTTACTTTGACCCGCTCCAAGTAGTACAACAGATAAATCTTTTTTCATTTTATTATGATATGAACAAAAGTTTCATCCTTTTTTACTAAGCCAAGATTATATCTAGCAAAGTTTTCAAGAGAATGTATGGATGAGGATAGCTCTGTAATTTCTGATGCAAGATTATTATTTTTTAATTCCATAATAGTTATTTTTTTTATTAGCGTGTTATTTTCATTATTTAAATAAAAGTAGTCAGAAATATTATTATTTTGAAAAAAAAGAGAATAGTTTAAGTTTATCAATGTAAAAACTCCTGCAATAAATAGCAACTTTTTCATTAGCTAATATATTTATTTAGTTTATCATTTTGTATTAGTGTAGGGAGTTCTTCTTCAATCCTTAATAATTGATTATACTTAGCAACTCTATCAGACCTAGACATGGATCCTGTTTTAATTAGGCCAGACGAGGTTGCGACTGCTAAATCTGAAATTGTTACATCTTCTGTTTCGCCGGATCTGTGAGAAATTATATAGTTATAATCATTTTCTTTTGCTAACCTAATTGCTTCAAGTGTTTCAGTGATTGTACCAATTTGATTTAATTTGATTAAAATAGAGTTGGCAATTTTCTTTTCAATTCCTTTTTTAAAAATATTTGGATTGGTGACAAATAAGTCATCTCCTACTAATTGTGTGCTTGCTCCTAGCTTGTTGGTTAAGCTCAACCATCCGTCCCAATCATCCTCGGCGATACCATCTTCAATCGAAATAATAGGGTAATTATATCTAAGATCAGAGAGATATTTTATAAACTCCTGTGAATTCAACTTTAGATTCTCAGACGCAAGCTCATAGTATCCATTTTTATAAAATTCGCTACTAGCAACATCCAACGCAAGATAGATATCTTCTCCGGCTTTATATCCAGATTTGCTAATAGACTCCAAGATTATATCTAATGCCTCTGTGTTTCCACTGATATTAGGTGCGAACCCCCCCTCATCACCCACAGATGTAGACATTTTAAGCTTATCAAGTAACCTCTTTAGTGTGTGAAAAATCTCTGCACCTGCCTTGATAGAAGAGCTGACAAGATCAAAACCCACAGGAAGTATCATAAATTCTTGAAAATCAAGTTTGTTATTAGCATGACAACCACCATTAATAATATTCATCATCGGTATAGGGAGCATGTATGACGAGTCCTGAGTTAATGATTGATACAATGGGAGTTTATTGCTTAACGCATTTGCTTTTGCAAATGCTATGCTAACGGCCAAAATTGCATTTGCTCCCAATCGTTCCTTGTTTGGTGTGCCATCTAACTCAATTAAATACTGATCGAATGATTCTTGATTATACTCTTTATTAACATCAATATTTGATGCAATATCAAAATTTATATTATGTACTGCTTTTAGTACAGATTTACCATGATAGTCTTCTTCGTTATTATCTCTCAGCTCTAGCGCCTCTAGTTTGCCTGTAGATGCTCCCGAGGGCACTGCCCCCCTTCCTAAAATTCCGCTATCAAGAAGTACATCAGCTTCACATGTTGGATTACCTCTAGAGTCAATAATTTGACGACCTTTTATTTGTTTAATTTTTATCATTTAATTTCCCTATTTTTAATTTTTAATCGCGTTATTAATTTTAATAATATCACTGATTAAACTTTCTATCTCATTGAGATTTATACAATTATCTCCGTCGCTTATAGCGCGCGATGGGTCTGGATGAGACTCGATAAATAATGCATCTATACCAACGGCTACGGCAGCTTTAGCTAATGGTGCTATATATTTACTGTCGCCACTGGAAGCGCCATTATTAGCCCCTGGTCTTTGAACTGAGTGAGATGCGTCATAAACAACAGGACAATTTGTCTCTTTCAAAGTTACAAGTGATCTCATATCAGAAACAAGGTTATTATAACCAAACATGTAACCTCTTTCACATACATATATATCTTTGTTTCCTGTTGATTCCGCTTTTTTAACAACAAACTCCATCTCCTCGGGAGACATAAACTGACCCTTCTTAATATTAATTGGTCTATTCGTACTCGCGACCTTTATTATAAAATCAGTCTGACGACATAAAAAAGCTGGCGTTTGTAAAACATCTACTATATCGGCTACCTCATCAAATGGCGTGTATTCATGTACATCAGTGAGAACTGGGATATTAAATTCTTCCCTTACCTTGTTAAGAATTTCCAAACCTTGATTTAAACCGACACCTCTCTTTGAATCAACAGATGACCTATTAGCTTTGTCAAAGGAGGATTTGTAAATAAAATTTACCTTCAGCTTTTCCGTGATGTTTTTTAGGAACTCCGCACTCATCATTGCCATTTTTTCCGACTCAATAGCACATGGTCCGGAAATTATCGAAAGGTATTCTTTTGAAACAAGTTTATGTTTATTTTGTATCATAAGCAGTTTTAATAAAACTATTAAATAGTGGGTGTCCCCTCATTGGTGATGAAGTAAATTCAGGATGAAACTGACTTGCCAAGTACCATGGATGATTTTTTAATTCTAAGATTTCCATCAAATCTTTTTTACCAGAATAACCAGAAAATAGTAAATCCGTATCATTGAACTTATTAACATAACTATTATTTACCTCATATCTATGACGATGTCTTTCAGTTATAATATTTTTTTTATAAAGAGTATATGCTAAAGATGATTTTACAAGATTACATTTTTGAGCACCTAATCTCATTGTCCCGCCCATTTGTTTAATATTGCCTTTCAATTTACCTTTTTTATAATCTTCCCATTCGGTAACGAGCGAAATTACTGGATGTGGAGTATTTATATCAAACTCAGTACTATTTGCTTTTTTAAGTCCCAATACGTTTCTAGCGAATTCTATTACAGATATCTGCATACCTAAACAAATACCTAGATAAGGAATGTTATTAATCCGAGCATGTTGAGCTGTAAGTATCTTACCATTTACGCCCCTATTACCAAAACCTCCTGGCACGACAATTCCTTGTAACTCGCTAAGCTTTTTTGTATTAGTTTTTTTAATATCCTCTGAATCTATGAATTTAATTTCAAGAGAAGTATTATTATGAACTGAAGCATGTAGTAATGACTCATTGAGTGATTTATAAGAGTCGGCTAACTCAACATATTTGCCAACCATTCCAATTTTTACTTTTCGTTTACATTTTCTGAGTTTATTAGTGAAATTCACCCATGGCTTAATGACTGATTTCTTATGAGGAAGTTTTAATTTTTTTAAAATATAATCATCAATTTTTTGATTTTTATATTCAATGGGAATTTGATATATAGTAGAAGCGTCTTGTGCAGAAAATACAGCATCCTTATGAACATTTGTAAATAAAGATATTTTATTTTTTATATGGTCATTAATTTTATCTTTAGCTCTACATAATAATAAATCTGGCTGTATTCCAATAGATCTTAATTCTTTAACAGAGTGTTGTGTTGGTTTAGTCTTGATTTCATTTGTAACCTCTACAAGTGGTAAAAGTGTGAGATGGATAAATAATGTATGACTCTCTTGCATTTCCATGTTCAATTGACGAATTGATTCAAGAAATGGGAGAGATTCTATATCACCAACAGTACCACCAACTTCGACAAATGAGATATCAGCGCCACTCGATCCTTTCTTGATAAGATTTTTAATTTCATCTGTAACATGAGGGATTACTTGAACTGTGCTACCCAAATATTTTCCTTCTCGCTCTTTTTTTATAACATTCGAATAAACTCTTCCTGCTGTGACATTAGAGTTTTGGCTCATAGTGATACCAACAAATCTCTCATAATGACCTAAATCGAGATCAGTTTCAGCACCATCTTCAGTTACAAATACTTCTCCGTGCTGGAAAGGGCTCATTGTGCCTGGATCAAGATTAATATATGGATCAAGTTTTTGAAGGGAAACCTTGTAACCCCTTAATTTAAATAAAGATGCGAGGGAGGCGGCTGTAATACCTTTTCCAAGGGATGATACGACACCACCTGTAATAAATATATATCTAGCCATTCAGATTCGTAAATTATAATCTATTAAGGCGAAAAGATATATATTTATCTCAATTCTGTTGATATAAACGTATGTTTATTTCCATATGCAACTAACAACTCATTATTAGAAAAAAGCAATATAAATCTATCTCTTTCCCACAATGGCACGTTTTTGTCTTGGAATATCTTTTTCAAATCTTGATGATTATTTCTGTTTAACTTTATCTTTTCATTGCCTTTGAATTGTTTGAGTACAATCGGACCTTTTTTATATAATTCATCATAGACGCCCATATCTTTTATCTGTTTAACAGAGAGTTTGTTATTTCCAAAAAATATGTCTGCTTTTAAATCCCATACTTTTTCAATATTGTTATCATTTGTCTGCTCATCTACTATATATAAAAAATTGTTGTATCTAACTATTAATTTTTTATTTTTAAGTATACATTTTGGGTAGTCATTATTATCAGTAAGTAATATAGACAATAAACTCGATAATTCGTTTTTGTTGAGTTCGTATTTCATAACTTTACTGATGAAATATTTTAAAAAAATAGTATATATATAAGTAGGATAGGATTTTAAGACATTAATATCAATTTTATTGTCAACGACAATATGATCATAAATCATATTACAATAATCGATTGAGATATTTCTATACGTATTTTGTAAACTAATATTATGTATCATTACTTTATTAAGGCTACCCCATCTCTCTTTAATTACAGGAATAATTTTTTTGCGTATGTAGTTTCTATCAAAGCTAGTGTCTTGATTTGTAATATCATTCACAAATTTAATGCTGTGACTATCACAACAATCTAGAATCATTTTTTTTGATACAGACAAAAATGGCCGACAAATAACTTTTTTGTACCTTGATGAAAATTCTTTTATACAAGAAAGACCAATTGGTGATGATCCACGAAAAAGACGATAAAAGAATGTTTCGACTTGGTCATCAATGTGATGCCCTAAAATTAAAGCCTCATTTTGATTCATTGATCTAAAAATTTCTTCATAACGATTATTTCTTAAATTGTCTTCTATATTATTTTTCGGCTTTACAGATATATTCTTAATAATAATATCGATGTTGTAGTGGGAACAAGCATCTTTACAAGTCTTTGCCATCTCATCTGAATTACTAGATATATTATGGTTGATGTGAATCGCTCTTATTTTGTATTCATGTCGTATTGATAATTCATGTAATATTCTCAAAAGTAACATTGAATCTGAACCACCACTTAGGGCTACAAGATAATTTTTAAGTCCTGTTTTCTTTAAGGATAGATGTACTTTTTCTTTGATGTTATTGAGATTCGAATTGCCCATAAGATGATATCTTTAATGCTCGAGATTCTAATAGTTCAGGTAAAGATACGCTTCTAACCTCATTAATCATTTCTATGATATTAGATTTCAATGAAGAATACATAGCGTTGTAATCTCTGTGTGCAGCTCCTAATGGTTCTGGTACTATCCTATCAATTAATTTATGCTTAAGAAGTTTTTCAGATGTAATTGAAAGTGCTTCTGCAGCGATGTTCGCTTTAGCTGCGTCTTTCCATAAAATTGATGCACATCCCTCCGGGCTTATGACCGAGTAAATACTGTACTGTAACATTGCTAATCTATCAGCAACACCTATTGCTAATGCGCCACCTGATCCACCCTCACCTATTACCACTGATATGATAGGGCACTTAATTTTAGACATTTGGTATAAGTTTTCTGCAATAGCAATGCTTTGATTACGAGATTCAGCATCTATCCCTGGATAAGCTCCAGGCGTATCAATAAATGTTAAAATAGGAAGATTAAACTTTTCTGCAAGTTTCATTGCTCGGAGTGCTTTTCTATATCCCTCAGGCTTTGGCATACCAAAGTTACGATATACTTTGTCTTTGGAGTCTCGACCTTTTTGATGTCCTATTAACATTACAGACTCATCATCAAGCTTAGCAAGTCCGCAAATAATTGCTTTATCATCGCCAAACATTCTATCTCCATGAATTTCGATGAATTCAGAGAACATGTGTGATACATAGTCCAGTGTATATGGTCTAAGAGGGTGTCTAGCAATTTGGGATATTTGCCAATCACTTAGAGATGAGAAAATTTTAGTTATGTTTTTCTGTAAATCTTTATTGAGTGATTCTATGTTATCAATATCCTTCTGAGAAGTGCTAGCACTGGTCTTGATAGCTTTAATCTTATTGTCTATCTCTAACAATGGCCTCTCAAAATCAAGATAGTTAGGATTATAGTCTGACATTGTTGTATTATATTAAATATTAGTAAAAATACTAATGGTATTTGATTTGAACATTATCATAACCTGTAATAGATCTAATTTCTGATAAAAATTCATCACTTATATTTACAAATAAGTCTTCCTTTGAATCCATTGGTACAATCACATCTCGATTTTTGTATGACAGTATGACTCTTGTTTTTCCAGTTTTATTTTTTGTAATAATTCTTTTTATCTCATGTATTTTATCTTTAGAGATATTGTCAGATGATAATATTATTTTAATATATTTAGAAAATTTTTCTCTTGCCTCGTCAAGTGTAAAAACATTCTCTGCCCTCATTGATAATTGTGAGTCATAATCATCAATAAATGACTCTCCATGAAAGAATAAAATACTATCCTCTCGTAAGATATTTTTATATTTAAGATATTTTTCTTCAAAAAATGAAATATTTATATGTTGGCTACCATCATCAACCTTGAATATATTTATATACTTACTTTTTCCTATTTTTTGAGATCTTGAGTCTAATATCACTCCGGAGACAGTCGTCGTTATTTTAGTTGATATATTATTTGTTAATGTATTACTAAGCTCTGAAATCTTCTTTAGCTTCATATCATATAATTCATCTTTGTATTTATTAATTGGATGACTAGATAGATAATACCCAAGAACTTTTCTTTCTCTGATGAGTTCATCATTTGTTGGATTGATTATAGCTTGCTCTTTTTTTATCTCGGGTATAGCTAAGTTTTTTTCATTTGAAAATAATTCACTTTGACCAGAAGCAATATCCAATTGTTTTTTTAGACCTTGAGACATTCGGCTATTTAAACTAGAAATTATAGATGTTCTCGATTCAATATATAGTGTATCAAAGCATCCAGCTGAGATAAGTGATTCAATAGTTCCTGAATTGACAGTATTTAAATTTATACGAGAAAAAAAATCGTCAATATTTATAAATAGTCCATCCCTTGTCCTGATTTCACTTATATGTTTGGCTGCATTTTCACCAACTCCTTTAATAGCACAAAGGCCATAGTTTATTGATTGGTTGTCACTTGGTTCAAAATTAAATGAGGAGGAGTTAATATTTGGAGGGTTTACTCTAATGCCTAATTCGTTACATGCAGATAACAAATTTATTATTTTATTGGTATTATCCATATCTGAGGAAAGTGCGGCTGAGAAGAATTCTTTTGGGTAATATGTCTTGAGATAAGCTGTTTGGTAAGATAAAAGTGCGTAAGCAACAGAATGAGATTTATTAAATCCATAACCAGCAAATTTTTCCATTTTATCAAAAATTGATTTAGCGATATTTTCATTAATACTATTTTTATTACAGCCATGAATAAATCTTGATCTGTGATTTTCCATTTCTTTCTGTTTTTTCTTTCCCATTGCTCTTCTTAGTAAATCGGCATCTCCAAGAGAATAACCAGCCAATGATTTTGCAATTTCCATAACTTGTTCTTGATATAAGATCAAGCCATTTGTTTCAGATAAAATATTTTCAAGTTGTGGATGTTCATATTTTATTTCAGCACCATGCTTATTCGCTATAAAATCATCAACCATATTAGTACCAAGTGGACCTGGTCTATACAATGCGACTAAAGCAACTATATCTTCAAATCTATCAGGTTGGAGTTGTGCCATATACTTTTTCATACCAAGAGATTCAAGTTGGAATATTCCTGTTGTCTTTTTATTTTTAAGTAAATCAAATACTTTAGAGTCATCCAAAGGAATTAAATCTAGATTAATTTTTTCACCTCTATTTGATACCATCCTCAATGCCTCATCCATTACAGTAAGGGTAGTAAGGCCTAGAATATCAAATTTAACTAAGCCAAGTGATTCAATATCATCTTTATCATACTGTGTTATCAATTCATCTTTATCTTCTAGTGAATATATTGGCATGAAGTCCGTAATATCTGATGGGGATATTACTATTCCTGCCGCGTGTGTTCCTGCTCCCCTAGGTAATCCCTCAATTTTCTTTGCTAAATCAATAAGTAATTTCACATCATCTCTAGTTTTATATTCCTTCATTAACTCTTTACTTACTTTTAGAGCATCATCAATTGTTATTCCTGTTCCTGGGGAAAATGGAATTAATTTTGCAATGTAATCGACAAAGCCATAGGAATAATCTAATACTCTTCCGACATCCCTTATAACTGCCCTTGCTGAAAGTGTATTGTAAGTAATAATTTGAGAAACTTTATCTTGCCCATACGTATCTATAATGTGATCAATAACTCTCTGCCTTTTATTCATACAAAAATCAATGTCGAAGTCAGGCATTGATATTCGCTCAGGATTTAAGAATCTTTCAAATAAAAGATTATATTTAAGTGGATCGATATTTGTAATACCCAAAACGAATGCTACCAATGAACCTGCTCCAGAACCTCTTCCTGGACCAACAGGTACACTATTCTTTTTCGCCCACAGAATAAATTCTTGGACAATAAGAAAATAACTGGCAAATCCCATTTTCTTGATAACCGATATCTCATTTTCGAGTCTCCCCACATATTTTTGCTCATCTAATTCGTTAGATTTAAAATATTCAGTTAAACCCGTGGTACAAAGATCCTGAAAATATTGCTCATCATCTTTTTCGGTTGGATTAGAAAATTTTGGGAGATGATATTTGAATTTTTGAAATTTAAAATTACATCTTTCTATAATATTAGAAATATTTTCTAGAGATGATGCATAATCACTGAAAAGAGATGTCATTTCTTCTTGGGATTTGAAATATTGATTTGATGAATACTCGTTTTGATTAACTCTATCATCAAGTTTGGTTTTTTGGATTATTGATACCTTAACCTCATTAGCTTCATAATCTGAGTCATTTATAAATAAAACATCATTTGTAGCAACAAGCGGTAATTCATTCCTTTTGGCTATTGATAGCGCAATATTATTGTACTCATTTTCATTGTTTCTATTGGTCCTATCAATTTCGATATAAAATCTATTTGAAAATATTTTTGAAATACTCTCTATCGTTAACTGCGTTACACTAGAAGGGTTATGAAGTGTATTGAGACCACAAACGCCATTTCTCCCACCAGACAAGCAAATGAGGTTAGAGTTATATTCATCAATAAGCTCTAAAGTAGCGCCTAGATAAGACGATCTAGATTTATGAATACACGATAATATTTTATTTAGATTAAAATAACCATCAATGTTTTGGCAGATTAACACAATGTTATCAATTCTATTATTTTCTTTAATTATTAAAGGAATTTCACACCCTATTATTGGTTTAATGTTTGCTTCAATGCATTTATGATAAAATTTGACTGCACCGAAAATATTTAGATAATCAGTTATTGCTAGAGATGATATTTTTTGTTTTTTTGCAGTATTTATAAGATCATCAATTTTGATAGTTCCAGAGTTGAACGAGTATGAAGTGTGTAAATGAAGATGTGTAAAATATTTCATGAATTATTTAAAAAATGATTCCCTATGGTAAATTGTTTTCCCAAAGCATTCTATAGCCTTGATATGCTGAGGAGTGCCATAGCCATTGTTTTGTTTAAAATTGTATAGCTGAAACTTGTCATGCAAATAATTCATTTCGAAATCTCTAGCAACTTTTGCAAGTATTGAAGCAGCGGATATTTGTAGTATTTTGCTATCACCTCTCACAATACATTCAGACTCAATCTCAGTTTCAGGCGCGTACAATCCGTCTATCTGAACAAAATCAGGCTTAATACTTAAATTATTTATAGCTCTTTTCATGCTTAATAGTGTAGCATTATGAATATTGATAGAGTCAATCTCATCTTTTGTTGCAACTCCTATAGAAACACATAATGATTGTCCAATAATCTTATTAGCAAGTTTTATCCTAATTTTTTCACTGAGTTTCTTTGAATCCTTGAGTTCTGATAAAGGTGCCTTATTACTCAAAATTACCGCAGCAGAAAAAACTGAGCCAATAAGACTACCGCGCCCCACTTCATCAACACCAGCTATTATTTTACTTGATTTCATCTAAATGGTATATAATGTTCATTCTATCAATCAAGTTAAAGAATTAACATATGGT
>MDTD01155991.1_pt1 | contig 12869 bp, 11 predicted proteins | sample 811221 | NCBI WGS metagenome assembly MDTD01 (sample SAMN05326646, study PRJNA326480) | marine metagenome | isolation source: seawater | place: Pacific Ocean: South West | collected 2011 | reverse complement strand
TTAGATTTTTGATATATGGTTTGGAGGTTAAATAAAAGTTCAATCCACGTAATATTGACCATGAAATCATTAATACGATTAATAAAAATAATGAAGTTGGTAATGAAAATGCAAAGTTTATTAAACCTTGATTTATAAAATAATCTACAACTATAAGTAAATAACCTACTACTATAAGGTACGACGAAGGGCTTCTAATCGAATGAAGTAATAGTTCATCGTATATAGTACTTGTTTTTTCAGAAACAGCTAGAATTATACCAATAAGCCTATTTTTAGCAAAAAATAAAACTAAGGCAGCAATTGATATTGATATAAGGCCTGAGTAAGTTGTGTCGAAAATTATATTCATTTTTTTTCAAACAGGTTAGATAAGCTCTCTAGTGCACACTGATAATTTATATCACTACCTTTATTATAAGTGATTTGTTTAGGCCATAGCAAATCCATGTTATTCATATTAGTTTTCTCAATTTCCTCTAGCTTATCAAGATACTCTGATTTGTAAAATTGATAACTCATGTTACTTTCGATTATACCTTCAGTTTGCATAGTAGTTATAATTGCCAAATTACAACCTGCTGAAAATGCTTTATTGAGAATTTCTATCTTTGAATGATTACTGTATTTTTTTGTTATTGCTGACATTTCCAGATCATCACTGATAAAAAAAGGTTTTTGATCATATATAGTTTTCGAGAGATTTGTTAACCATGTTTGTGATGTCGTGACAGGCTCGTCAGATATTCTATTGTAAATGATATGACTAGTCATAATCGGTATCTGATACTTTTTATGAAGTTGTTTGAAAGGATCTATATGAATCTTTAGATCATCAAAACAGTAGTTGCTTTCTGATATATTAGTGTGTGTATCAGATAAAACTGAGCCATGACCCGGAAAATGTTTCATCGTTGGGATTACTCCATTCTCAATATGCCCTCTAATATATTCTGATGCGAGTCTTATTACAATATCTGGATTTTCAGATAAGGTTCTACTATTAAGAACCCCACTATCAGATGATAAATCGATAACTGGTGAAAAATTGATATCCATTCCTACTCTCTTAAGCTCAAACGCAGAGACGTATCCACTATGGTATGCTGCTTCGTCAGCTAATTCTGGTTCACTTAGATATAATGCACCAATATCTTCAAAGGAAGGAATAAGGGTGAACTTATTTTGAAATCTCTGTACCCTGCCGCCTTCATGATCTACTGAAATCAATATATCATCTCTTATTGATTTAATAGAGGCAATCAAATGATTAGTTTGATCAAGATTCTCATAGTTATGATCAAATAAAATAACACCTCCGATTATATCATTTTCTAAAAGACTACACTCGTCCCTACTCAATTTCGTTGAATCTAAATTGATAATTATTTTATTCGAGGTCATTTTCATTTCTTAATAAGAATTGAGGAGTAACATCCAATTGCTTGATTATTACCTATCAGACCAATTCCTTGAGATGTAGATGATTTTATACTTATTCTATCTATATTTAGAGTAGTCAAAGTAGAGATATTCTTGCGCATTTGTGGAATAAAGTTTTGAAGACGAGGTTCCTCAAGGATAATCGTAATATCAATGTTTCCTAGAGAATAACCAAATTTATTAAGTGTTTCGCATGCATGTGATAATATTTTTTTACTAGATATATTGAGATTTTGATCATCGGAAGGAAAATGTGTCCCTATATCACCGTCTGCAATTGCACCATATATTGCATCTGATAAAGCATGGAAAACTATATCCCCATCAGAATGAGCAGATACTGAGTAATTAGATTGAATTTCAACTCCTGCTAGACCTATAGATTTACCCTTAATAAGCTTATGAAAATCATAGCCAAAACCAATTCGTGTATCATTCATAATAATTTTTTTATATTTTCAATATCACTCTTATATGTAATTTTTATATTGCATGGATTTGACAAAACCATTGAGCACCTCAAATTATTTATTATTAATGCCTCAATGTCATCATCTATATCATATCTTTTATCTATACAAAATTTAATAGACTCATAAAGTTTATTTGTCTTGAAAATCTGAGGTGTAAAAGTGGACCATAGGTTCGAGCGAATGATATTTTCTGTTATTTTTCCATTTTTTAACTCTTTGATTGCATTTGTTAATGGATATCCTAGACTTGAACCATCTACAGATTTTTTTATTTCTTTTAAGATATTTCTTACATCGGTGATATCAAGAACTGGGCGGGCGATATCATGAATAAGCGTATACTTAGTTTGCAGGTTATTTCTTAAAATGTAATCAAGACAATTATTCAATGATTTTAGTCTACTTGTAGAGCCATAAAGACTATGTTCATTCTTTTTTAGAAGTTTAATATTAATCTTCTTATTGATTACATAGTATTTATTAGTAGCACGAAAGTGGTATCTAAAAAAATCAATAGAGTAATCTATTACACGTTTATTATGTATAATATAGTTTTGCTTTAGAGTAGACGATTGAAATCTTTTGCTTTGACCTGCTCCAAGTAATACAACCGATAGATCTTTGTTCATCTTGTTATGACATGAACGAATGTTTCATCTTTTTTTACTAAACCTAGATTATATCTAGCAAAGTTTTCAAGAGAATGTGTGGAGGAGGATAGCTCTTTAATTTCTGATGAAAGGTTATTATTTTGTAGTTCAATAGCTGTTATTTTTTTTATTAGTGTGTTGTTTTCATTGTTTAAATAAAAATAGTCAGAAATATTGTTATTTTGAAAGAAAAGAGAATAGTTTAAGTTTATCAAAATAAAAACACCTGCAATAAAAAGCAACTTCTTCATCAGCTAATATATTTATTTAATTTATCATTTTGTATTATTGTTGGAAGCTCTTCTTCAATCCGTATTAATTGATTATACTTAGCAACTCTATCGGACCTGGACATTGATCCTGTTTTAATAAGGCCAGACGAGGTTGCAACTGCTAAATCTGAAATTGTTACATCTTCCGTTTCACCAGATCGATGTGAAATTATATAATTATAATCATTTTCTTTAGCTAATTGAATTGCTTCAAGAGTTTCAGTGATTGTTCCGATTTGATTTAATTTGATTAAAATAGAGTTAGCAATTTTCTTTTCAATACCTTTTTTAAAAATATTTGGATTGGTAACAAATAAGTCATCTCCTACTAATTGAGTGGTTGATCCTAACTTATTAGTTAAACTTAACCATCCGTCCCAATCATCCTCAGCAATCCCATCTTCAATCGAAATAATTGGGTATTTAGACCTAAGATCAGAGAGATATTTTATAAACTCCTGTGAATTCAGCTTTAGATTCTCAGATGCAAGCTCATAGTATCCATTTTTATAAAATTCGCTACTAGCAACGTCCAAAGCAAGATAGATTTCTTCGCCGGCTTTATATCCAGATTTACTAATAGACTCCAGAATTATATCTAATGCCTCTGCATTTCCATTTATGTTAGGTGCAAAACCTCCCTCATCGCCCACAGATGTAGACATCTTAAGCTTATCAAGCAAGCTCTTTAGTGTATGAAAAATCTCTGCACCTGCCTTAATAGACGAGCTGACAAGATCAAAACCCACAGGAAGTATCATAAATTCTTGAAAATCAAGTTTGTTATTAGCATGACAACCTCCATTAATAATATTCATCATTGGTATAGGGAGCATGTAGGATGAGTCCTGACTCAAAGATTGATACAGTGGGAGTTTATTACTTAACGCATTAGCTTTGGCAAATGCTATGCTGACAGCCAAAATTGCATTTGCCCCCAATCGTTCCTTATTCGGTGTGCCATCTAAGTCAATTAAATACTGATCGAATGATTCTTGATTAAACGTTTTATTAGTATCAATGTTAGATGCAATATCAAAGTTTATGTTGTGCACTGCTTTTAGTACAGATTTACCATGATAATCCTCCTCATTATTGTCTCTAAGCTCTAGCGCCTCTAGTTTTCCTGTAGACGCCCCTGAAGGTACTGCCCCCCTTCCTAAAATTCCACTGTCAAGAAGTACATCAGCTTCACATGTTGGATTACCTCTGGAGTCAATTATTTGACGACCTTTTATTTGTTTAATTTTTATCATTTAATTTCCCTATTTTTAATTCTTAGTCGCGTTATTAATTTTAATAATATCACTGATTAAACTTTCTATCTCATTGAGATTTATACAATTATCTCCGTCACTTATAGCGCTTGATGGGTCTGGGTGAGACTCTATAAATAATGCATCTATTCCAACTGCAACAGCAGCTTTAGCTAGCGGTGCTATATATTTACTGTCGCCACTGGAAGCGCCATTATTAGCCCCCGGTCTTTGAACTGAGTGAGATGCGTCATAAACAACAGGACAATTTGTCTCTTTCAAAGTCACAAGTGATCTCATATCAGAAACAAGGTTATTATAACCAAACATGTAACCCCTTTCACATAAATATATATCTTTGTTTCCAGTTGATTGCGCTTTTTTGAGAACAAACTCCATCTCCTCTGGTGACATGAATTGACCCTTCTTAATATTAATTGGTTTATTTGTACTTGCGACTTTTATAATAAAATCCGTCTGACGACATAAAAAAGCTGGTGTCTGTAATACATCTACTATATCAGCCACCTCATCAAATGGCGTATATTCATGCACATCAGTGAGAACTGGAACGTTAAATTCTTCCCTTATTTTATTTAGAATTTCCAAACCCTGATTTAAGCCGACACCTCTCTTTGAGTCAACAGATGATCTATTAGCTTTGTCAAAGGATGATTTGTAAATAAAGTTTATCTTAAGCTTTTCCGTAATAGTTTTTAGGTACTCGGCACTCATCATAGCCATTTTTTCCGACTCAATAGCACATGGGCCAGAAATTAACGTAAGGTAATCTTTAGAAACAAGTTTATGTTTATTTTGTGTCATAAGCGATTTTGATAAAACTATTAAATAGCGGGTGTCCACTCATTGGTGATGAAGTAAATTCAGGATGAAACTGACTTGCCAAGTACCATGGATGATTTTTGAGTTCTAAGATTTCCATCAAATCTTTGTTACCAGAATAACCTGAAAATAGTAGATCTGTATCATTGAACTTATTAATATAACTATTATTTACCTCATATCTATGACGATGTCTTTCAGTTATAATATTTTTTTTATAGAGAGCATATGCTAAAGAAGATTTTATAAGATTACATTTTTGCGCTCCTAATCTCATTGTCCCACCCATTTGTTTAATATTACCTTTTAATTTACCTTTTTTATAATCTTCCCATTCAGTAACTAGCGATATTACTGGATGAGGAGTATTTATATCAAATTCAGTACTATTTGCTTTTTTAAGCCCCAGCACATTTCTAGCAAATTCTATAACAGATATCTGCATACCCAAACAAATACCTAGGTAAGGAATATTATTAACCCTAGCATATTGAGCAGTAAGTATTTTGCCATTTACACCTCTATTACCAAAGCCTCCTGGAACGACAATTCCTTGTAGCTCGCTAAGCTTCTTTGTATTAGTTTTTTTAATATCCTCTGAATCTATAAATTTTATTTCAAGAGAAGTATTATTATGAACAGAAGCATGAAGTAATGACTCATTCAGTGATTTATAAGAGTCGGCTAACTCAACATATTTTCCGACCATTCCAATTTTCACTTTTCGTTTACATTTTCTGAGCTTATTAGTGAAATTTACCCACGGCTTAATTACTGATTTCTTATGTGGAAGTTTTAATTTTTTTAAAATATAGTCGTCAATTTTTTGATTTTTATACTCAATGGGAATTTGATATATAGTAGAGGCGTCCTGTGCAGAAAATACAGCATCCTTGTGAACATTTGTAAATAAGGATATTTTATTTTTAATATGGTCATTAATTTTATCTTTGGCTCTGCACAATAAAATATCTGGCTGTATTCCTATAGATCTTAATTCTTTAACAGAATGTTGTGTTGGTTTTGTCTTAATTTCATTTGTGACCTCTACAAGTGGTAAGAGTGTGAGATGGATAAATAAAGTATGACTTTCTTGCATTTCCATGTTTAATTGTCGAATCGATTCAAGGAATGGAAGAGATTCAATATCACCAACAGTACCACCAACTTCAACAAATGAGATATCAGCACCTTTAGAGCCTTTTTTGATAAGACTTTTAATTTCATCTGTCACATGTGGAATTACTTGGACTGTGCTACCTAAATATTTTCCTTCTCGTTCTTTTTTTATAACGTGTGAATAGACTCTTCCTGCTGTCACATTCGAGTTTTGGCTCATAGTTATACCAACGAATCTCTCGTAATGGCCTAAGTCGAGATCAGTTTCAGCACCATCTTCAGTGACAAATACTTCTCCGTGCTGGAAAGGGCTCATTGTACCTGGATCGAGATTAATATATGGATCAAGCTTTTGAAGAGAAACCTTGTAACCCCTTAATTTAAACAAAGATGCGAGGGAGGCGGCTGTAATACCTTTTCCAAGGGATGATACGACACCACCTGTAATAAATATATATCTAGCCATTCAGATTGGTAAATTATAATCTATTAAGGCGAAAAGATATATATTTATCTCAATTCTGTTGATATAAAGGTATGTTCATTTCCGTATGCAACTAACAACTCATTGTTAGAAAACAGCAATATAAACCTATCTCTCTCCCACAATGGTACACTTTTGTCTTGAAATATCTTTTTCAAATCCTGATGATTATTTCTATTTAACTTTATCTTTTCATTACCTTTAAATTGTTTGAGTGTAATAGGTCCTTTTTTATACAATTCATCATAAACTCCTAAGTCTTTTATCTGTTTAACAGAAACTTTATTATTGCCAAAAGATATATCTGTTTTTAAATCCCATAATTTTTCAAGAACTTTATGATTCGGTTGTTCATCTACTACATATAAAAAATTATTGTATCTGATTATTGATTTTTTATTTTTAAGCATACATTTTGGGTAATCATTATTATCATTAAGTAATAAAGACAATAAATTTGATAATTCATTTTTATTTAGTTCATAATTTATGATTTTACTAATGAAATATTTAAGAAAGATAGTATACAAATAGGTAGGGTAGGATTTTAGGATATTAATATCAATTTTGTTTTCAATGACGATATGATCATAAATCAAATTACAATAATCAATCGAGATATTTTTATACGTATTTTGTAAACTAATATTATGTAACATTACTTTATTAAGACTAGTCCATCTTTCTTTAATTATAGGAATAATTTTCTTGCGTATATAGTTTCTATCAAAGCTAGTATCATAATTTGTAATATCATTTACAAATTCTATTTTGTGACTGTTACAACAATCTAGGATTGTTTTTTTTGATACAGACATAAATGGCCGACAGATAATTTTTTTGCCCCTTGACGAAAGCTCTTTTATACAAGAAAGGCCAATTGGTGATGAACCACGAAAAAGACGATAAAAGAATGTTTCAATTTGATCATCAACGTGATGCCCTAAAATTAAAGCCTCACATTCTTTCATCGAATTGAAAATTACTTCATATCGGTGATTTCTTAAATTGTCTTCTATATTTTTTTTTGGTATGTCAGATATATTCTCAATTACAATCTCCATGTTATAGCCGATACAAGCATCTATACAATGTTTTTCCATCTCATCTGAATTGCTAGATATATTATGGTTAATATGAATCGCTCTTATTTTGTATTCATATTCATTTGATAATTCATTTAATATTCTCAAAAGTAACATTGAATCTGAACCACCGCTTACAGCAACAAGATAATTTTTACGTCCTGTTTTTTTTAAGGATCGATGTACTTTTTCTTTGATATTATTGAGATTCGAATTGCCCATAAGATGATATCTTTAATGCTCGAGATTCTAATAGCTCAGGTAAAGATACGCTTCTAACTTCATTAATCATTTCTATAATATTAGATTTCAATGAAGAATACATGGCGTTGTAGTCTCTGTGAGCAGCTCCTAATGGTTCTGGTACTATCCTATCAATCAATTTATGGTTAAGAAGTTTTTCAGATGTAATTGAAAGTGCCTCTGCTGCGATATTTGCTTTAGCTGCATCCTTCCATAAAATAGATGCACATCCCTCTGGGCTAATTACTGAGTAAATACTGTACTGTAGCATTGCTAATCTATCAGCAACACCTATTGCTAATGCACCACCTGATCCACCCTCACCTATTACCACTGATATGATAGGGCACTTAATTTTTGACATTTGGTATAAGTTTTCTGCAATAGCTATGCTTTGATTACGAGATTCAGCATCTATTCCAGGATAAGCTCCAGGAGTATCAATAAAAGTTAAAATAGGAAGATTAAACTTTTCTGCAAGTTTCATAGCACGGAGTGCTTTTCTATATCCCTCAGGCTTTGGCATACCGAAGTTACGATATACTTTATCTTTTGAGTCTCGACCTTTTTGATGTCCTATTAACATTACAGACTCGTTATCAAGTTTAGCAAGTCCGCAAATAATTGCTTTGTCATCACCAAACATCCTATCTCCATGAATTTCAATGAATTCAGAGAACATGTGTGACACATAGTCCAATGTATATGGTCTAAGAGGGTGTCTAGCAATTTGAGATATTTGCCAATCGCTTAGGGATGAGAAGATTTTGTTTATATTTTTCTGTAAATCTTTATTAAGTGATTCTATGTTATCGAGATCCCTCTGGGATGCGCTAGCACTGGTCTTAATAGCTTTAATCTTATTGTCTATCTCTAACAATGGTTTCTCAAAATCAAGATAGTTAGGGTTGTAGTCTGACATTGTTGTATTATATTAAATATTAGTAAAAATACTAATGGTATTTGATTTGTACATTATCATAACCTGTAATAGATCTAATTTCTGATAAAAATTCATCACTGATGTTTACAAATAAGTCTTCCTTTGAATCCATTGGTACAATCACATCCCGATTCTTATATGACAGTATGACTCTTGTTTTTCCAGTATTATTTTTTGTGATGATTCTCTTAACATCATGTATTTTATCTTTGGTAATATTATCGGATGATAATATTATTTTGATATATTTAGAAAATTTTTCTCTTGCCTCATCAAGTGTGAAAACATTCTCTGCCCTCATTGATAATTGTGAGTCATAATCGTCAATGAACGACTCTCCATGAAAGAATAAGATATTATCCTCTCGTAATATATTTTTATATTTAAGATATTTTTCTTCAAAAAAAGAAATATTTATATATTGGCTACCATCATCGACCTTAAATATATTAATATACTTACTTTTTCCTATTTTTTGAGATCTAGAGTCTAATATTACGCCTGAGACAGTCGTAGTTATTTTAGTTGATGCGTTATTTATAATTGTGTTGTTGAGGTCTGAAATCTTCTTCAGCTTCATATTGAATAACTCGTCTTTGTATTTATTAATTGGATGACTCGACAGATAATATCCAAGAACTTTTCTTTCTCTGATAAGCTCATCATTCGTAGGATTGATTACAGCTTGCTCTTTTTTGACTTCAGGTTTAAGTGAGTTTTTTTCATTTGAAAATAACTCACTTTGTCCAGAGGCAATATCCAATTGTTTTTTTAGACCTTGCGACATCAGACTATTTAAATTTGAGATGATAGATGTTCTTGATTCAATATTTAATGTATCAAAGCATCCTGCTGAAATTAGAGATTCAATGGTTCCTGAATTAACAGTATTTAAATTTATTCGAGAGAAAAAATCATCAATATTTGCAAATAGCCCGTCCCGTGATCTGATTTCACTTATATGTTTAGCTGCATTTTCTCCAACACCTTTGATAGCACAAAATCCATAATTTATCGATTGTTCATTACTTGGTTCAAAATTAAATGAGGAGCAATTTATATTTGGAGGATTTACCTTAATGTCTAATTCTTTACATGCAGATAACAAATTTATTATTTTATTAGTGTTATCCATATCTGAAGAAAGTGCAGCTGAAAAGAATTCGTATGGATAATATGTCTTAAGATAAGCTGTTTGATATGACAGAAGTGCATAAGCAACAGAATGAGATTTATTAAATCCATAACCAGCAAACTTTTCCATTTTATCAAAAATTGATTTAGCAATATTTCCATTGATATTATTTTTATTGCAACCATCTATAAATCTTGATCTATGATTTTCCATTTCTTTTTGTTTTTTCTTGCCCATTGCTCTTCTCAGTAAATCAGCATCTCCTAGTGAGTAACCTGCCAATGATCTTGCTATCTCCATTACTTGTTCTTGATATAAAATTAGGCCATTTGTTTCTGATAAAATATTTTCAAGTTGTGGATGTTCATATTTTATTTCTGCGCCATGCTTGTTCGCTATAAAATCATCTACCATATTAGTACCAAGCGGACCGGGTCTATATAATGCAACTAAAGCAACTATATCCTCAAATCTATCTGGTTGGAGTTGTGCCATATATTTTTTCATACCTAGTGATTCAAGTTGAAAAATTCCTGTCGTCATTTTATTTTTTAGTAAATCAAATACTTTAGAGTCATCCAAAGGAATTAAATCGAGATTAATTCTTTCACGTCTGTCAGATATCATTCTCAATGCCTCATCCATCACTGTTAGAGTAGTAAGACCAAGAATATCAAATTTAACTAAGCCAAGTGATTCAATATCATCTTTGTCATACTGTGTTATTAATTCATCTTTATCTTCTAGAGAATAAATTGGCATAAAGTCAGTAATATCTGAGGGAGAAATTACTATTCCAGCCGCGTGTGTTCCTGCCCCTCTAGGTAATCCCTCGATTTTCTTTGCTAAATCAATAAGTAGTCTCACGTCATCTCTAGTTTTATATTCCTTCATTAGCTCTTTACTTAGTTTTAAAGCATCATCAATTGTTATTCCTGTTCCTGGAGAGAATGGAATTAATTTTGCAATGTAATCAACAAAACCGTATGAATAATCTAATACTCTTCCAACATCCCTTATCACAGCCCTTGCTGATAGCGTGTTATAAGTAATAATTTGAGAAACTTTATCTTGCCCATATGTATCTATAATATGATCTATAACTTTCTGCCTTTTATTCATACAAAAATCAATATCGAAATCAGGCATGGATATTCGCTCAGGATTTAGGAATCTTTCAAATAAAAGATTGTACTTTAGTGGATCGATATTAGTAATACCCAAAACAAAAGCTACCAATGAGCCAGCGCCAGAACCTCTTCCTGGACCAACAGGTACGCTATTATCTTTGGCCCATAAAATAAATTCTTGAACAATTAGAAAATAACTAGCAAACCCCATTTTCTTGATAACCGATATCTCATTTTCAAGTCTCTCAGTATATTTTTGCTCATCTAATTCATTAGATTTAAAATATTCAGTTAAACCCTCGATACAAAGATCCTGAAAATATTGATCATTGTCTTTTTCAGTTGGATTTGAAAATTTTGGAAGATGATATTTGAATTTTCTAAATTTAAAATTACATCTTTCTATGATATTGGAAATATTTTCTAAAGAAGATGTACAATCACTAAAAAGAGATAGCATTTCTTCTTGAGATTTAAAATATTGATTTGGCGAATATTCGTCTTGGTTAACTCTATCATCAAGTTTGGTTTTTTGGATTATAGATGCCTTAACCTCATTAGCTTCATAATCTGAGTCATTAATAAATAAAACATCATTTGTAGCAACAAGCGGCAATTCATTCTTTTTAGCTATAGATAGCGCAATATTGTTGTACTCGTTTTCATTATTTCTATTGGTTCTATCAATTTCAATATAAAATCTATTTGAGAATATTTTTGAAATACTCTCTATTGTTAACTGTGTTACGCTAGAAGGGTTATGAAGTGTGCTTAGACCACAAATACCATTTCTCCCACCAGACAAACAAATGAGATTAGAATTATATTCATCAATAAGCTCCAGGGTAGCGCCTATATAAGACGAACGTGATTTATGAATATTCGATAATATTTTATTAAGGTTAAAATAACCGTCAATGTTTTGGCAGAGTAGCACAATATTATCAACTCTATTATTTTCTTTAATAATCAAAGGAATTTCGCACCCTATTATGGGTTTAATGTTTGCATCAATACATTTATTATAAAATTTAACAGCTCCGAAAATATTAAGATGATCGGTCATTGTTAGAGATGATATTTTTTGTTTTTTTGCTACATTTATAAGATCATTAATTTTAATAGTTCCAGAGTTGAATGAGTACGATGTGTGTAAATGAAGATGTGTAAAATATTTCATAAATTATTTTAAAAATGATTCTCTATGGTAAATTGTTTTTCCATAGCATTCTATAGCCTTAATATGCTGGGGCGTGCCATAGCCATTATTTTTTCTAAAATTATAAAGCTCATATTTATTATGCAAATAATTCATTTCGAAATCTCTAGCGACTTTTGCAAGTATTGATGCAGCAGATATTTGTGGGATTTTGCTATCACCCCTCACAATACACTCAGAATCAATCTCCGTCTCAGGAGCGTACAATCCATCTATCTGAAGGAAATCAGGCTTAATACTCAAATTATTTATAGCTCTTTTCATACTTAAAAGTGTGGCATTGTGGATATTGACAGAATCAATCTCATCTTTTGTTGCAACCCCTATAGAAATACATAATGATTGTTTTATAATCTTGTTTGCAAGTTTTATCCTAATCTTTTCACTGAGTTTCTTTGAATCTTTGAGTTCTGGGTAAAGTATCTCGTTAGTTAAAATTACCGCTGCACTAAAAACGGAACCAATAAGGCTGCCACGCCCCACTTCATCAACACCAGCTATTATTTTACTTGATTTCATCTAAATGGTATATAATGTTCATTCTATCAATCAAGTTAAAGAATTAACATATGGT
>MDTD01169969.1_pt1 | contig 12872 bp, 11 predicted proteins | sample 811221 | NCBI WGS metagenome assembly MDTD01 (sample SAMN05326646, study PRJNA326480) | marine metagenome | isolation source: seawater | place: Pacific Ocean: South West | collected 2011 | reverse complement strand
TTGTGCGACGGTTTGGACAACGATTGCGATGGTATTACGGACGAGACGTTTCCGCAGTTGGGGAAGGACTGCGACGGAGATGATGAGGACCTATGCGTAACGGGTACCTGGCAATGCAACGCTGACTTTAGTGGCGTTGAATGCGTGGAGGTTAAACCCAACAAGAAGGAACTCTGTGATGGTTTGGATAATGACTGTGACGGCTTGATAGACGAGAATTTTGAGAAGCTAGGGGAGCCGTGCGATGGCCCCGACCAAGACCTTTGTTTCAATGGAACCTACACGTGTAACGAGCTGAAAGTGGGGGTCAAGTGCATGGAGTTAAAGGAGAATTCTATCGAATCGGACCCATGCAACGGTATCGACGATGATTGTGACGGAGAGATCGATGAAGATGCGGTGACGCAAATCTGCGGCGAAGGGGCTTGTTTGAATGTGGTTGAATTGTGCGTGAACGGCGTTCCGCAAGCCTGCCTCCCCTTGGACGCGGCGTCACCGGAGACATGTGATGGTCTGGATAATGACTGCGATGGCTTGACCGATGAGGAACTTGGCCAGATTGCATGCGGGGTTGGTGAGTGCGTTCAGGTTATGGACGCTTGTGCTGACGACGCGCCCCAGGTCTGCGATCCTTTCGAAGGGGCTGAAGAGGAGATTTGCGACGGACTCGACAATGACTGCAATGGTGTTGTGGATAACGGTTGCCCAGGTGGTGATTGTCCTGAGGGCTATGTCACCAACGAGGATGGTTATTGCGAATCTGAGTCGTATCCCGGAATGCTGTACGTACCCCAAGGCAGTTATGAGATGGGATGCCCTGTTGAGTTCGACGATAGTGCTCCAGCAGAAGCCAGTGGTAATTGTACCCTCGGCGGGCTGAAGAACTCGAACCCATCACACACTGTCACTTTGGATGCTTTTGGCATTGAACGTACAGAGGTCACTGTCAATGCATACAAAGATTGCGTCAATGCAGGTGAGTGCAGCATGCCTGTGCCGACGGATAACGGAACCTGCAAGAGCAATAAGTCCACCTGGGATGATGGCGGAGAGCTTCCCGTGAATTTCGTGACCTATGTGCAGGCTCAAAACTATTGCACTTGGCGGGGAGCACGTCTGTGTACCGAGGCGGAGTGGGAAAAGGGAGCGCGTGGAACGGAAACCTTTCTTTACCCATGGGGTTATGAAACGCCAACCTGCGACCTCGCCAATTTTAAGGGGTGTGTAGGTGAAGCAGACGAAGTTGGCTCTTTAGTGGAGGGCGCGAGTGTCTACGGTGCTCTGGATATGGCAGGAAATCTCACGGAATGGACCGCTGATAATTTCGCCTCGGAGTATTATGCGGTGAGTCCCGAGTTGAATCCGGAGGGACCAGACTCAGGTGGAAAAAGGGTAGGTCGCGGAGGGTTCTTTAACAGTTCTGTCTACGATGTGCGTTCCTACCGGCGATTTGGCTACTCACCGGTCCTAGCGTGTCATTACCTTGGCTTCCGATGTTGCCAGGATGCTCCGTAGATTAGCCGACACCCATCACGTGGCGCATCCGAGCCCGGGCTGAATTGAGACGATCTTGAAGCGGATCGGTGGAACTTCTTCGTCGCGGAGACGCCGAACTTCCACCCATTGCAAGTGCCTCCGCTGGTGAAAGATTGTCCATAGCAGCGGCATGTTCGACACGAGAATAGCGCGGCTTTTTCGGGAGTTGACCAACAAACGACTCTTGGAGGATTTGTCGCGCTTGGGCTGGCGCAACGTTTTCTGAGGTCTTAATTTCTCTCAAGATGTCGACACCCTCGGGTGTTTTGAGCATGACAAGGAGTTTGCCAGGTACGCGAACGAGAGTGAGGACACTCGTCGAATCAATCTTGATTTTGCCCAGGCAGTCCATGGCGCCATCGCCGAGCATGTATTTCGATCGACGTATCATGAACAGGGCGAAGAGGCCGATTGCGCTCAGGGCAAAGACGATAGTCAGGATCAATGTCGTTGAAGAGGAGCTTTCCTCTTCCTCAGAAGTGGACTCAGCCTTAGTTGTTTCCCCTTCAAATGGAAGCCCCGGAAGTCCAACTCCTGCAAGCTGTAGAGCAGGCTCTGTCGATGCAGCCTTTGGTTCGGGGGGGGGAGGTTTAGCAACGACGGGAGCAGGCTTTCGCTCAGGTGCTTGTGTGGGCAATTGCTTCACCAGATATGGTGCCTTGACCGGAGGTGCGAGCTTGACTCGCGGTGGTTCAGCTTTCGCAGCTTGTACGGGAACTGGAGTTTTAGGTGCAGACAGAAAGGTTCGAATGGCGGTGAAGGAGGCTGGTGAGGTCCACCGGTTCATCACAAAACCGGATTGACCTGTTCCACTTAACTCTACTTTCGACCAAATTTCGCCCTGAGAGAGGACACGGACTGCCTCACCTTGGGAGAGTTTACGTACCAGGGTTTCGTAGATCCGCTCCGGATCTTTGACGACCCAAACTTTGGGAACCGTTGCTTGGCGGTACCCCGACGAATCGTCGTCCGTTCCATGCGAGGTGGCCTTCTCAGTTGTCCCCGATCGAAGTTGTTCCTCGACGGCTAGTGCGTCGCTGACAGCTGCCCCTTTCGCTTCTTCAAGTAGAGTGCTGAGAACATATCCACCTTGCCCACTACCATCGATGACTGCTACCCGAAGCCATCTCCCATGTGCCGAAATGACACTGACGATGCCACCCTTGGGTAGTTTCCTAATAAGCGAAGCCCTTGGTTCATTCGGATTTCCAACGACCCAAACTAAGGGGGCTGTGGTTGCCCGAAAGTCTTCAGCCGTTTGATCACCCGTCGGTTCGGCATGGGCCTGACCAAGACTGAAGTTCGATGCGAGCACAAAAATGCTCACCAAGATGCTCGTTCTCACTAATTTTTGACTGACCGGTTTCATTGTTACTCTCCGATACATTCCACCGATGGCTTAAACAGCAAGAAGCGGGCCAACCCCAGTAAACGGTGTGTGTCGAGCTTGTGAGCGTTTCGTGCAGCATCAATTCGTCAGCTTGTTGACGCCTAGATTGGGAGCAAACGTCAATGTTTTGACGGTTGCACTTCCGTTGGGAGCATGGTTCCATTCGTTCCCATGAAGATATGCGTTACAGGCGTGCCAGGCTGGCTTGGTACGCGAATGCTCGAGATTCTCGCCAAAGGCTACGGTGACGATAGGGCCCCGAAGGTTCCGAAAATAACCGAGGTCTCGCTTCTGATGGAGGACGGTAAGCAACCGCCTCCGGTTCTTCCTGACAACGTGAGGGTCACCTACGGTGATATCAGCACGGGACGAGGTGTTGCAGAGGCCCTGGCGGGTTGCGATGTCGTATGCCACTTGGCAGCCATCATCCATCCGACCTGGCGCGGTATTGAACATCTCTACGCCGTGAATGTGGACGGCACGAGGCACATCGTAGACGCAGCGATTGCTGCAGGCGTAAAACGCATTGTCTATGTAAGTTCCAATAGCGTCGCAGGTCTTTCGACGTCGCTCGGTCGACCATTTAGGGAGTCAGACCCCGCCCGGCCTTACCTGGCGTACGGCGAGAGCAAGGCCAAATCTGAACGAATTATCCTCGATGCCGCCGCCGCAGGAAGACTCGAAGGAGTTATCCTGAGAGGCTGTTGGTATTATGGCCGATGGCAAGCCGATCGGCAGACACGGTTTTTCCGAATGATCGCTGCCGGTAACCCGGTGATGTTTGGTAATGGAAGAAACCTGCGCAGTTTGACGTACGTTGACCACCTTGTATGTGCCATCTTTGCGTCTGCTACGGTCAAAGAGGCGAATCGGCGGATATACTGGATTGCCGACGAAAGACCTTACGAAACAGTCGAGATTTACAACGCCATTGCAGACGCTTTGGGCGTTAGGCACCCTCGACCAAGACGTCTTCCAGGCCTGGTGAGTAAGGCATGTGCGGTAGCAGATGTTGTCTTACAAAGGGCGGGAATCTATTGGAAAGAGGTTCATGTCGCTGGGGAGATGGCTGAGGACATTGCCTGCAGCATCGACCGTGCACGCAAAGAACTCGGATTCGAGCCATGGGTCGATTTACCGGTGGGCATGAAGCGAAGTGTCGAGTGGTGCTACGAGCAGGGACACGACCTCTCGCCTGCACCTCCTCCGAAGTAATGGTCCGAAGAGTTGCTATAACAGGCGCAAGCGGCTTTATCGGTACGGCGCTTGTGCACCACTTTCTTGAGCGTGGTCTGGAGGTTGTAGCCACCGATTGGTTTGAGCCAAAGCAAGAACTAGCCGGCGCACGGTTCATTCGTGCAGACATTTCGCGGCTCGAAGAGCTCAAGGGACTGTTCGACGGAGTCGACACTGTGTTTCACATGGCGGCCATCCCCTCCATTGCTCGGGCTCCGGATGAGCGTTACGAAGCATCCAATGTCGTTGGCACGGAGAATGTCGTGTCCCTGGCTTGTCAAAGTGGTGTGACGAGTATCGTCCATATGTCGTCGAGCACCGTATACGGTATCCCCAAAGCCATCCCGATTCCTGAGAATGCGCCGTTGGACCCAGCCTGTGCGTACAGCCGAAGTAAGTTGCGAGCAGAAGAGGTCGCGCGCGCGTGTCTCGACGGCGAGGCGGGGCTTACGATTATCCGTCCACGCGTGGTGGTGGGACCTGGTCGTGCAGGAATCTTTGGTCTTCTTTTTGGATTCATGAAGTTGGGACTTCCTATACCGCTGCTGGGCGGAGGAAATAACCACTTCCAATTCACGAGCGTTGCTGACCTCTCGTACGCGTGTGAGGTTGCTGCATTACGCAACCAGGGGCAGGGAATTTGCCGGGTTTATAATATTGGCTCGAACGTTGAGCGGTCGTTGAAATATGAGCTTGAAGAACTGATCCACTACGCAGGAAGTAAGAGTCGGTTGGTAGGGACACCATCCGCGCCGGTACGGCGACTTATGCAGGGGCTCGAGAAGTTCAATCTCAACCCACTGGTTGAGGAGCAGTACCGCATTGCCGATGTTGATTTTGTGCTAGATACATCGCGAGCCGAGAAGGAACTCGACTTTTGTCCTCAGCACCGCAATTGCGATGGACTTTTCGCTGCGTGGGATTGGTGGAGCGCACGCGGCGGCTCTGGCCTTGCCGATATTCGTGCATGGTGGAAGCCTACTCGCCAAAATGACCTACAAAAGGTTGAGGGCCAGGAGTAGAGTCTAGAAATGTGTGGCATTACCGGTGTAGTAGGGCCTGAGGCCGCAGCGTCTATCGATGCGATGACAGACGCACTTACCCACCGCGGCCCGGATAGCCAAGGAACATGGCATCACGACGGTATTGCACTCGGAGCTCGAAGGCTTGCCATCGTCGATGTAAGGGGAGGACGGCAGCCGATGGTTGCGGGTGCCCACGTGCTTGTTGCAAACGGCGAGATCTATAACTACCGGTCGTTGCGCACCGAGCTTGAGTCGTTGGGAGATTCTTTTTCCACCCAGTGCGACGTCGAAGTTATTCTTCACGGAGTAAGACGTTTTGGCACGGCGTTCTTGGAGAGGTTAAGAGGTTTTTTTGCATTTGCCCTCTGGGATGGTGATGAAGAAACTTTGCTTCTTGCGCGCGATCGTTTTGGTATTGCCCCGCTCGTATGGACGACCATTGGTGCGCATTTTGTGTTTGCCTCGGAGGTAAAAGCCTTCGAGCGCGTGGATGGTTGGGAGGCACGGCTAAACCATGCCGCCCTGGGCGATTATCTAACCCATCGATATGTCCTTGGACCTGAGACTCTGTTTGAGGGAGTACAGCATGTTCCGCATGGTCACTGGATGATGCGGAAAGCCGATGGAAGCATGCAAACGCAGCGTTGGCACCGCTATCCGCGAGCTGGAAAGGACACCCTGTCTCTTGTGGAGGCAACAGAGAGGCTGGAGGAGGCCTTAGAGCGTGCCGTTGCGAGGCGTAGGCAGGGAGAAGTCCCGGTGGGGCTCTATCTTTCGGGCGGTCTAGATTCCTCTCTCATTGCAGCTATTAGTGCGGCTCAGGGGGAAGCCCTTCCCGCCTTTTCACACGGATTTGATCCCACTGCCGATGAGACCTCTGCCGCGCGCGAGGTGGCAGAACATCTGGGCATGGCTCTTACCCGAGCCAATATCACCCCTGATAGTCTCCTTGAATTACCTAAGATTGTACGAGCGATGGAACAGCCGGTGGCGAATTCAGACGTCGTCGGGTTATGGCAGCTAGCGCATCATGCAAGCCAAGATGTAACGGTTGTTCTATGCGGGGAAGGGGCCGATGAGCTTTTTGGAAGCTACCCTCACCAACAACTTTTGGCAGTGCTTGAGGCTGTTCCGCGACCGGCACTTCAAGCTGGTCGTCAGCTTCTCGGGGCAACACCGTCTTGGCTGCTCAATAGACTATCGAGTTATCCGGGAGCAGGAGAAGACGGAGGCGTTCGCGACCGCTTAAAGAGTGTCCTTGCGGAACGTAGTCTATCGGCACGATACACAAAACTCGTGTGTCTGTTTGACGAACGTGAGCGTTCGAGGCTCTTGGGACCGAAAAATACTCTCGCCTTCGAGGGAAGGACATCTCTCGTGAATGAGTTGGATAAGGAGGAGGGTGTGGCACTGGAAAGGCTGGTGCCAATGAAATTCGAGTCATGGTTACCTGACTATCATCTCGGCCGCGAAAATCGCATCGCAATGGCCCATGGTCTGGAGGCTAGATATCCCTTCCTAGATGTTGATGTAGTCAATGCAGTAGCTGGTTTGCCCTTGGGGTACAAGACAGGTTGGCTTCCGCCCAGAGAGAAGAGGTTATTGCGCCGGATCGCTCGTCAGCATCTACCTAAAGCAATTGCCCAGCGTCCCAAAGGACCAGTTCGTGTTCCGTTGGCCTTGTTTGGTGAGCACTTTCACGCCATGCTTGGTGACCTATTGAACGGTTCATCGGCCCGCACTGCGGGACTGTTAGAATCGTCTGAAATCGAAGCAATGTTGAGCCAGGTTCGAGCGGGGAGCTTTCTTGCGAGTAGGCAGGCTTTTGCCCTATTGATGTTCGAAATTTGGTTGCGCGAGTGGAAGGTATCATGTCGTTAGTCAGAGTCGTGAAAGGCCCCTTGAAGGGTGGGGCATTGTTGGGGTTGGTCTTTGCGCTGATGCTCTCGGTTTCCGCGTGCGGGACTACGGCGTCGCAGTTGGTTCCCCTACCAGAAACATCGCCTGAAGATGCAGCGGTAGTTCAATCCGGAAAGCATGCTGCATCGGCAGTACGAAGTCTGGAACTCTATCGACATTTTGCAGATCTTGTTGCCGGCGAACGGTTCATTAAGTTTGTCATCGACGTGAAGAAGAAGCAGATGATCTACTTCAATGTACGTGAGTATCCGATGCACACGGACTTCATCTTCAAGGAGATATACAAAGAGGAGATCTCGCCTGAGAGACTGGGCGAGTTCATGACGAACTATAACGAAGAGAAACCGGAGTTCATTCTCGGATACATCGTCTACCACGTCGATCAAGACATCTGGACCTTCTCGTTTTGGGAAGGGGATCGCATGTCGGCTAAACATGTTGAGTCATCCTACGAGCACCTTAGGCAGTCATTCTTTGCAGCTGATCGCATCGCATTTAGACCTGACTCGCCACACCATGAAGACGTAGCCAAGCAGTTAGGGGATGTTCCCGTCATCACAAATGACTCTATCTACAAGATGGCAACGTACCAGACCTTCAATCCAGGGGAGAGTGTTGGCCTGTTACGAATTGTTCGAGACGAGGATCTGGAGGAACTGAGCTACAACACCAACGAGATTGTCATTCTCAAGGCTATCGTCCCGGACATAACTGTGGTTTCGGGCATTATCTCAGAGCAATTTTCGACGCCTCTGTCGCATGTTGCTTTGCGTGCAAGAGCCTGGAACGTCCCTCATCTCGGCTTGAAAAATGCGTCGATGAAGTTTTCAAAGTTAGAAGGGAAGATGGTCTTCCTGGCTGCGACATCATCGGACTACGAGCTTCGGCTTGCCACGAAGCATGAAATTGAGCAGTTCAATAAAAAGAGGGCGGTTAAACGAGAGGTTGTCATACCAAACGCTGACCTTTCGGAGGTACGCTTAAAGGGGCTCGACGCCATTCGAGCTAATGAGGTTCAGGCGTACGGTGCCAAGACCTCCAACTTGGGAGAGATTGTTCACGGTCAACGACCCGGCATCAACGTTCCTCCTGGATTTGGCGTACCGATTTCCTTTTATGACCAACACATGAAGGCTCACGGTCTTTACAAGAAGGCGCACGGTCTACTTGAGGATCCAATCTTCCAGAAGGATGCGAGAATTCGACGAAAGAAGTTGAAGGAACTTCGGGAGACGATTCAAGAGGCCCCACTCGATACCAAGGTATTGGATCAACTCTGGGCGCGTACGGAGGCAGTCTTGAAGACCGGTGCTTCAGGAGTTTTCGTCCGATCTTCAACGAACGCTGAAGATCTTCCCGGTTTCAACGGAGCAGGTCTCTACGACACCGTACCCAATGTCACGTCGCGTTCTCAGCTCGAGAAGGCAGTGAAGAAAGTTTGGGCGAGCGTCTGGAACCTTCGTGCTGTTGAAGAGCGAAGTTTTCATGGGATTGATCATCGCGGCGTGTACGGTGCGATCCTAATCCAAGCAGGGGTCAACGCTACTGCAGCTGGCGTACTTGTGACGACAAACCTTTTTGATACGACTTCGAACCACATCTACACAATCAATGCGAAATGGGGCCTTGGGATGAAGGTTGTTGACGGCCGAGAGACACCAGAGCAGCTTCTGGTCGATATCAATACGGGGCAGATTCGAGTGGTTTCAAGGTCCGAGGACAACACGATGCTTGTCTTTGATGACAAGGGTGGGGTGAAGGAAGTCACCACACAGGACAAGGGACAGGTTGTTCTGACGCCTGAGCGAACGATGAAACTCGCGAATGCAGCGAAAGAATTAGTCCAAATCTTTGGCGCTCGTCCGCCCCTAGATGTCGAGTGGCTCTTCGTGGGGGAAGAGCTACAAATCGTTCAGGCTCGACCCTTTGTTACAAAGTAGTTGAGCTAACGAATACAGCGTCGAACGCGCTTCAATATTGGCTCGGCAAGAAGCCATCGAACGCCACGTTCCGTGAGGTGGATGTTATCCTTCGCCCTAGCTCGCACTGGCTTCTTTCGTCCCGGAATCGTGATCTTTTGTTTGATCTTCCCTTTTCGATCCGTGGTTTGAGCGATGCCATCAATGAAGATGGTGCGCTTATTAAACTTTCGAACACGCTGTCGGATAATCTTTCGAATCCGCTCCATTCGTTTCGACGCGCGTTCCTGAGGTAAAGCCGTAGGACCCAGCCATACAACCGTTCGTTCGCCCTTCTTGCCTGAAAGAATAGATAGGAGTTTGTCGACCCGCTTCGCGTATTCTTTCGCCCACTTTTTATCTTGGTACTTGATCCACTTATATTTACCTGCGTTTAGGTGCTGGCCATCGTTTGTCCCGAGAGACACAATCACGATATCCGGCTTGTTCTTTTTCATGATCTTAGGAGCTTTACCTATCCAATCATGAAAGTCGGGTCGAGCGAGGCCTGTGGAGGCCTTACCCCAAAATTTTGCCTTTACCTTGTCCTTCTTCAGCTCTTTTTGAAGCATGCGCCCCAAGACGTTGCCCATAGTTGAGCTTCCAATCGCGTAGATTTTAGGCTTCTTACGTCTGGTCTTTGGGCAGTAGGAGGCGCGTTTTTGCTTCTTTACACGCTTGGTCTTAGCCGCGACCTCCGGCGCATTTGCGAGGAGCGGAAAGCAGAGGCAGAGAGCCATAATGGTGATGATAAAACGATGCATATTAAAATTGGATGGGTGCTGGATTCACAGAACCCGGGCGAATCATTTCTATTCCTGGGGTAGACCCGTGGCTAATTCGGTGTAACGATCAGCCTCATGAGGCCACTGTCTGTCAACTGTGAAATGGTAGTGAACACATGCATCTGGGCACTCCTGGTGTGTCTATGTTTGCTAACCAACCCCACTCAGGCGGCCACGAAGGTTCCACTGAAGGAGCAAATTGAGCGGAGTCTGGCCTGTGAGCAAAAAGCCCATGTACTCGATGTAGGATTGAGTCATTGGGGTGAGGAAGAAATTCGCCGGAACCAAATTCAGTTGCGTGCTCAAATTCGGCTTATTGAGTATTGCCTCGAAAGAGGGAAGCTAGAACTAAAAGCCTCACGTCGCGAATGGGACGAGCGTGTAGCGCGCTCAAATGAATTGAGGCGACATACAGCACAACATTTACGCGAAGCGGCTCTTCGTTCGACGATCAGCAAATTACTTAAGCGAACAGATCGGCGCCTTCATAAGCTTCGGAGACATGTTCCCGATTGATTTAGTAATCTTCGTCTCTCAAGTCGGCAGGCATAATTCCCAGAAGTTCGATTTTAAGATTACTGCGGGGCCTTGCTTGGCAGGCCAGTCGTTCATTGTCTCGAAATCGTTTTCGATGGCGTGTCACAAGTTCTCTTTCTGGTGCCGTGGTGGGGGTCAATTCGCCCTCTAGGAGGCGAATACGACAGGTTCCACATTCCCCTTTACCGCCACATGCTTGGGGAATACCGAGTTCATGGATCTCAGAATGCCCCAAAAGATTGAGCTGCCGGTAGCCATCAAGGTCGCGCTCTTCGCCATCAGGAAAGTTCCAGCGAATCATGTACGATGGTTTCATAACGGCTCTTCCTCGATGTCATCTGAAGCGTTGTTGCTGGAGTTTTAGGTCCGAAATGTGGATGGGATTGCGTCAAGTCCGACCCCATCACCCAACTGGTATCGAATATGCTCGCCTAAAGCATCGAGTGCCTGTTCGGTGGCTCCTTCGGTCGTGAAACCGTCGCAGATACCCTTCATCAGAAGACCATCGAATACGCCATCCATAGCTGGGTGAAGTCCACGTGCTTCTCCTGAGAGAACGTGAGTTCCAGTATCCGTCGCAACAACGCATCCACCGCTTGGATCTCTCACGACAACGTGGGCTACGCCTCGACGCTTCGCGGCGGCGGCAGCTTCTTCTGCAGACGCTTCATCCAATAACTGACCGGAAGAGTAGGGCGCTTTGATCACCAATAAATCCACGTGCTCCAGGATTTCGCGAAATGGTTCACGCGCACGTTTGTTCTCTGGTTGATTCCAGCGATCGGGATAAAGCGTCGGATTGAACACGGTTCGTACCCCATGCCTTTGAGCCTGTGAGAACGCGGTAAGCAGCGCGTCTCGGCTTTCGGGGCTGGAGCGTTGGAGAGTCCCCGTTGCGTAAGCGAAGATGCTCATGGTCCAGGGAAGATGTTCGACGTCACTCGAACTCAACGTTGCTGCAGTGCCGGCGTCACGATAGGTCATAAAGGCGTCATCAGATGAGACGATTGCCACACTGTTGGAGCCAGAACCGTGACGAACGTGGTCGAGGTGAAGTCGTTCCCGATCCCACGTTTCAAGTAGCCACTCAGTGTAAGGATCCGAGCCGACGCGGGTAACAAACGAGGTTTCGATGCCCAGCCTGGCGGTTGTGACGGCGGTAACCAGTCCATCCCCCAAGGCTTCCTGCCGGTACCTCGCGGTCTCCTCGGACCCCGACTCTCTGACAAGCCCTACGAGTCCTTCTCCTAACACTATGATCCCTGAGTGCTTTCCGTGGGTCGTCACGCTGTCTTCTCCTGAGTATTTCTACTCAAGTGGGTTGCGGCCTGGTGAACCGCTGCGGCGTAATTGCGAATGCTTCGATAGTCACCGCTATTCAAGAGACTGGGACTCATCAAGGCGTTCGTCAAGATCAGCGCACGAGCGCCCGCATCCAGGTAGCTCGCACATTCGTCTCCGCCAATTTCTCCGTGAACAAAAAGGTCTTTATTACGCGTTTCATGTTCGAATTCAGCGACGGTAGCGATGCCATCTAGACGTTCAATGTTCGGTATGCAAAGCGCGGATTCTGCATTGTCGGCAAGACCGGTTTTTGACGTTATCAAAACGGAGGGAACGCCACTTATCTGTGCTGCCTGGACTGCAGCCTTCGTTCCGAAAACGAAGGCGACACGGTTTAGATCAAATGTGTCTAGTTCTTCACGCGTTTGGACATCCCAGAGGCCGACCAGCAGGTCAGAGCGCGACCCTAAGGCTGAAACGAGGTCCGGAGCGGTTGCAATCGAGGCTGCTATGGCCACCAGTCGAAAACCACCGGCCCAGCAGGCCGTGCCCGCCCGAAATGCTTGCTCAGCGTCATCAACATTGATTAGTGCAATCACGGGCGCATGGTCCAGGGATTGCTCGAAAGAATTCGTCATAAGGCTTTACCGGCAGCTGTTCACGTCGCTTTTGTTACTCGCGCCTTGAAGGCACTCGATCTTCTTCCTTGATGCACGCTCTTCACACTTGTCAACGCAGTCTTTCTTTACCTGCTGGTAGATCCGCTGGGCACCCTCCGGTTTCATTTTGACTGTACTTGTAGCAGCGCCTTGGCCACTCCCCACTTTTCTGTCCAGGTCCTCAAGCATGATGTGAGCAACGTTTTCGCATGCCTTAGTACAGCTAGCCCCTCTTGAGTCCTTGGACTCTTTCGCACTGCACCCCGTGGTCAGAGCAAGCAACAAGACGAATAGCCCTGGGGTTAGATCACACGTTCTAAAAGGGATGAGCGTTCTACGCATAGGGCTTGAGGGTCTAGGGCTAGCAGTTCGGTAAAGGGAGGATGAAGGGACTACTTACAGGCTTTGACTTCTTCGATGGAGCCAGCGTTTTTCATGCAGTCCGTCATTTTTCTGGTTTGGTGGTTCGTGCACTCCTCGACACACTGCTCGTAGAAGTAGTCCCACATACCTTTGGCGAACTCCATCTTCAGCTTGTTGAT
>MDTD01074041.1_pt1 | contig 12873 bp, 6 predicted proteins | sample 811221 | NCBI WGS metagenome assembly MDTD01 (sample SAMN05326646, study PRJNA326480) | marine metagenome | isolation source: seawater | place: Pacific Ocean: South West | collected 2011 | reverse complement strand
TGTACGACATTTTCTGCTTCTTCACGATGAATTTCTATGCTGTAAGATGCCAGACTGCGATAAACACTGCTGCGGGTATCATAAACTTTTTTGAAAGCATCGTAACTGTCGTCTTCATGAAGGTAAACGGGCATGCGATTGCGTTGGAAGCGTTCGTAAATCACTTCCGGATCCACATCCAGATAAATAATCACCCCGATTTTCTGAAGTAGTGGTCGATTTGCTTCAGGCATGGGAGCTCCTCCACCGGTTGCCAACAAAACCCCATCCTGTTCAGCCACTTCTTTCAGGGCCATGGATTCGTACTGACGGAAGGTTTCTTCACCATCGTAACGGAAAATGTATCGGCAACGCTTCTTCTGACCGGTTTCGCGTTGATAGACGTCTTCAACCACATCATCAAGATCAACAAATCGCATGCGCATGCGAGTAGCCAGAATTCGGCCAATGGTCGATTTACCCGCAGATTTGAAACCAATCAACACCACATTCATCAAATATGAAACTCCAACTGGGTGACATGCAGCAGAGGGATACTGCCATGCTAACGAGAAAGCGAACCTACAATAAAGCCCCTTGCTCAGCTTGCCACCCGAAGCCGCACAGATCGAATTACATTCTACGTCTCCTTTATGATCACTTGAAAAGCAGCCTTGAACTCCGCTATACTTAAACACTTTAAAGGGATTATGTATGGTAAAACAGGTTAACCTTCTGGCTCTTTTTTTTGCGTTGCTGGTGTCAACAGTTATGGCAGCAGGCCCGGTGTGCTCGGTGTGCAAGCACGAGATCAGCGGTAAATATCTTATCGCTAACGGACGCAAATACTGCTCGTCTCTGTGCCTGAAGAAGACGATGCCCAAGTGCGCTGAATGCGGTCGCCAAAGTGAAAAGATGTTGATTGCCAATGGCAAGCATTTCTGCTCCCAGGCATGTGCCACCAGGCAGGCCCCTCAATGCTCGCAATGCGGCAAGTCCATGGTTACTGATATTTACGTGCGAAATGACGGTAAGGTGACAATCAAAGTCTGCCGTGAATGTGCATTCCCTGCCTGCGATGGCTGCGGGAAAAAGATCATGGGCTCCAGCCTGCACAGCGATGGCAAGACATACTGCTCCCAGGCGTGCTTTGAGAATACCATGCCGCCATGTGAAATCTGTGGACACAAAAGCACTGCCTTTTTAACTATTGACAATCATGTGTTTTGCCAGCGGCATGCTAACGGTCATCGATGTTTTGAATGCGCATTGCCGGTTGGGGACAGGGTTCGGCCTCTCAAGGATGGTCGGCACATCTGCACAACCTGTGATGACAGAATGGTGGTGAAATTATCTGAAGCGAAACGCATGTATGATCGCGCCCGTCTACAGATTCAGGATATTACGGGGCACCGGGTCAGCCAGGTTCCTGAGCTTTCTCTGGTCGACAAAGAAGCGCTGTACCGTCAAATGGACAGTGAAGTCAATACTCATGGGGCCAAAGCGGTCAGGGGTTTTTACAGCAGGGAAACCGTGACAGATGTCTATAAGAATTTCTTTGGTAAAGAAGTGGACCGCAAAGAAAGCGTTTCCGAACAGATTCATATTCTAAGTCATCAACGACCAGATAATTTCATGGCAACAGCCATACATGAGCTGACTCATGACCTTATCGCGGACCATTATCCACGACTCAAGGATGCCCCAGACTGGGTTCATGAAGGCATTTGCCAGTATGTGGCAGCCACTTATTGCCGGAAATTTCAGTTTGGTGATGCGTTGCACGTGATTGAGACCAGCCCCAACCCTGTCTATGGCGACGGCTATCGCTACTTCAAAAAGACACTCGGAGATAATAACTGGGCCGGTCTTAAAAACTGGATGCTTAACTCACCTGTACCTTCCAGATAATAGCTGCTGGAAAAATCAGCATATATCCAGCAGCTGCATGTAATCCTTTTCCGGCAGGAGATTCATATCTGAAATCCGTGTACCTTGGTTTTTTCGGACTGAGTACCAGCAAAACCTGATCTGGGCAGATTGATAGATGACCTGTGATTTCTGAAAAAAGATTCTGGTGCAGGGGGCGATCAGATTCAAACGACCGTTATAGTAGAAGCTTTGCTGCGGCGGAACTGCGCCTGTCCTGAGTCGATACTTGCTTGAGGAACATTGTGATGCCTGAAGAAACCCAACAGGATAAATCCCTGCACCGTGGTCTGGTGCCTTTGATGTTGAGCAATCCGGTTTTTGCCAACATCATGATGTTCATCCTGATCTTTGGAGGTGCTGGCGCAGCTTTCATGATGACACGGGAAAGCTTTCCTGACTTCAACCTGGATATGGTGCAGGTGACGGTGGCATACCCCGGCGCCGATACGGATGAAGTCGAAGAGAGTATTCTGCTGCCGATGGAGGAAGCACTGGAAGGTATTCAGGACGTCAAGCGGATCTTTACCACAGCTAGTGAAGGTGCCGGCATAGCTGTGATTGAGGCGAATGAAGACGCCGATATCCAATTGGTCAAAGACGATGTCAAAACGCGGATCGATACGATTACGACCTTCCCCCGCGATGCAGAGGAACCCATCATTGAGGACGTCAAGTTTAAGGATCAGGTAATCAATATTGCGATCTGGGGAGATCTGCCGGAGTCCAACCTGAAGGAACTGGGACGATCGATTAAAGATGATCTGCTCAATATGCCGGAGATCAGCCAGGTCATTCTGGGAGGAGTGCGGGCAGAAGAGGTTTCGATTGAGCTTTCTGAAGTCAAGATGCGAGAGCTGCAATTGACTTTCGATGAGGTGACACATGCGATTGCAGGGAGCAGTCTGAACCTGCCCGCAGGCACGATTCGTACAGATGCGGAAGACCTGAAGATCCGTGCAGCAGGTCGCCGTTACTGGGCACAGGAATTTCGGGATGTGGTGGTACGGGCCAATGATGATGGCACGGTGATTTATCTGCGGGATATCGCGACCATACATGATATTTTTGATCCGGAAAATCAAGCATATGCCCGTTTCAGTGGCAAACGCGCAGTAAATCTTGGCGTACAAAAAACCGGAAGTGAGGATGCGATTCAGATTTCGGATGCGGTCAAACATTATGTGGCGGAAAAACAGAGTGAACTGCCGGATTCGGTACAACTGACCACCTGGCTGAACACCTCACGGCTGGTGGAAGACCGAATTAACCTGCTGACCAAAAATGGTTTAATCGGATTGGCGCTGGTCTTTCTGACACTTTGGTTTTTTCTCAACCTGCGACTGGGGTTCTGGGTCACCCTGGGAATACCAACTTCCCTGGGTGGTGCTTTACTGATCATGTGGCTGACTGGTCAGAGTACCAATATGATCAGTCTTTTCGGTATGATCATGGTGCTGGGAATTATCGTGGATGACGCGATCGTCGTGGGTGAATCGATCCATGCCAAGCATGAGGAAGGTCTAAAAGACGATGAAGCCGCAGTTGCAGGCACTCGTGAAGTGGTGTGGCCAGTGTTTACGGCGATCTGTACGACAATCGTAGCCTTTATGCCGTTGTATTTCATCAGTGGCATCATTGGGAAGTTTATCGGGGTGATGCCGGGGCCGGTGATCGCGGCGCTGGTGATTTCGCTGGTAGAAGCCCTGATCATTCTGCCAGTACATTTACGGCATGGGCACAAGGAAGGGCCGATCAAGAAAGTAACCTTCCTGAATTTTCATGCCTGGCTGGTGGGTAAGGTTGGGAAAGGGTTGAACTATGTAATAGAGAAGATCTACGATCCTTCGCTTCGTTTTTTGCTGAAATGGCGATACGCGTCAATTGCAGGAGCTATCAGCATCATGATCCTGATGGGGGGTCTGATTGGCGGAGGTTTTGTCAAGTTTGTCTTTTTCCCTGAGCCAGATGACGAGTTTATCCGGGCAAGTATTGAATTGCCTCAAGGCGTTCCCATAGAAACCACCACAGAAGTAACCGACCGGCTGCTGGAGGCATGGAACAAAACAAAAGCTCAGTTCAAGCCTCAATTAAATGGAAAGCCTCTGGAGACAGCGATTTTTTCAATCACGGGTGGTACGGTCGGCGATCCTGAACGTCCGCCGGTACAAGGCACTCATCTGACCGAAATTTTCGTGGAATTGATGCCAGCGGAAGATCGAAACATCCATTTCTCAAAGATTTTGAATGCGTGGCGTAATTACGCGGGGGAAATTGCAGGCGCGGATGTGGTTAAGTTTGAAAATCTTGGAGGAGGGCCACCGGGCGGAAATATAGCCATTGATATCCAGAGCGATAATCAGCGCCGACTGGAAGAAGCGGTTGAGGCACTAAAGGAAAAGCTGGCGAGTTATAAAGGGGTGTATGACATCAACAGCGATTTTAAGGCCGGTAAGCGTGAGCTGAGAATTGTCCTCAAACCTGCCGGACGTACCGTCGGGCTGACACTGGAAGATGTTTCCAGGCAAATCAGAGCTGGCTTCTACGGACAGGAAGTGATGCGGATTTACCGCAATCGGGAAGAAGTCAAGGTCATGGTACGCTACGAAGAAGATGAACGGGAAACATTGGCGCAGCTGGATCTCCTGCGCCTGCGCACTCCCGATGGACGAGAGGTCCCCTTTTGGGAAGTGGCAGATATCGAGCGCAGCAGTGGTATTGCCAGTATTCGCCGACAGGATCGGATGAGAGTGATTGGTGTGACCGGAGAGACGGGTGAAAATGCCAATACGGAAGAGATCATGGTGGACCTTGAGACAAACTTCCTGCCTATTCTGGAGCGCCAATATCATGTGAATGCCAGTATTGGATTTGACGCTGAGCAGCGTCGTAAATCTGCTACAAGCATGATGCAAGGAGGGTGCATGGCCTTGATTGTGATCTACCTGATCATGGCAACCGTGTTCAAATCCTATCTGCAACCGCTCATCATTATGGTAAGTATACCGCTTGGGATGATTGGGGCGTTTGCAGGGCATATTATTTACAGTCTCCCGCTGACGATGATGAGCTTCTTTGGTATGGTGGCTCTGATGGGAATCGTAGTCAATGATGCCATCGTACTGATCGTAGGCATCAATGATCGATTTCGTAGAGGAGAAGATTTCTACGAATCGCTGGTAGAAGGCGGTAAGCGCAGATTCAGGCCTATTTTGCTGACGACCTTGACCACTTTTGCAGGTATATACCCGATTATTCTGGAGAAAAGCCTGCAGGCGCAGTTTCTGGTGCCGATGGGCATATCCATTGCATTTGGGGTGCTCTTCGCGACGCTTTCAACTCTGGTGGTGGTACCTTGCCTGCTGGGCATTCTTAACGATGTGCGGCAATTTCTATTCTTCAGCATTCGCGGACAGTATCCGACACCTGAGCTGGCAGAACGGCATATGCCGGGATTAGGAGAGTTTTGCAGCAGCTTACTTTTGTTTACACCGTTTTTTTCACTGAATGAAGATGAGTCTGAACCATCGGATAGTGGTCAGGAGTCTATTTCTTCTTCGGAATAGATAGCGACTATCCATTAATCTGGATGATTTTTTTGATACTGTGTTTGTTTTGCGTAAACTGCTCTTTGGTTTGCCTGTCAAGCGTAGTATATTCGACCCAACCCCCTTCATGTCGAAGGGACATTACCCGAGTGGAGGATTGCGATCATGGGTGGTGAACACACCTTGGAGAAGCACTGGGAATTCATTCTGGATTGGCTGGAAGAAGAAGCACCGGATATCTACGATACGCTGGAAGATGGTGCAGTCCGGGATGATATCGAAGCGTTTGAAGATGATCTGGGATTCTCCCTGCCTGCCGATGTGCAAGTATTCTTTTCACTGGTAAACGGTGGAGAGGAGTCAGACCTGCTGCCTGCACGAGAAGCTGAGGATGTGGGATTCAGCCTGCTGTCACTTGATGAATCTTTTTCAGCTCGGGAAAGTGAACTGGAGCTGCGTGAAGAGTTTCCCGAGGAAATGTTCAGTGGTGATGATGAGGTGGCGCACGTGGTCTGGCATCCAAGGTGGGTACCTGTTGCCAGTAATGGTGAAGGTGACTATTACTGTATTGATCTGGCCCCGGCTAAAGGTGGTACGGTGGGGCAGGTTATAGCGGTACTTCAGGAAAACTATGAGCGATATGTCATCTCAACGTCTATTTCAACACTGATCGCTGATCTGGCTGAGGGTCTGGAGTCGGGAAAATATGATTATGACGAAGACCTGGGAATCGCCCAATTCGGGAGCGATGAAGAAGAATAGCATATCATGACGAGAGTTGCGAATAGGCGTTGAAATGTACAGGGAATGACAGCGAAAAGGCGCATAGTAGTTGAAAGTCCGGGCTGAAACTGTACACTTACGTCAATCGATCTGGTGCACTCGATTCATAGTGGTATTGACGAACTGTGACCGAGATGTGTATTATACGTTTCGCTTATTGTAGCGGATGCCGAAGCTGCCAAACGGGTAGGATGTCAGGGAGAATTAGGTTTGAAGTTTGCCGTTGCCGAGAATAACAGCGTCAGCTGCCCGATGTGCAGAGCTTCTTTTGGGGTTACACCGGATTTGATTGGTGCTGATGTGCAGTGCCCGCAATGCAGTTGCCAGTTCAATATTCGTGCACCTCAACCCAAGGTATCCCAAAGCGGAATCTCCCTCGAAGACATTAGTGAAGATGATATGGCTCCCATGTCGACGGTGCGCCTGACCCGCAGTAAAAAAGTGCTGGAACAATTGCGCGGCAATATGCCCAAACCTGCGGTTAAGCAAGCTAAGCAGAAGCTGGCAGAGGTAGAGCCCATCAATATGCGAGTGGCATGCCCTTCCTGTGCATCTGCATTTGAAATTGCGGAAGAGTTTTTTGGTGCAGTTGGCGAATGCCCGGACTGCAATACTGCTTTTATCATCAAGAAACCTCAGCCGATCGAACCAGAACCGCAAGCGTCGAATCAGCCCTACAGCTCGATTCGTATTCGTTCGACACGAGGGCCTGATGCCTCGCCGGGATCTGCCCTGTCGGCCCCTTCTTCTGGTTCAAGTGCGCCTTCCGGACCGGGTGGTACCTCTCCCGGCATCAATGCATCCGGTATTGAAATCACCAAAGATGAATTGGCTCCCAAGCGCTATTCCGCTACAGCCACAGTTCGCCTGACCCGCGATATGAGCTCAAGGGCAAAAGAGCGCAAGAAGCAGGAAATGGCCCCACCCCCTCCTCCTGAACGCGTCGCCCAGATGCAGGAAGTTCTGCCAGTAAATGACGAGGTCGCCTGCATCGGCTGCAAAGGGGCTTTCGAGGTGACTCCTGATTTTTATGGAGCTGTTGCCGAATGCCCGGATTGCGGTGCTGAGTTTATCATTGGCACTCCAGAGAAAAAGGCGAAAGCACCATTGAAGGTAAAGTCTGCTCCACCGCCGCCAGCGCCACCTTCACCACCCGCTCCGGCTCCAGTCTCTCAAAGACCGCCAACCCCAGCACCTCAGCCTAAGGCGGCACCCGCTCCTAAGAAACCTGCAGTTGCCAGAAAAAAACAGACACCACAACCACAAGCTGCACAACCACAAGCGCCTACAAAGCCAAAGGCTACAGCAAAATCGGATACGAAAGAGCGAAAAATGTCCCCACTGTTGATCATGATTCTGGTGATCATAGGAATCATTGTGCTTGGGGTTGTGATTCTGGCATTCTGGGTTGTCTTTGGCAATAAAAATGACGAGACTGCTACCGCGCTCTGGCACGGAATACATCCCTTATTGGCCACGGTACCGACTTGGTGATACGCCAAATCTGACTTTGAACTGCCGGCTGAAGTAAAAAAGCGTACTAAAACCGCAACGTGTGGCGACATCACCGACGGAAAGGTTTTGGTCATTCAACAGCACAGTGGCCAGTTCCAGACGTGCACGTATCAGGTCCTCCATAGGACTGACACCAAAGGATGCTTTATATAGCACTGCAAAGCGGCTGTCACTCAATGCAGTCATGCGCGCAAGGTCGTGGACTCGCCATTCTCGTTCAACCTGATTCAGCATAGCGAGACGGGCAGCGACCAGTTTTTCGCGATGAAAAGGAACAGTCCCTGAGGGCATTTCTCGTTCGTCGGAGCGATTGCGTGCAATCAGGGTCAGTAATCTGCGGAAATGAAGGTCGAGCATTTCTTCCCAACATGGCAACTGACTGGCTCTTTCCATAAAGATGTCTGCGGCTGCTTTTGATATGGGAGCAGATGCCTGCATGGGGAGGATCAGATTCACTGGCAGCCCAAGGTCGCTAATGAGCGAAAGTAATGGTTCGCCTATGGCAAATACCCAGTCGTTGATAAAACTTTTGCCAGGTAAGCCGCGATGCCACTGGGGAAAATTCGGGGCTACCAGCATGACATCTCCAGCCCGACCTTCTTCATAGCCGTTTGCCGTCAATGCAATGAAGGGGGTATGAAAAACCAAGATGCCATAATGAGGCTGCCCATTGGGATAATCAGCGATGTAATCAATGGCATGATCAGTCGCTAACCCCATGGACTGGAGAGCAATTTTCCCCGTGGGGGCCCTGACACCTGGATCAAATACTTGTTTTTCGACCATATTCTAAAAGTCTCATATCAAAAGAATAATGCAAATGAATAATGCAATCGTCCATAGCGCTATTCAGCGGATTTCAGTATCAGTACAGTAATCTGAGAACCAACCCAACTCCTCATTTTTCAGGAAAGTATCATGCAAACTATTTCTCTTGATGGCCTGTGGTCAGTCAAACAGGCAGATTCCCATGAAATTTACGCAGCTCAAGTTCCCGGATGTATTCATCTGGATCTTTTATCCGCTGAGGCAATCCCCGATCATAACTGGCGTGACAACGAGGAGAAAAATCTCTGGGTTGCGGAAAAGGATTGGACATGGTCACGCACATTTGATGTCGATAAGAGTCTGTTGAACTGCGATGATCTTTATTTGTGCTGTGAGGGTCTTGATACCATTGCTACGGTCGAGGTAAACGGTCAGGCTGTCATTGACGCAGACAATATGTTCAGAACCTGGAAGGGTTCGCTCAATGGCATTCTCAAGGCCGGCGAGAACGCTATTGTTGTTGCGTGCAAGAGTCCGATTGCGTATATGAAGAAACGTCATGCGGAGTTTCCACTCCCTTCCTGGAATGTCTATCATCCTGATTACGCAGGCAAGAGTTATGTGCGTAAAATGCCATGTTCTTTTGGCTGGGATTGGGGACCACGAGGTGCGACTCAGGGCATCTGGAAATCGATCAGCATAAAGGGCGTGCAGCAGGCTGAGTTTGATGATGTCCATGTCAGGCAACAACATGATGGTTCGGATGTTGCTGTCAGGATTAATTCAAAAGTTCGGACGGTCAGCACAGATACATATGCTATTCGGGCGAACTTGTCGCTGCATGGCGAGATTGTTGCATCTGCCGAAGGCACAGATGACCTGTCGATTGATGTTCCGAATCCACAGCTCTGGTGGCCAAATGGACTTGGAGAACAGCCCCTGTATGACCTGAAGGTTGATCTGCTTGATGATTCAGGTGCTATTCTGGATGAACGCAGCTATCGTCTGGGATTGCGTGACCTGAAGCTGATCCGTCAAAAGGATAAATGGGGTGAGTCTTTTCTGTTTGAGGTAAACGGCGTCCGTTTCTTCTCCAAAGGGGCAAACTGGATTCCGGCAGATATTTTCCTGCCACGTATTACGCGTCAGGATTACGAACGGCTTATCGGTGATGCTGCTGATGCGAACATGAACATGCTGCGCCTTTGGGGCGGCGGTTTCTACGAGTTCGATGAGTTCTATGAAGTGTGCAATGAAAAAGGCATCCTGATCTGGCACGACTTCATGTTTGCCTGTGCCGCATATCCCACCTTTGATGAAGCCTTCCTGGCAAACTGCAAAGAGGAATTCATCGATAACCTGCAGCGAATCCGGCATCATGCTTCCATTGCGTTCTGGTGTGGGAATAATGAGCTGGAGCAGGGGCTGGTTGCGGATGAATGGAATGACCATGCCATGGCTTATGAAGACTATATCAAGCTGTTTGAGCAACTTATGCCAGACGTCATTGCGGAATATGACCCTGATCGCGTCTACTGGCCTTCCAGTGGGCATACTCCAGGAGCAAATGGACGCGATGCCAATAACGAATCATCAGGTGACTGCCATCTCTGGAGTGTCTGGTTTGGCAACAAGCCTTTTGAGCATCAGCGCACCTGGACCTGCCGTTTCATGAGTGAATTCGGCTTCCAGTCTTTTCCTGAAATCCGCACCATTGAAAGCTTTACGGAACCGGCTGATCGCAACTGGACCAGCTATATCATGGATTTCCACCAGCGCAGCCAAATGGGAAACAGGACGATTTTTTCCTATATGCTCGATTGGTTCCAGATGCCGAAGTCATTCGAAGAAAACATCCGAGTCAGCCAGCTTTCTCATGGGCTTTGCATCAAATATGCCACTGAACATCTGCGCCGTATTCAACCGCGTAATATGGGGGTACTCTACTGGCAGATCAATGATATGTGGCCGGTTGCCAGCTGGTCCAGCATTGACAGCTTCGGCAGATGGAAAGCACCCCACTTTCTGGCGCGACAGTTCTTTGCTCCAGTGCTGGTATCTTTGCTGGAAGATGCGGATAGGGGAACGATTGCGGTTCACCTTTCCAATCACCGGCGAGATGCATTTACGGGTGATGTGAAGTGGCGCATAACGGATGCAGCAGGCGTGATTCTGCAAAGTGGCTCTACACGGGCAGATGTCGGCTCTCAAACCAACGCGGAACTGACCGTGCTGGATTGCACCGATCTGCTCAAGTCACATACTGCTCGTGATCTGCTGATCTGGGCTGAGGCTGTTGACCAAGGCACGGTTGTATCCCGCAATCTCGGGCATTTTGAAAAGCCCAAACATATCCAACTCCAAAAGCCAAACCTTCAGACGAGTGTGGAAGAAGGACCGGATGGAAGTTTCCGTATCGTCCTCAGTTCAGATAAACCGGCGCTCTGGAACCGGCTGGAGTTGACTGGTGGTGATGCGCGCTTCAGTGACAACTTTATCTGTCTTGATCAACACGAACAGGCTGTCATTGCCGTCAAGCCGCATGATTCACTCACGGCGGAGCAGGTGCGTTATCAACTGAAGGTTACCAGTCTATTCGATACCTACACCTTTTGATTGCCTGAATATAGATTGTTTTAAGGCGTCTGGTTGACTTCGACAGATCAGGCTCTCTTGCATGGAGAGCTTGGTCTTGTACTATAGGGATGAAAGAACATGCCAACCCCCTTTTACAATCTGGAGCAACCTAAATGAATCGAAGTCTTGCATTCGGTATCTGCTATTTGTTTTCACTGTCACTGTTCGCGGCAATGCCCGAATGGAAACAACGCCTGATGCCGGAAGACGATACGTGGAAATCTACAGAGCAGCACCTGATCTTTCATAACGAATCGGAGCCGGAAACCCTTGACCCAACCATGATGACAGGGGTGGGTGAATCACGCATAGGTGAGGCTCTGTTTGAAGGCCTGACCAGCCTGGACCCGGAAACGCTGGAGATTCGACCAGGAGTGGCAGAAAGGTGGGAGGTTTCAGAAGATGGTCTGGTGTACACCTTTCATCTGCATAAAGATTCCAAATGGAGTGATGGTTCTCCCTTGACAGCGCGGGATTTTGTCCATTCATGGAAACGAGCATTGTCAGCAGAAACGGCGTCCAGTTATGCATACCAACTTTATCCTCTCGCAAACGCAGAAGCTTTCCATAAAGGCAAGCTGAAAGACTTCAGCCAGGTGGGCGTCAAAGTCATTGATGATTATACGCTGGAAACAACGTTGACATCACCAACCAGTTACTGGCTGGACCTGACTGCTTTTCACACTCTTTTTCCGGTGCCAGTAGCCTTGATCAACCAACACGGTGATCGCTGGGTGCGCCCGGAACACATTATCTGCAACGGTCCATTCAAAATGGTGGAATGGTCACCACGAGAAAAAATCGTGCTGGAAAAAAATCCCCATTTCATTGACGCCGATATTGTGAAGCTGAAAAAGATCACGATTTTGCCTTACGATAATCTGGATACAGCCTATCGACTCTACCTTCAAGGTGAGATGCATTGGTTGAACGGGGTGCCGCAGTCCAAGCTTGAAGAGATTCGACGTCATCCTGATTATTATGTGACCCCTTATTTCGGCACCTACTTTTACCGGTTCAACATTACACGACCACCATTTGAAGATGTACGTGTGCGTAAGGCGTTTTCCATGGCGATAAACCGGTCTTTGATTACCGATACCATTACCCGTTCCGGTCAGCAACCCGTAACCTCCTTTTGTCCTCCAGTTGCGGGTTATGAACCGGTAGATGGGATAGGGTATAATCGCGAAGAAGCACGCAAGCTTGCAGCTCAGTCCGGTTACGGCACTGCTGATAAGCCGTGGCCGGAAATAGAAATCCTGTTCAATACCAGTGAAGCGCACAAACAGATTGCTGAAGCTATTGCGCAAATGTGGAAGGAAACCTTTGGTGTTACGGTATCGTTACGCAATCAGGAATGGAAGGTGTATCTCTCGGAGCAGGATAACCTGAACTTCCAGGTTTGCCGTGCATCATGGATAGGAGATTACAGCGATCCAAATACTTTTCTGGATATGTTTGTGACGGATGGCGGCAACAATCGAACCGGCTGGTCGAGTGCAAAGCATGACGATCTGTTGAAGCAGGCTCAAGCGGAGATCAATTCTGAAAAGCGGCTGGCTCTCTACCAACAGATCGAATCGATCCTGGTGAAAGAAGAGACTCCCATTGCACCAATCTATCGCTATGTGAATCAAGGGATGCTCAACGAGAGCGTTTATGGCTGGTATGAGAATATCCGTGACCGTCACCCCCTTCAATATATCTGGCT
>MDTD01007760.1_pt1 | contig 12873 bp, 9 predicted proteins | sample 811221 | NCBI WGS metagenome assembly MDTD01 (sample SAMN05326646, study PRJNA326480) | marine metagenome | isolation source: seawater | place: Pacific Ocean: South West | collected 2011 | reverse complement strand
TTCAATTTTATTATATAAGGTAAGTTCAACTTTTTTGGGATCTACCAAAACAAATTTAACTTCAGCAGGGTGCTTTTTGTAAAGAAGTGATGTTAGGACTGCATTCAGACCAACTGATTTACCTTGACCTGTAGCACCGGCCATTAGTAAATGTGGCATTTTTGCTAAATCAAATACAAGAGTTTCATTATTAATTGTTTTCCCTATGGCAATTGGAAGATCCATTGATGATTTTTGAAACTTATCCGCTGCAATTACAGAGTACATAGAAACAATGGTCGGATTTTTATTTGGAACTTCAATTCCAATTGTACCTTTACCTGGAATAGGTGCAATTATTCTTATTCCAAGTGCTGATAATGATAGTGCGATATCATCCTCTAAGTTCTTAATTTTTGAAATTCTTATTCCTGCATCTGGGACAATTTCATAAAGAGTAACTGTTGGCCCAATTGTAGCTTTGATATTTGAAATTGAAATATTATAATTATTTAATGTTTCAACAATTTTATTTTTATTTTCCTCTAACTCCTGTTTATCAATTGTTATTTGACCTGAATTATACTGTTTAAGTAAATTTAAATCTGGAAATTTAAATTTTGATAGATCTAACTTTGGGTCGAATTCTCCAAAATCGTCAACCAGTTTATTTGCAAGATTATTATTTGTAGATTTCTCCTCAACTACTTTCTCAACCTGTATTTCTAATTCACTTGTATCTTTATCTGACATTAAATTCACTTCATCTTTTTTTTCCGTTTTTGTGAGATCTATACTATGACCAGGTTCGTTTAATATTTCAGAATTTTCATTGTCATTTTCATGATTTACATTTTCCTCAAATTCATTGGGAGTTATATTTTTCTCAACATTTAATAGGCTTTTTAATTTCTTATAAATTGAAATAATATTATTTATTCCAAAATCGAGTCTTATCGTAATGTACATTATAAACATAAAAATCAACAGAAAAATTATACCAATATTCTTTATATAAAGTTTTAAAAATTCTGTAATCTCAAAACCTATTATTCCTGAATAAATACTTTCTTGCTTTAAAATTCCAAAAAACATTGAAAAAAAGAATAATAGATATAATCCCCACAACCATCTCTCGTAAAGTTTATTACTTTTTACGGCTAACATTAAGTGTAATGAACTGATAAAAATCAGAATTGGCAATATTAAGGATGCAATCCCAAATCCCATATAAACTAAATAGTGACTTATATATGCACCAAGTTTACCAAAATAATTAGCAGATTCAACTTCATCATTAAGAAAAAAATCAACGTTGCTTTGGTCAATATATCCATTAAAGAAATAAGAAATAATAGAAATAAATAAAAATAGGGATATAATTATTAAAGTACTTCCTATAAATAGTCTTTTTGAGCTTGATATTTCACCCTTCTTTTTGTTTTTATTAAATGAAAAAATATTTTTCATCAAAAATTATTTATTGCAATTTAATAATCATTTAATCAAGAAATCAATTTTTATTCAAATTTTATTTTTAAATAACAACTTAATTTTAATGGAAAAAGCAGCATATATCAATGTGGTTATTGGGCTTAGCCAATTAAAAATTGCATAAATAAAATATTCTGTCACTGAAACACCAAGAACACCATAATGATAGGCACCGCAAGTATTCCATGGAATCAGCGCAGATGTAACAGTGCCTGAATCCTCTAATGTTCTACTTAAATTGACTGCAGAAAGATTTTTTTTCTCAAATGCATCTTTAAACATTTTTCCAGGTATTACTATTGCGAGATATTGATCAGATGCAACTAAATTTATACCAATACAACTAACCGCTGTACTTGCAAAAAGACCAAATGTATTTTTAGCCTTGCTAAGCAAGAAACTTGTTATTTTTTTAAGAGCGCCAATCGCATCCATAGAACCACCAAATATCATTGCGCTAATTGTAAGAAAAATCGTCCAAAGCATGCCCTTAATTCCACCAGAGTCATACAGCCTTTCTATCCTAGGATTCTCTGTTGGAATACTTGTATCTGTGAAAATAGATAACAAAATAGACACAGTTCTCGAGGAGTCAATGCTTTCGAGAATATTATTTTGAAATATTAATGAAAAAATTATTGCTCCAATTATTCCAAAACTAAGAGCAATGATAGGTTTTATTTTTAAAAATGCTAATAAAATAACGAGTGCAGGTATTAAAAACAATAATGGTGAAATATAAAAATCTTTTAAAATTGTATTTGATAGATTATTAATATCAATCATTTCTGCTGATAAATTAACATTTATGTTAAACCCTAATATTATAAACACGATTAATGTTACTGCATATGTCGGAAAGGTAGTATATGACATGTATTTTATATGTGAATATAAGTCAGTTCCAGCCATTGCTGGCGCTAGATTAGTGGTATCACTTAGAGGGGACAATTTATCACCAAAATAAGCACCTGAAATTACTGCTCCGGCTGTCATTCCTGAGGGAATATTAAAAGCTATACCTACAGCAATTAAAGCAATACCAACAGTAGCAGATGTTGTGTAGGAACTACCTGTTGTTAATGAGACTAGGGTAGAAACGATTAATGTCAGTGGAAGGAAGACTAAAGGGTTAACTAGATTTAATCCATAATAGACCATTGCTGGTATTATTCCGCTTATTTTCCAAGTACCTGCTAATGCACCAACAAATAAAAGAATCATTATTGGAGTACCGATACTCTTAATGCTTGAAACTATTTTTTTACAAACAAAAATGATGTTAATTTTTTCAGAAAGCCCTATTAAAGTCGCAACGAAAGAAGTTAATACTAATATGTAATGGTAAGTATAATCTCCAAGCCAATCATTATTTTCAAAAAAAATTATATTATAAGATAACATTATAACTAATAAAATAATTGGGATTATTGATTTACTTAAGCTAATTTCGGATGTTACTATGTCCATTTATGGAAGATTAAGCTCTGTAAGACATTCTTTTATTCCCCTGTAGGTTCTTGAAATATCTTGATCCAAACCTATTGAAAACCTAATCAATCCTTCACTGAGACCCATCTTTTCTTGTTCATTTTCAGAAATTTCGGATGAGGTTGAGGAACCAGGTGCACAAAATAAAGTTTTGTAAAAGCCTAAACTGACTGCTAGATATCCTAGGTTTCTTTTTTGCATTTTTTCCATTAATTTATTAGCGTTGTCTAAACTACCGACATCAATAGTTAGCATACCTCCAAAACCGAAATCATTATTCATGATTCTAGAAAATACCTTGTGTGATGGGTGAGATTCTAATCCTGGATAGGCTGTTTTAATTCCATCTTTTTCAAAAGATTTAGCAAGATACAATGCGTTTTCGCTGTGTTTTTTTATTCTTATATGCAATGTTCTCATATTCTTTAATACAGATGCTGCTCTGAGACTATCCATTGTTGCTCCTAGTAGCATAAAAGCACCATCATTAATATCTCGAAGAGAATGAATAAATTCTTTATCACTACAAACTACTCCTGCGATTGTGTCACTGGTTCCGTTAATAAATTTTGTCAAACTATGGATTACAATATCAGCTCCGTATTTTGCTGGCGTAACAGAAAGAGGAGTGAAAGTATTATCAACAATTAATTTAATATTATTTTTTTTTGCAATTTTTGAGATTAATTCTAAATCCGCTATTTCTAGAAGAGGATTTGATGAAACCTCACAGTAAATAATTTTCGTATTTGATTTTATTGATTTTTTGATTTCGTTTAATGATGTTATGTCAACAAAACTTGTTTTAATACCAAGTTGAGGTGTAAAATTTTTAAGAAATGCATACGTGCCGCCATAAACTGTCCTGCTAGAGATTATGTGATCATCAGATTTACACAGTTGCAGTATTGTTGATGTAATTGCGCTCATTCCTGATGAAAATACATTAGCAGCCTCGGTTTCCTCCATTGCTGCACAAGCTTCCTCTAAATAAAGATTACTTGGAGAAGAGTTTCTTGAATACAAATAACAACCCTGCATATTTCCTTCAAATGTTTCACTCATCGAATTAGCTGAGAGAAATGTGTAAGTTGACGAATCAGAAATTGAAGGGTTCACACCTCCAAATTCTCCAAAAAACTGTAAGTCTTGTATTTTATTTGCTGGTTTTGATTTCATTTATTATGTAACTTGAACTAGTATTTTTTACTAATTTACCAAATTCAATTTTAATACTTTAAAAATCAATTTAAGATTTAAATATTTGTATTTTTGTGACTAATTTAAATAATATGATCACATTTGATGTAATTGTAATAGGTTCAGGCCCAGGGGGATATGTTTCAGCCATCAGAGCTGCTCAGTTAGGAATGAAAACCGCACTCATTGAAAAATACCCAACTATGGGTGGTACATGCTTAAATGTTGGCTGTATTCCAAGTAAATCTTTATTAGATTCATCTCATCATTATGAGAATCTACTTCACAATTTTAACGATCACGGAATCACAGTTGATGGAACTGTAAAATTAGATTTAGACAAAATGATGCAAAGAAAATCAACTGTTGTAAATCAAACTACTAAAGGATTAGAATTTTTGATGAGTAAGAATAAAGTTGAGGTTTTTCATGGTTTTGGCTCATTTGATGATGCTACAACAGTTTCTGTAAAAATGGAAACTAAAACTGAAAAATTAAAATCAGAAAATATTATTATTGCAACTGGTAGTAAACCTTCTAAATTACCTTTTGCACAATTTGATGGTGAAAGAATTATTTCATCCACTGAAGCTCTCAAATTAAAAGAAGTACCCAAACATCTAATAGTAGTTGGAGGCGGAGTAATTGGACTTGAATTAGGTCAAGTATATAACAGATTGGGATCTGAAGTTACGGTAATTGAATTTCAAGAAAGAATAATTCCAAATATGGACTCTAGTCTTTCTAGAGAGCTAGCTAAAGTTTTTAAAAAAACTGGTGTTAACATTAATACATCTCACAAAGTTACATCTATCAAAAGAGAAGGAAATTCTGTGATGGTTTCAGCAGATAATAAATCCGGTGAGAGTTTAAACTTTGAGGGTGACTATTGTTTAATTTCAATTGGTCGAAGTGCGTATACTGAAGGTTTGGGACTTGAAAATATCGGAATCCAAACAGATAGTCATGGGAGAGTTGAAGTAAATGAAAATTTACAAACAAGTATTCCTAATATTTATGCCATAGGTGATGTAGTAAAGGGTATGATGCTAGCACATAAAGCAGAGGAGGAAGGTGTTTTTGTAGCTGAACATATAAACGGTCAGAAACCACATATTAACCACAATTTAATTCCTGGTGTAGTGTATACATGGCCTGAAGTTGCTTCAGTTGGTCAAACTGAAGAAGCCCTTAAGGAAAAAGGTTGTAAATACAAAGTAGGGCAATTTCCAATGAGAGCTTTGGGAAGAAGTAGAGCTAGTAATGACCTTGATGGTTTTGTCAAAATATTAGCTGATTTTGATTCAGATGAAATTCTAGGAATTCATATGATTGGGGCAAGATGTGCAGATTTAATTTCAGAAGCTGTAGTAGCAATGGAATATAGGGCATCAGCTGAAGATATTGCTAGAATATCCCACGCTCACCCAACTTTTTCTGAAGCAATTAAAGAAGCTGCTTTAGCTGCAACAGAGAATAGAGCGATACACATATAACTTCAAGAAACTGTATTCTATTTTTTCCAACTAAATAATTAAAATGCAATCCAAATTTGAATCCTACATCAAAGATAATCTACCGTTTCTTTTTAAAGAAAGAAGTATCGTTTGTTGTTCCGCTGGTATTGACAGTATTGTACTTTTTCATTTGATGTATTCTATAAATAAAAATTTTGTGGTTGCTCATTGCAACTATAAGCTAAGGGCTGATGAAAGTGATTTAGATGAAAAATTTGTCAAAACTTTATGTAAAAAATATTCGATTAAATTTTTCTCAAAAACATTTGATACTGCAAAAATTAAAAAACATTCAAAAAAATCTATTCAAATGATTGCCAGGGATTTAAGATATGAGTTTTTTGATGAGATTTCAAAGTCAGAAGATATAAAGCATATATTAACTGCACATCACATTAATGACTCCTTGGAAACTTTTTTGATTAATATCTCAAGGGGATCTGGACTAGACGGTTTGGTTGGAATTCCTTCAATAAATAAAAAAATTAAAAGACCACTAATCGATTTTGAGAAAAAAGATATTATGGAATATGCAACCACAAATAATCTGACGTGGAGAGAAGATTCTTCCAATTCCTCTAACTCATATTTAAGGAATCAATTTAGAAATAAAATTATCCCTGAACTTGAAAAATTGGAAGGTGATTTTTTTAATAATTTTAAAAAAACTCTTTCATACTTAAAATTGTCAAATTTAATTTTATACGAAAAGATTGATGAGTATAAAAAAAATTTTCTAAAAAAAAATAGTATCAACTCTGAAATTATTTTAAAAATATCTGACTTAAACATGCTTAACAAAAAGGTTTTTTTGTATTATTTTTTAAGAGATTATGGTTTTGTAGATTGGGACAAAATATTAAATCTGTCAAATGGTGAGTCGGGAAAAAAAATAATAAGTGATACTCACATCTTTTTTAAAAGAAAGGACACATTAGTGTTGAGACCGAAGAAAGTTAAAGTGAATGAAAATATTTCAATTGACAATATAAAATCAAATGTAAAATTTGAAAATGGTGAGTTGACTTTTAGTAAGACCAATATCATTAATTATTCTGATCCCAATATTATTACAGTTGATAGAAACAAATTAATATTCCCTTTAAAGCTAAGAAGTTTCCTTAACGGAGATATTTTTTATCCCCTTGGAATGGGTGGTAAAAAAAAGGTTGGTAAGTTTTTGAAAGATAATAATATCAATCATCAAGATAAATCTTATTGCAAAATATTAGTAAACGGAAACGATAAAATAATTTGGGTTTTAGGCATGCGTTTAGATCAAAGATTTTGTGTTGATGATAAATCAAAAGATTATATAAATATCAATTACTTTAGAACAGATTAAAAATCTGACTTATTTTAGAAATCTCAAAAGTTTTTTAACAAAATTTAATTTGTTCTTGTAAGGAGGATACCTAACCTCATTTTCATACCACATGCCCCTTTTTACAACAGATTTTTTGTGTGAGAATAGTTCAAAACTACTTTTCCCTCTATAAGAGCCAATTCCACTATTACCAATTCCTCCGAATGGAAGATTTGGATTTACAAGATGTATAATTGTATCATTTATAATCCCTCCTCCAAACTTATACCTATTCATGATCATATCACTAAATTTTTTATTTTTTGAAAATACATATAATGCAAGTGGATTTGGATTTTGCTTAATAATAAAGTCAATATCATCTAATTTCTCGTAGGTTAAAATAGGTAGTATTGGTCCAAAAATCTCTTCTTTCATAATGCTACTTTTGATATCTGGAGTTTCTATCAATGTGGGTGATATATACAGGTTTTTTTCGTCCAATTCACCTCCGTATAAAACCTTATTATTTTCGATTATTTTTTTTAATCTGTTAAAATTATTTGTATTGACTATCGATGTAAGATCATCAGACTTGTTTTTAGTTGGGCCATACAGTTTTTCAATCGTCTTAATTATTTCTGTAATAAGTAAATTTTTAATTGATTTATGAACTATTAAATAGTCTGGTGCCACACAAGTTTGTCCTGAATTCAATAGTTTTCCCCACACAATTCTTTTACAAGTAACTTTTATATCAGTACTTCCATCAATGATAGCCGGAGATTTGCCCCCTAGCTCTAATGTAAATGGTGTAAGATTCTTAGCAGCGGTCATAGCAACTATACGACCTATTTTTACACTACCTGTAAAGAAGATATAATTCCATTTTTTTTCTAATAAATCTTCAGCAGTTTTTGCATCACCTTCAATTACATTCATTAATTCAGTTGGAAATATATTATTTATAATTTTTTTTAATAGTGCAGAGGTGTTAGGTGTATGTTCACTTGGCTTTAAAACTACGTTATTTCCAGCTGAAAAAGCTGACATTGCTGGAAGAAGAGCAAGTTGAAATGGGTAATTCCATGGAGATATGATTAATACCATTCCAAATGGTTCATAAATTATATAGTCTTTGGATGGAAAATTCACTAGGGAAGAAGATACTCTTTTGGGCTGGGACCAAGATTTTAAATTTTTTATAAATAAATCAATTTCATTGAGTAAAACACCAATTTCAGCTGTGTAGGTTTCAAATTTTGGTTTTTTTAGATCAGAGTACAAGGCACTATAAATATTATTCTCTTCCTTAATTATTTCTTTTTTTAATTTTTTTAAATAATAAATTCTCTCATCGGTAGATAGCCTATTAAATGAATTAATGTAATCACTTTGTTTTTTGTAGGTTTCTTCAATATTCATTTGTTTTATTTTATAGTTTTCCAAACAGAATTATTTTTCACAGGAGCATTTATTTCAATATTTTTTTTTGAAATAGGATGTTTAAATATAATTTTTTTTGCATGTAAATCTATACTTCCATCTTTGTTACTTCTTCTAGATCCATATTTCAAATCACCTTTTATTGGACAACCAATTGCACTAAGCTGACACCTTATTTGATGATGTCTTCCTGTTTCAATTTCTATTTCCAACAAATAATAATTGATGAGTTTTTTTAAAATTTTATAGTGAAGTATTGCTTTTTTTGATTCCTTATGTTTATTTATAAAATGGGTGGATTTATTTATTTTTTCATTTTTCTTAAGCCAGTGAACTAAAGTATCACTTTGCTTGGGAGGTTTATTTTTGGTTATTGCGTAATAAGTTTTTTCGATTTTTCCTTCTTTAAAAATTTTATTAAATCTTTTCAATGCTTTCGAAGTTTTGGCAAATAAAACAACACCTGAAGTTGGTCTATCAAGCCTGTGGATCACACCAAGAAATACATTTCCAGATTTAGAATATTTATTTTTTAAAAATAGTTTTACAATTTCAGGCAGTGGGGTATCCCTACTTTTATCACCTTGAACCAAGTCTCCGCTTTTTTTATTTATCGCGATGATATGATTATCTTCATATAAGACTTCAATATTAGATCCTTTTTTTTTAAGCCTAATATTGCTCTTTCTCATTTGGAAAATTACCTGTTTTAATGTCCTTTGAAAAACTTGAAATAGCAGTAATCATATCATCATGTAAATTCATATATCTTCTAAGGAATCTTGGGTTAAATTCTTTGGTCATGCCAAGCATGTCGTGAAGAACAAGAACTTGACCGTCAACTCCACTTCCAGCCCCAATTCCAATAATCGGTATTTTAATTTCTTTGGCAATTTTTTTAGCTAATTTACTTGGTACTTTCTCTAGTACAATAGCGAAACATCCAATTTTTTCAAGTAGAATGGCATCTTTAACCAGTTGTTCGGCTTCTTTTTTTTCTTTGGCTCTAACAGTGTAGGTACCAAATTTATAAATAGATTGTGGGGTTAAACCTAAATGACCCATTACAGGAATACCAGCCTTAATTATTCTTTTTATTGAGTCCTTAATTTCTTTTCCACCCTCCAGTTTTACAGCATGTGAACCGCTTTCTTTCATTATTCTAATGGCAGACTCTAAAGCTGCTTGTGAATCACTTTGATAAGTTCCGAAAGGTAAATCAACTACTACCAAAGCTCTTTTGACAGCCCTGATAACTGATGATGCATGATAAATCATTTCATCAAGTGTTATAGGTAATGTTGTTTCATGACCCGCCATAACATTACTGGCAGAATCTCCAACTAAAATAATATCAATACCGGATTTATCAACAATACCTGCAGTGGTAAAATCATATGACGTGAGCATTGATATCTTTTCTTCATTCTCTTTCATTTCTTGTAGAGACTTTACCGTAACTCTCTTATAGATTTTTTTTACCATTGAAATAACAAAAATGATTGTAAATGTAATAAATATAAATTATTGATAAAATTTATTAATTATTAATATTAAACTTATTCTCCCTGTAAAAAAGACTGATTATTGACAAAATGGCAGTAAAAAATATAAAAAACTGTCAAAATTTGTATAATTAGCAATTGGCATAATGATTGACCTAGGTAATTTGAATTTTAAAATAAAAATTATGAGTAAGATTATTGGAATTGACTTAGGAACAACAAATTCATGTGTTTCAGTAATGGAAGGAAATGAGCCTGTTGTAATACCAAACGCTGAAGGTAAAAGAACAACTCCATCTGTTATTGCATTTGTTGACGGTGGAGAAATCAAGGTAGGAGACCCTGCCAAAAGACAAGCTGTTACGAACCCCACCAAAACAGTTTATTCTGTCAAAAGATTTATGGGAAATAAATTTTCTGATTCAAAAAAGGAAACAGATAGAGTACCATATAAAGTGGTTAAAGGTGACAATGATACTCCAAGAGTTGATATTGATGGAAGATTGTATACACCCCAGGAACTTTCAGCTATGATACTTCAAAAAATGAAAAAGACAGCTGAGGATTATTTAGGCTCTTCTGTTAATGAAGCGGTTATAACCGTACCAGCTTATTTTAATGATTCACAAAGGCAAGCTACCAAGGAAGCTGGTGAAATTGCAGGACTGAAAGTAAAAAGAATTATAAACGAACCAACCTCGGCCGCCTTAGCATATGGTTTAGATAAAAAAGGTAAAGATCAAAAAATTGTTGTTTTTGATTTTGGTGGAGGAACACATGATGTTTCAATACTAGAATTAGGAGACGGGGTATTCGAAGTATTATCAACAGATGGAGATACTCATTTAGGGGGTGATGATGTTGATGAAAAAATAATCGATTGGTTAGCTGAAGAATTTAAAAAAGATGAAAATTTAGATTTAAGAAAGGACCCAATGTCTCTACAGAGGCTAAAGGAAGCTGCTGAAAAAGCCAAAATAGAATTATCATCGTCTTCTCAAACTGAAATTAACTTACCATATATCACTGCGACTGACAGTGGGCCAAAGCACTTGGTAAGAACTTTAACCAAATCAAAATTTGATCAACTAATTGATGATTTGGTAAAAAGGACAATTGAGCCATGTAAAAAAGCTTTAAAAGCAGCAGGTCTTGCAAAAAATGAAATTGATGAAATTATTTTAGTAGGTGGATCCACTAGAATCCCTGCTGTACAAGATGCAGTAGAAAAATTCTTTGGTAAAAAACCAAATAGAGGTGTAAATCCTGATGAAGTTGTTGCCGTTGGTGCTGCAATACAAGGAGGTGTGTTTTCAGGTGATGTAAAAGATGTTCTTTTATTAGATGTAACTCCACTTTCATTAGGAATCGAGACCATGGGAAATGTAATGACGAAATTAATAGAGGCGAATACTACAATTCCCACAAAAAAATCTCAGGTCTTCTCAACTGCAGTTGATAATCAGCCTGCCGTAGATATTAGAATTGCGCAAGGTGAAAGACCTATGTATCCAGATAATAAAGAAATTGGTAGATTTCAGTTGGCTGATATTCCACCTGCTCCAAGGGGAGTTCCTCAAATTGAGGTTACTTTTGATATCGATGCAAATGGGATTTTAAATGTTACAGCAAAGGACAAGGCTACTGGTAAAGAGCAAAATATTAGAATTGAAGCATCATCTGGTCTAACGGAACAAGAAATTGAGAAAATGAAAAAGGACGCTGAAGCAAATGCTGAGGCTGATGCAAAAGCAAAAGACACTGTTGATAAACTAAATAATGCAGATTCTATGATTTTTCAAACAGAAAAACAGCTAAAGGAATTTGGAGATAAACTTTCTGATGATAAAAAGAAGCCAATTGAAGATGCTTTGTCTGAGCTTAAAAAAGCTTATGAGACTAAAGATATTTCTAAAATTGAGCCTGCTCTTGAAAAAATGAATGAAGCTTGGAAGTCAGCAAGTGAAGAGATGTATAAGGCTCAACAAAACCAACAGGCCAATGGTAAAGAGGGCTCGTCAAATTCAGGTAAAAAGGATAATGATGAAAATGCTGAAAATGTTGAGGATGTTGATTTTGAAGAGGTAAAAGAATAGAATTAAATTAATTTTATTCAAAAGAGGTGTAATTTTTGCACCTCTTTTTTTTTAAATTTGAGTTTTATTTTTCGATGAAAACAAATTTTGATATTTTAAAGGATATTAATTCTAGGTCATCCAATACATTAATGGAGACACTTTCAATTGAATTTATTGATATTGGTGAGGACTACATTACTTGTAAAATGCCAGTTGATAAGAAAGTTCATCAACCTGACGGGATTTTGCACGGTGGCGCTACTGCTGCTCTTGTTGAAACTGTGGGAAGCTTTGCATCTAGATATTTTATAGGCAATAAAAACGTAAGTATAAGAGGTATTGAAATTACAACTAATCATGTTAAAAGTATTAGTAGTGGTTATGTTTTTGCTACTGCAAGAAATATACATATGGGCAGAACAATGCAAATATGGGAAGTGGAAGTAAAGGATAAGCAAAATAATCTTATTTCTATTGGAAAATTAACAACACTTTCATTGAATAAAAAATAGATTTTAATGTATATAATACAGGCTAAAAGTGAAAATTTTAATTTGGTAGATGAGATATTAAAACTCATTGTTGGATTACTTATAACTTTTCTTTTGACATTAATTTTTTCAATTCCTCATGCGATAGCTATTCTTTACAAACTATTTAAAGAATTTTCTCTAAATATTTCAGATAATGAATCCTTTTTAAGTAGTCTTAACTCTGTAGAAGCTAAGTTGAATTCGATGAATATTTCTGATCAACTGTCAATTTTGGAACCTAATCTTAATCTATTTTTGATGCTGTTGAGTTTCGTTGGTATGATGCTTGGCATTGTTTTCTCTAATAAATTTATTCATCATAAT
>MDTD01159781.1_pt1 | contig 12876 bp, 9 predicted proteins | sample 811221 | NCBI WGS metagenome assembly MDTD01 (sample SAMN05326646, study PRJNA326480) | marine metagenome | isolation source: seawater | place: Pacific Ocean: South West | collected 2011 | reverse complement strand
TTCGTAATGCCCTTTTTCGCCGTGTTGGCCGCGATGGCACTCGCTTGCTCGTTCGTAATGCCCTTTTTCGCCGTGTTGGCCGCGATGGCACTCGCTTGCTCCTTCGTAATGCCCTTTTTCACCGTGTTGGCCGCGATGGCGAGCGAGTGCGTCATGCTGTTTTTTGCGGCGGCCGAAATGGCCTTCCAGATATCTCCGGATTTACTGTTGATTGTGGCCACACTGGCGGTGTTATTCGCGATGGCTTCGCGATTCTTCTTCACCTCTGCCGCCAAGTCAGAGCCCGAATATTTGTTCAGAACATTCCGAAAGTCAGCTGCTCCGAGGCAGACTTTTTTCCGTGTGGACGGGTCTACTACGCAGATTTGTGTGGACGGTCCGGATCCCATAAGTTTTAATTACACCCAAGAAAAAAAAAATATATATATATCTTATACAACGAAACTATTGTGTCGCGGGTTTGCAGCCATTTTGACGTTTCGCGCAATTCCGTTGAAATGTATTGAGTCCCAGATTTGCTGGACCACAGACTGCAATATGCTCGTCCAATTTGGCCCATTGATCGCTGCCTAGTGAATTTACATAGTTTTTGAATGTCCGAGCATTTAGACTTTGCCACTGTTGAATAGTTTTCCCGGCAAACGCCGCGGCACAATCTATCGAAGAGGGTGTACCGCGTTCAAGCTTGCTTTTCAGCGTGGCAATGTCCGCGGTGTTCGCAGCGATCTGACGAGCATTGGTTGCAATGTCGCTGCGGTCAAAGAGGCGCTGCGCGTTCTCTGAATTAAGACAAACGTCTTTGTTGGATGTTGGGTCGTGCGTGCAAATTTGAGACTCGCCTTGCCCCATAATGGTTCTTTGTTATGCGATAAGAAAAAATAAAAGACGAGTTTGAATTAATATTTGGCCCCAATATCTACTTTGGCACTGATATGCATCGCTTGCAGTTCTCGGAGCAACAAGTTAGAGGCAAACGGAATCTGGAGCACGACGGCATCGTTCGTGCCACACGCTCGGCAGTGCGGTTTTTCGGTGTGAACACCCTTTCCGAAGCGCGAAGAGTGCGCGTGCTCCGCGATGGTGCCACACTTTTTGCAAAAGGCCACGGGGGTCGCGTCTGAGTTTTCACAGAGCCTGTCGCGGAGTGCGTACGGACAACCATGGGCGATGATCGCGTCCCTCTCCATCTCTCCGAAGCGAATGCCGCCGTCGCGCGATCTTCCCTCCGTCGGTTGCCGCGTAAGAATGGCGCGCGGGCCCTTTGCTCTGCTGTGCACCTTGTCGCTCACCATGTGCTTCAATCGCATATACGAAACGGGTGCCATGTACAGCGAGCCTTGCATAGTGCGGCCCGTTTTCCCGTCTATCATTTTTTCTTTTCCGAGCATGCGAAACCCCCGAGATTTGAGCACGGATTTCGGGTCGTCGAGGTTGACACCCTGAAAACTATCGGCGCAGCGCCGTTTTCCGTCCAATGCCGCCGCCTTGCCCATTAGCGCCTCGACCATCATACCGATCGTCACTGTGTGGTAAATAAACGCGTGTAAGGTGAGGAAGTCATTCCGTAGAGAAAAGCGAGAGAGAGTCAGAGACAACAACACTTACTTCTACTCGGGATCGCGTGCGTGTTCATAACGACGTCGGGGATAATGCCGCTCGACAGGGACTGCGGCATGTCCTCGTCATTTATCACCTGCCCGATTGTGCCCTTTTGTGCTGCGAAACTCGCGAATTTATCTCCGACTTCTGGCCTGCGCACGCATCTGACCTTGACCCACACGATTTTCGATCCGTTCCCGCGCGTCGTGTGCGTGACCGAGTGCACGACGCCCTTGGGTATTTTTTTGAGCACGATGCTGCGATCTTGAAAACACTCCTCCTGCGTTCCGTGCTCTCCAAAATGGTCGGTGAGACGCGCCACCTTTGAAATCAACACGTCTCCTTCTCGGACCTCGGTGCCCACGGGCACGATGCCGTCGGGCCCCAATTTGCTGTAATTGGCTCTGCCCTTGCGGCCAATGGCCGTTTCGGGCGGAATGGCGAATTTTTCCTCCTCGCTGCCGCGATTCTTGGCCTCGCAAAAAAAGGTTCTAAAATACGTCATCATGAAGAGCCCGCGATCGATGGCGCCCTTCTTCACGTATACGCTGTCTTCCATGTTGTGCCCGTCCAACGTCGCAATGCACCAAATAGGCACCTGACCACCCGTCACTCCGCCGCACTGCTCGATCATGAAATCGTACACGCGCGTTGCCGCCAGAGGTTTCTGCGGGTACCACACGGCGTACTGGTGCATATCGACGCGACTTTCGTAGTCCAAACACGGGAGGGTCAGAGCAGCCTTGACCATCGAGGTGAAATACATATTTCGGGGACTTTGATTCAAATCGCTGTACGGGATGATGCTGGCCAACAGTCCCAAAATCGCGGTCGGGTCCAACTCTACGTGGCTGTACTTTCTTCGGTTGGCGTTGCTCGCGTGGAGTTGATTTTTCATGAGTTGGCGGGGTCGCATGGCGACGCATAGCTTTCGCGCTTCCTCCTCTTCCTTGTCGAGGTATTCCACGCACCCCGCGTCGATTAGCGAGGTCCAGATCGCTGGCACGGGAATCCGTTTGTTGGAAATAATCTTGACCGCATCGAGGATGCGGTCCGCACAGAGCACGGGGCGCATCGCGGCGCTGCAGTCCGAGTTAATGTGCAAATAACGTTTCAGGGGGCCTTCTCGGCACCACACGACGCGCATTTCGCTGGGAAGATCGCTCATTCTGCGCATATCGACCAGAACACGTTCAAGACCCGCGGGGTCTCGCGTCATGCCGAAAATTTTACCGTTAATCAGCACGACAACCTCTTCCTCTCGTGGAGGTGCGGTGGTCTCCGGAAAATACACAAGTGGCGACGGACTTTTGGGTCCTACGCTGACCGTAATGATGTGCTCCATCACGTGCGTCGGAATACCGAGCCCGATGCGCGCGAACAGGGTCAGCACCAAGATTAAACCACAGGCCTGCCCTTCCGGCGTTTCCACGCAGCAGACCAACCCTTGCTGCGAAAGATGCACTTGTCTCGGAGTGGGGATTTTCCCCTCTTTTTTCAAGGGAGTCATGATCTTTCTTGCAAAACTCTGGACCGCAAAGGGATTTACACGGTTCAGATTTTGAACGACGCCACTGTGTGTGTTAAAAATAAACAAACGTGTGAATAAAGTTCGGTGGTGAGGAAAGGGTCATTCTGCAGAGCAGAGAGAGAGTGAGAACACTACTACTTACTTGTTGACACCGGGCTGCATGCTCCAGTTCCCTCTCTTGAAGGGCTCTCTCATATTGGACGTAAGGCAGGCTGCTTTGGCTTTGAGGGTATCTATGATGGACAAATACCCGCTGGAGGCTTTTTCTAGCGCGCTCGGCAACTGTCGAAGAAATCCACGAAAGTTCAGACGGAAATGATACGCCAACAAAGGCCCGGGCGTGTCCAGCCTCTTGTTGGAAAAGTGATCTCGGTCGTCCTGCGGCAAATCTCCATTAAAAATGTGAACCAGACGTCGCGTCACAAACCCGACGTATACTGCCTTTCTCAGGCATTCCTTGTCGACTTGTACGTCGCTGTGCGGGGGGCCGTGGTACTGTCGCAGGCGACCACTCCAACGGCCTTTTCCGCCGCTTTGCTTTTGCTCCGCGGCGGGCTCTCGCATTTCACTTTTATGCAAAATGCCGGTGATCCCGTTATGCGGCAACGTCTCGGACTTGAGCACGTGAAGAATGTAATTTCGCCTTTTTATCGCAGACCGCTCCCGACAAGCCGAACTGCCTTCGGCAATCAACCAGTCGAGAATCTCCTCCTTTGTGTGCAGTGCCGCTGGATCGGAAAGAGCTCGGCGAACAAATTCAATCAGATCCGCATTTTCTTCGTCGCGGTCGGGGAAAATAAAATTCAGCATGTCCTCTGTCGTATCCACGCGCAACAGTTTGAAAATAGCTGCGAGGGGAATATCGAGCGGCGAGGCCCGTCTCATCACGAAAGGTATATGCGCAAACAGTCTGAACCGCCCCCCGCTCGTAGCCTCGCACAAAATTTTCATGGTGGACGTAGAGCGCCATTTTCCAGAGGCACTGCGCACCTCGGCTTCGACACGCGTCGGAGACTTGGTCGGTGATTTGGTCTTCGAGACGACTCTTGTAACGGGAAAGTTGGTTCGCATTTTTTGCAGTTCGATCATGCCCTTTTCGTGGCCCTGTATGACGAAATATCCCCCTACGTTTGCCGGGTCGACGTCCGCCGCGTCGTGCCAGTGGCAGTATCGGCTGCGTACCATGCACGGGAGGTTGAACAGGGACACGTTGCGGTACACCAAATGCTGTTTGTGCGTAGGCTCGCCTTCCATGTCGGGATCGTCCGGTGGGTACACGTTGATGCAATGATGAACGTCCACCTTGATAGCGCACTCGTACGTCGTTCTGCGCTGCATAGCTTCCGTCGGGGTAATGTCGATCTGAGCTCCCTCGTCGTCCACAAACTTTGGCCGAATCACAGTCACGCCCTCAAACCAAAATTCGTCTCGGCGTTGGCGTGCCTCGCAGACCGTGTGAATGCGAGAGTTTTCTTGTATTATTTCGGGAAGCAGTTTTTCCATAAACTCTTCGTACCCACGCTGCTGCGGAGAGGTAATGCCGTTCCTGAGCAGAAACGACTGAATCATTCGCCAACGCGTATCCCCGTCCGATAAACAGTCGATGCCTGCGCTATAGCGCAGACGTTCCAAGGCCTTTTCCTCGTTATTCTCCGCCAGCAGCAGTTCGCGCCTTGCGTCCGCTTCCGTGAAGCCCTCCGCAACGACACGCTGCACCGATTCCTCGTCTACGAGCGACCAACCATCGTTGGCGAACATGGATTTTACGTGTTGTGGTAGCGGGAGAGTTTATTTGTTTGGTTTATTCGGCCGGCATGTGCTCGAATTTCAATTAAAATGCGCCTAACATACATTTACAAGTTTTTTACAAGTTTTTGTTTTAAATTTCAATACACTTGTAAACAAAAAACCTCCAGCTACCCGACACTCGGCCACGATGGAATCTCAGGAACCGCGCCCTCTCTTTCCCGAGTACGAGGTGCGAGGGATACGATTCTCCGTGACAGATCCTGCCGATATCATCTCCCAGAGCGTCGTGGAGGTGTCCGAGCCGAACCTGTACAGCAAGGGATTGCCGACGGCACGTGCCCCGAATGATTTAAAAATGGGCAGCGTAGACCGTCGCATGCGATGCAGTAAGTGTGTATGCATGTCGATACATTTTTTTTTTTTTGGTTTTTGTTTTATAACTCACACACAACGTTTTTTTTTTGCGCATGTACGCCCACAGGCACATGTCGGCACGGTGTGTCGACGTGCATGGGTCACAGTGGGCACATACAGCTCGCAGTTCCCGTGTGTCACTGGTTACTCATCGATAGCGTTGTGAAAATTCTCCGTTCCGTCTGTTACTTTTGCAGTCGTGTGCTCGTTGACTACTCGAAGCGAGCAAACGTGCGCAGATTTTCCAACAAAACACTGTCGAAACGGTTATCGGCGATTGCGGTCTACTGCAAAAAAAGAACATGCCACGTGTGCGGCGGACCTCAGCCGGACTGGTCGCGGCGTGGCTTGCGAATCGCGGCCACGTGGGCGCCCGATACAGTCTTCGCCAACGAACAAGAAAAAAAATTCGTCACCGAAACGACGATTGATGCGGCGTACGCACGAAATATTCTCAAATATATCCCCGAGGAAGACTGCAAGTTTCTGGGTTTGGGGAGCAAACCGCAAAACATGATTTTAACGACATTGGTCGTACCTCCACCGCTGATTCGCCCCACCACGGCTCTCAACGATGGGAGTCGCTGTAAAGGGCATGACGATTTGACTACGTTGCTCCGAGACATCGTGAAAGAAAACAACAAAATCAAACAACAAATCGAAGACCCAACTCTAGAACCCGACCAAGACGACATCGAGCGCATGATCATACATCTTGCTACTTATTTCGACAAAGATGGGGGCGCTACGACCACTCAGACTAGTCTTGGGGGTACTGGCGCCGCGCGGAATACGCGCAAACACATTACACGGTCAGGCCCCGTCATGAGTTTGGGCAGGCGCCTTGCCGGGAAGAGGGGTAGATTCAGGGGAACAATCACGGGCAAGCGCGTAGACTACACGTCGAGAAGCGTGATTGTACCGGAACCCCACCTCGACATATGGCAGCTGGCCATTCCGCTGCAAGTGGCCAGAGTGCAGACCATCCCGGAAATGTGCACGCCTTTTAACCGGGACATGCTCCGCGAGTGCGTTTTGCGCGGAGACCACGTACATGGCAGGGGAGCGCATTCCGTCACCCGACCCGACGGCACGGTCATTCATCTGGGCATGGCGAAAAACCGCAGAGTCATTGCCGACGCGTTGGGCGCAGGGTGGAAAGTACGCCGGCATTTGCGCAACGGCGACTGGTGCTTGTTTAACCGACAGCCCACGTTACACAAGATGGGCATGATGGCGCACGAAATCATTGTGCAGTACCCGGTCGACCAAAAAAAGGACAGCGACAGGGTAATCAAAAAAACCTTTGGCCTTCCCGTACCCTGTACACCGCCTTACAACGCGTAAGTAGGGTTGTTTGAAATCGTCTTTTGTAGGGTTTTTTTCTGACCTTTTTTTTTCAATATTTCTCTCCAGCGATTTCGACGGAGATGAAATGAATCTCCACACCTTTCAATCGCTTCACGCGCGCGCGGAGCTCAAGCAGCTCATGTCCGTTCCCATGCAACTCATTTCTCCGCGCACGTCCAAACCGTGCATGAGCGTTGTCCAAGACGGTGTGATTGGGTCGTTTTTGCTCACCAGTAAGGACACCTTTCTGAAACGGGATCAATTTTACGATTTGATCATGCAAATTCGCTACTCTGACCGGCGCGTGCCGGATCCCGCTGTCTTTTACAAAAACAAGGCGGGGCACTGGGAGGGTCTTTTCACGGGGAAGCAACTAATCACACACCTGACGCCGTGCGGACTGACGTTCACAAAATCGGCACGCTCGTTTGAGGCGGAGGGCAAGAGCGACGGCGAGTGCGCCCTCGACCCGGACGAGCGACGCGTCACGGTGATCGACGGAGAATTGGTGAGCGGACAATTGTGCAAGGCAACCGTGGGAAGCGTGAGCCGAGGCTTTGTGCACCGCGTTCACTACTTGCACGGCGCGTGGCAGTCGGCGAAATGGATTGGTGACCTGCAGCGCGTGGTGACTCATTTTCTAAGCTCATACGGATTTAGTATCGGGATGGGAGATTGCGTGCCCAATAACGATATCGAAGACAAGGTCGCCGTCGTCGTCCAGCGCACTGTGGACAAGGTGTGCACGGGTACCGATCAGGCACGCGCGCGCGGCGTTGCGGAAGAACGAATAGAAGCTCAGCGTATGCGTTTGCTCAGTGACGTGATGCTCAAAAGCGCCCAAGTGGTGCTGCGGCACGTGAACCCGCGCAATTCCATTTTGCAATGCATTGTCAGCGGGTCAAAGGGTAAAAAGCTGAACATCTGCCAAATACTGGGAGTCTTGGGCCAACAGGTGCACACGGGTGCGAGAATCCACAACAAGGTCAACCCAAAGGACCGCACGCTCACGTGCTACGACGACGAGGATATGAAAGATCCGCGCACCCACGGCCTTGTAGATGGCAGTTATCGTATGGGTTTGGACCCAGCCTCTTATTTTTTCCACTGTATGGCCGGGCGAGAAGGTAAGTTTGCTCTTGCGCTTCCTCTTGCGTTTCACCTCTCATCACTGCCATCATTACTCACATCATTGCCTGTTATCATTGCTCACGTTAGGTCTTATTGATACGGCGTGCAAAACCGCAGAGACCGGCTATCTGCAGCGCCGTATCGGCAAGATTTTGGAATCGGACCACGTTGCCAGCGATGGTAGCGTGCGTGACGGGGAAAACAATTTGATTCTCCCCATTTACGGCGGAGACGGAATCGACCCCGAATCACACGTCAAAATACACATCGGCATTTTGCAATCCGAAGCACCCGCGGAAGACGCGGCGCGTCGGTGGTGCGGGTCGGGCGCGGACGACGAGGAGGTTTTGCAGTTGGCCTCTGTACTGAGTTCGGTTCAAACGGCGTTCAAAAAAGCCACGGGTATCGTTCAGGATCACCTGTTCATACCGTTTGACCCCGAGGTGGAGAGGCCCGTGGCAACCGACCCGCACACGCCTCCCATAGAATGGTCTTCGCTTGGCCCGCTGCTCGAAAACGCCTGTTGCCGCATTGACGAAATACGCGACGGCGCCGTTCATTTTAAGTTGGCCGTGCGCGCGTTTTTCACCTGTCGCATATTGAACAACGTGTCGCCGGACGCCGTTCGCACCAGTTTGAACAAAATCGTGGAGCGCATTGAGAGAGCTCATGCTCCTCTTGGTATGATGTGTGGGACAATTGCAGCTCAAAGTATAGGAGAGCCCGCCACGCAAATGACGCTGGTAAGGATCACTTTTCGTTGTGTCGAAACGCCGCTTTTTTTTTCTCACTTTACCATATTCTCTCTTGTGTTCGTCCGTTATTTTTTTTTTTTTTAAGAATACCTTTCACAGTGCAGGGGCTGGGAATAAAACCGTGCAGAGGGGTGTTCCCCGTGTCAAAGAGATTATCGATTGCTCCAAAAATCCCTCGACCCCGTCCATGACCGTGTACTTTAAACCCAGCATTGCCTCGAATAACACAATCGTCCAAAAAGTCGCCAACAGCATGAAGATTCAAATTCTGCGAGATTACGTACTTTCGTATGATATTCTCCAATGCGGTAGCACAATAGAACCACGGGGCGACACTGGGATGGTTGAGACGCACAATTTAATTTTCCAGCAACCACCAAAGGCCGTGTGGTCACAGTTTGTATCCAGAATCAAGTTGGACAAACAGAAATTAATCGCGGACGGCATTCGCATCAGCAACGTGCGCTCGTCGGCAAGGGCACTTTTACAAGACAAAATTCAAGTGATTGCGTCTGAGGACAACGACGAGGAATGGATACTGCGGCTTCGGATTCAGAGGTTGGACAGCGTGGCCAAAATCGACACCACTAGCGTGTCGGAGGACGAACGGCTTGTGCTGGACAAGGTAGCGTCGACAGATTCGACGGAAATTTTTTTAGATTCGCTCCAAATTTCCGGAGTCAAAGGTATTACCGAGACATATATTGCACGGCAGGGGGAAGAGTTCGTCGTGGAAACCGATGGTTCGTCTCTCGCGGACATTTTAGCTTCGGGTGACGCGGTAGACTGCTCGCGCTGCACCAGCAATCACATCCACGAAATCATGAGCGTGCTGGGAATCGAAGCCACGCAAAACATGATTTACCGCGAAGCCTCCGACGTTCTCGGGGATTCAGGGGAGTACGTGAGCGCCCGACACTTGATGCTTTTGGCGGCCAAAATGTGCCACTACGGCCAGCCCGTACCGGTGACTCGCCATGGCATGAAAAGAAGCAAGGCTGGTGTACTGGTCAGCGCTTCGTTCGAGCGCACCGTCGAAACGTTCGTCCAAGCGGCGATTCACGGACAAACGGATAATTGCGGAGGGGTGACAGAAGTAAGTTTATTCCGTGTTTTTAATATTGCTGTTCTTTCTCGTCTCTCACCGACGCATCTTATATAATTATAACCCAGTCCATCGTAATGAATCGCTTGGCCCGAATAGGATCCGGATTCGTGACCCTGCTCCAACCGCCTGAAAAACCAAAGGAAACCCCGGCGTTCGTGGGGAGACGCCGCAGAAAGGGCGCGGTGGTTACGCTCGCCACCAAAACCGCCGAAGTCCAGAAGAAAAAGGAAGTCGAGAAACCTCCCGCGTTTCAACCGACGTGGCGGTTCAAAACCGACCCGGAGCATCTATTCCGTATCTCCATTATGGGCGAAACTCAGCAACCTTTCACACCACCACCGACGACTACCGCGGCGTGGGGAGAGGAGGAGGGGACCCCACCCCCACCGTGCGACGCGGCCGAGTGGGGCGAGATCGAGGACGAGCCAGACTTGGAGCCAAATGTTGCCCCTTCCGACGAAGAGGAGGGCGAGGAGGAGGATCCACCACCTTTGACACCCACGGACCCACCGCCGCCCATTGCGTCAGAAAATGTGCCGTGGGATATCCGACTTTACAGTCCGCGCCCAGCCTCGGAAGCCGACGTGTGTCAGATTGTCCCATGGGTAGTTAGACCCACGAGCCCCGTGATGGGGCTATAACTATAAGCGCGCGCTTATTTTTTTTTGGGAAAAATTTTGATCCATATATTATATACTTGCTTTAAAATACTGATATATAAACCTACTATAAAATAAATCGCGCGCTCATTTTTTTATTTTTTTTTGCAGCCGTACGATTTCCAGCGGACACACGGCGGACACACGGACATAGGATATATAAATATAAAGTGGACCACACACGCACACACCACCACCCACTTGCGCCGCGACCACCGAGCCGTGCACAAGCCGCGCACAAGATCCGCGCAGAGTCTCGCGCGAGAACCTCGCGCACTTGAGTCGCGCACAAGAGTCACAAGAGTCGCGCACAAGAGGTCGCGCACAAGAGGTCGCACACGAGCTGCGCGTTTGTACGAGGGACTCCCCCCGTCTGGATCCCCATCATGGAACAGTCGGTTGACGGTGGCGCCGCTGCTGCCGCTCCTGCCGCCGCTGCCGCCGCCACACCCATGTGGATCGCCGGTCTCGGCGAGGGCGACAAGGATAATATCGTCGCGATGATTACGCAGGCGGTGCATCATTATGGCGCGGGCGTTACTCCCGCCGTTAAGGACGACATTACCGCGAAATTCCGCCTCGAGCCGGGGCAAGTTGATGAGGTGATCGCTTGGGTGTATGGCGGTACTGCCAGTTCCGCAATGTCCTCTGCCCCCGATGCTGCCGCCGCCCCCCCCGCTGCCGCCGCTGTCGGACCCGCTCCTTGCGCCGCTGCCGGACCTGCTGCTGCCGCTGCCGCCGCCCCTGTCGGAACCGCTGCTGCCCCCGCCCTTATGGGAGTTGTGCAAGAGAAGCAAGGCGACAGGCCGTCGTTTGAAAATGTTCTTGCATATCTACTGCGTTGCGAACCTCAAAAGGTCCTTATTATCGACGTAAACAACCTCCCGGCCGAACCGGCCCTCGACAAGCCGCACCGCAACAGCCTTTACACCATCGCGTATCAGATCGAAGCCGTACTGGACGTGTTCATGCTATATCTGTGTACTCTTTGGACAGGAACGATGACGGAAGATATGTACAACGAGATGATGAAGAAGAAAGACGGCAGTAAAGTCCAGCGCGGAGCGAAGATTGTTCGTGCAACGTTTGAGATGATGCGTGAAAATGCAGACATCATTCGAGATGCATTATTTCAGTTCGCACGGACCTACGATGCGGCGAATCACACTAATCCAGAGGAGTTCGACCAGCCTGCCGTTCTGGAGGCCGTGTTCATGAAAACGACGCTCTCAAAACACGTTGAATCAAAAGGAAGAGGTCGGCCCCGAAAGAGACAGTCCTCCTCTAACGCTTTGACTAAAGAAACGATAGGCAATATAATTGTGGAAGACGTGCTTCGCAAGATCGCTAACGCAATCTTCTCGCGTTCTGCAACTTCTTCGCGTGTAAACATGCGTGTTGTTGTGGGAGAGGAGATTATCATTGCGGCCGCGAAAGAAGCCGCTCGGTTCGCACTGGAAAACGAGCTGAACCATGCGTGCATTGCGCTCATGGCAGATACTGCACAATTCTCTACGAGACGGGGGACCAAGCAACGGAACATTGTCACGAAAATCACCCAAGCCTTTGAATTCGTGTCGTTGTTTTCGACGACGCAAACATGGACAGCAGTCAAAAAAATAAGCCCGACGTGTTTTCTGCACCATTTGGCCAACGGGGCACATCGGAACGCGAGGGGAGGCGACGGGGGTCACATGGATATACTCTTACTACTGCTCCGCACGGGGGTTGTGCATTTCGAGACTTCTACCACCAACACTACGGCTGCCGGTGGATCCAGCAGCAGCAGCAGCAGCAGTTCGGCCGCCGGCTCGCGAAAAGCAACAGTGCCGCAATTGGGGGTTGGAGAAATATGTGCAAAGTGCAAAAAAAAATCGAGGCCTAGAATCCACCGTCTCTTCCCGGATTTGCGCCATTTTCCGGATATCGACGGAAAACGACAAAATAACACAACGCATTATACCAAGGATGTGATGAATTTGTGGAATATGAAGTTGCTTAACTTGGTCGAGATCTTCAATGACGGAGGTGTTCAGCAGTTGTTGGACGCACTCGCCGCTCACGTGACCCCAGCGTGGATTTACTCTGAGCGCCGCCACCACGGGGTTTCGATTCAAAGTCTGTTGGACCGTCAAAAGGTAATCTCGAACTCATTGGGTGTATATTTGGATGGTTTCCCTCCCCCCGAACTGCTGGACTTTAATTTAACAGCTCCGTGCTACGATTCAGCCGATAATGCGGTACAAGAAAAGTGCCAACAGGCCTGTGCCTTTTTCAAGAAAAACGCCGATTCCATCCAAAAGAAATTCGACGAGAAATTCGGCGAGGGCGCGGCAACTATGTTGTGCAAGTGGAATGCAGAATTGAAGGCGAATCCACAGCTTGCCGACGCTAATCAAGTCAGGGAAAACCACCCGATTACGCGTTTTTTGTCGAAAGGTCTGCATTCTTGCATGGAGTGCAGAAATGGTCCGTGGAGGAGGAAGCAGAACAACAGCAGCAGCAGCAGCAGCAGCAGCAGCAGCAGCAGCAGCAGCAGCAGCAGCAGCAGCAGCAGTGGTGCCGCGATCGCCCCAGCTG